>Ga0302319_10005018_pt1 | contig 26873 bp, 28 predicted proteins | sample Bog_T0_2_FD_203319 | JGI IMG/M metagenome (GOLD analysis project Ga0302319, IMG submission 203319) | Peat permafrost microbial communities from Stordalen Mire near Abisko, Sweden - Bog_T0_2 | ecosystem: Environmental > Terrestrial > Soil > Wetlands > Peat | place: Sweden: Abisko, Stordalen Mire... | reverse complement strand
CCTTGAAGTCGACCCCTATCTCAGCGCAACACTGTGGGCGGCGGCGTTTCTCGCCGAAAAGGCACTCCGCCATGACAGCTCGGACGAACAGCGTCGGGATGTTCGTATTGCGTTGGAGCAGTTCCGTCATGCCCTACGTGACATCGTCGAAGATCAGCCCTACGACGATGGTGTGCCAGTCCGCGACGTTCTTGTCAGAACGGCCGACACCCTTGCAACGTCCCAGAAGACGTTGGCCGAACTGCTCGGAGTTTCCGTTCGTCAGCTTCAACGCTGGCTGGCGCATGACGGCTCCGAGCCGGCCGCAGGCGACGCCGCCAGGATTCGCGCTGTCGGAAAAATAGTCAGCCAGCTACGCCACTCGTTCACTGGTCCGGGCGTCTTGGCCTGGTTCGACCGCGAGCATCCAGTGCTCAAGCGGCGTCCGATAGAGCTGCTCGATAACCCACTGAGCTACCCACAGATTCTCAGCGCGGCGACAGCAACGCGTGCCATGACGGCATGAAACTGACCCTATTTCGCCACGCTGCCTACGACTCGCCATGGTGGGCATTCCCCAGCCGGCGCTCGGGCCGCTTTCACCGGGCGCGCCAAGACACGGTTCAATATGTTTGTCTTCATCCACTCGGACCCGCGGCTGAGATGCTGCGCCATAACGTGGGCCCGGACGGGGACCCGGGTCAGGTCGTCCTGAACCTGTGGACCGCGGTGGTAGACATCGAGGGGGTACCCCAAATCGACTTCGCCGATTGCCACACATACGGGCGTACGGCCGACGAACTCGTCGGCGACGATTACGCCCCCACCCAGGCGTTGGCTGACACGGTGCGAGCCCGTGGCACAACAGCAATGATCACGCCGTCGGCCGCGCTTCCCGGCACCCATAACATGATCTTGTTCGGTGTTCGTGTTGCGCATCCATTTCTGTGGGAACCGCTAATGCCCGAAGAGATCCCAACCGGTCACCTAACAGACGGAGCGCGTGCCGCCGCCGAGGTTGCCGAACACGTCCGTTGGTTCGGCACCCCGCACAGGGCGGTCGAACAGTGGAAAGCCACGGGTAGCTATGACCTCTTCGACGATCCGATAGCCATGCGATGGTGAGACGTCGGCATCGGGTTCTGTGCGGCAGCGTCAATTCACGGCGCCGCGGGTCACCTGCGGCCCGGGCGCGGCGCGGTGTCGCGACAACAGGCGCGCAGCTTGACCCGGCGCACCGAGTTGCAGCATCGCGGCCAGCGCCGTTTCGAGGATCACTTCCTGTTGCACACGACTACCGCCAATCGATGGAAGGCCGGGGAGTGATTCGAGGAGATAGTCGAGTGCGGCGCGCGGCTCCCCTTCTGTCAACGCGATAAGTCCTTCGCCGATGAGGCGCAACGTCGTTGCCTGCGCGTCGGTCGCGCCCGGAACATCGATCGCCCGGATCGCGGTCGGATCATTGGCGGCGGCCAGCACCAGCAGCGCGTGGAATGCGATAAACGGCGTCTGTGGCTCATACGCCAGCGAGCCGACCTCGGCGAGCAGCGGCATCGGATCGGGTGGGGTAACCCAGTCCGGATGCAGGCGCGCCCGCCAAGCGAGCGAACCGGCGTCGACGAGACAGCGCACGTCCTTCGAGTGGGGCGGCGCAAGAAACGCGGCGTACCGACGCGCCGCGGCAGCCGCGTCGCCCATCGCGAGCTCGTGTAGCGCGGCGTGCCACTGAAAGTGCGGGAGGTAACGCTGCGTGCTGCCGTCGCCGGGGATCCAGTCCGTCAGCCATTTCAGCCCGGCTCCATGCGCGTCGGTCTCGTAGTGCACGTGCGTCAGTGCATGCGCGGCGTTGCCGTTGCCTGGATCGAGTTCGAGTGCGGCGTCGGCCAGGTCGGCCGCGTCGTACCAGAGGCCCTGTTCCGTTCGGCCGTAGGCGCGCAACCCGAGATACCAGGGCGCCTCGCCGTGCACGCCAGTGAACCGCTCGACGTACTGCCAGGCGTCCGGCAACGCGTCGCCGGCCCCCGCGAACGCAATCGACGGAGCGAGCACAAGCAATGCGACGGCATCGTCCGGCACGCGGTCGAGATGGTCGATGAGTGCGTCGGTGCCCGCGGCGTTGCCCTTCTCGCACCAGGTCGCGATGGCCTCGACGTGGCTGCGGTCTTCATCGGTCCCATGCGCAAGCGCCGCGCGCGCTCGGGCTAGGTGGCCGGTGACTGCGTCGGGGCCGCCCGCGCGGTCGGGCCGTTCCGTGGCGATCATCGCGAGCGCGATGTGCGCACGCGCGTGGTTCGGATCTTCGGCGACGGCGGCGGCGAAGGCGATCGACGCGCCATCTTGGACGGCGAGCAGGCGACGCACGCCCTCGGCATAGGAAGCAGGCGCACCACTCAATTCGGGCGCAGTCGCGATGAGAGTGGGCGCCCGCACCGGACGGTGGCGCGTGTCGCCGGCGAGCAGCTCCGCGATAGCGGCCGCTTGGGCACGGATCTCGGGAATCGCCGTGGTCTCCCATACCTCGCCTTGGCGGATCGAGCCCAGACACACGATGCCCGCGACCGTATCTCCGGCGCTGTCGATGAGGTAGCCGTCCGCATCGAGTCGCACGCCTACACCGCTCGGGTGCAGCGACGCGACATCGCCGGCCAACAGGTTCGACCAGAGCGCGGAGCGGTGCAGGGACCGCCGATCCCATGCGGTGCCAGTAGCGACGACCACCGCGTCACCGCGCCGGCGCACTGATCCATCGCTCGTTGTCACAACCAGTTCGACGCCACTGCCGTGCAACGACACATCGGCGACCTCGCCCGCCTCGAGGGTCAGTTGGCCGCTGTCGATCGCGCCATGAATCGCATCGGCAATCGAGGGCGGCATGCGGTGGCGAAGGACCTCCCACTGCCGCAAGTCCTCGCGCAGGAAGCGGCGCTGGTCCTCCCACCCCAACGACCGCCACAGCGCGGAGGTGCGCGGCCGCACTGCATCGATCACTTGTCGCCAATCGGAACCGGCTGCGCTCGCGTGCGCGAGATCCGCAGCGAGAGCGGTGCGCAATTGCTCAAGCGAGACCTCGGCAGCGAGTGCATCGAGGTTCGGAACCTCTGTCGGCGCGCCTGTGGCACGGAATCGGCGGGGGAGCACTCCGTGCCGCGACAGCAGCGTGACCGTGGCGCCGCGCGCAATGAGATGCAGCGCGACATCAACGCCCGTGAGCCCGGAACCGATGACCAAGACGCTTGCGGGCCGGCGCGCACCAAGCGCTGCCAGTGCGCCGGGTGCCCATGGATCCACCACCACCTTGCCGTCGGTGACAGGGCCCTTGCCGCCGGCGCTCGCGGCCAGCACCGGGGCGAAGGCACGTTCCAACGAGTCGGGCATGCCACCTTCGGGGCGACCAGACGCGAGCACAACGGCGTCGGCCGACAACGAACGCCCATCGCTGAGCGCCACCCGTGCGGGCGCTCCCGGCACCACCCCGACAACCTCGGCAGTCTCGATCCGCACGTCGGCGACCGCGAGTTGTTCTTGCAGGTAACGGCCGTACGCAAGACGCGGCGCGAAATTTTCCAGCGGCGTGACAGCTCGTTCGTCGAGCCAACGGCAGAAGTGATCGGGATCGTCCGGCCATGCGGACATGCGCTGCGCGGGAACGTTCAACAAGAAGGTCGGGTCGTTGGTGCCATACGCCGCGCCTGTCCCGGGGCGACCGGACGCGTCGATCAGCGTGATCTGCGCTTCTGGGTTGCGCCGGCGCAGATGTACCGCGGCGAGCACGCCCGCAGCACCACCACCCACGATCGCGACGCGCATCATGACGGAAGGCTATATCGAATCGAGGCCGTTGCCAGGGGGACTACGGCTAAAGTTCGAATGGCGTCGCGGCTACGCGGACGCAGTGCGCGCGCACGTGTTCGCCGTCAGTCATCCATCCCTTGGATCGGGCGTAGCTGAGCATGTCCGCAAAAGCCGTCACCCATTGCTCGTCCTGGTCGCCGGCGAGCTGCCGCAGTGTCTCAACTTGAAGGTCGATTGCGCCCTCGTCGTGCACCTGCCCCAGGTCGTGTTGCCGGATCGCTGACTGGAGTGCGCTTTCATCGAGCCCGGCGATCTCGACGTGGAGGCGCCGTAGATCGTTCACCTCGTGCAGCGATACAGCTCGGCCGCTCCAGTATTTGCCGCGAGACGGCAACTAGCGACGCGTTTCCGAGTAGCCCTGTCGGTAGATGCCGTCTCGCGGATTTAACGTCAGGCGAGAACGAGCGCGGGCACGTCGGGTTTGTGCACGATCTTGTTCGGGACCTTGAACAGGTCGATCATGTTGCCGCCCATCACCTTCCGTTGCCCCTCTTCGTCGAGGCCCTGAAGGTCTTCGACCAGAGTGATCGGATCGGACATGCCTTCGGGGTGTGGCCAGTCGGATCCGAAGATGATCCGGTCGACACCGCACAGGCCGGCCATTTCGGCGAAGTCGTCCTCCCAGAACGGAGCGACGTAAACCCCGCGCTTGAACGCCACGACCGGGTCCTCGAGGAATCCCTGGGGCATCTTCGAGTAGACGTCCTTGAACTGTTTCAACAACGTGGGCACCCACGATGCGCCGTTCTCGACCGACAGGATTCGCAGATCGGGATTGCGGGTCAACGCACCGTGGCAGACCATGGCGGCCATGGTGTCTTCGATCGGCCGTTTGCCCATCGCGACCATCCGGAACGACGTCGGCGAGAACGGCTTGAACTCGCTGGCGGGCTCCCAGTCGTTGAGGTACTCGGAGTATCCGCTGTCCGAGGCGTGCATCGACACCGGAATACCGGCCTTCACGCATGCGTCCCAGAACGGGTCGAACTCTTCGACGCCCATGGAGCGAGTCCCGCGGTAACCGGGCACCGGCGCTGGCCGGACCAAGACGGTCTTGGCGCCGCGCTCCAGGCACCACTCGAGTTCTTCGAGTGCGCGATCGACACTGGCCAGGTTGATGACCGGAGTGGAGAAGATGCGGTCCTCGTAGTTGAACTGCCAGGTTTCGTACATCCACTGGTTCAGCGCGTGGATGATGTCGAGGATCAGGTCGGGATCGTCCTTCAGTCGCTCCTCGACCAGGCTGGCCAGCGTCGGGAACATCAGCGTGTAGTCCAGGCCGAGCGAGTCGAGGACCTCGAGGCGGGCCGCGGGGTCACGGAACGCAGGGATGGCCTTCATCGGCTTGCCCATCACCTCGCGGAAGCTCTTTCCGCCGCTACCGTGCCGGAAGTAGTCCTCTTGGGCACCCGGCCGCGCGACCACCTCAAACGTCGGGTTGGGAATGTAGTCGCTGACCACGTTGCGAACCATGATCTTGGTGCGGCCGCGGACGTCGATGTAATCGATGACGCCCTTGCGGTGCTCCGGCAGGAATTGGGTCAGCGCTTCCTTGGGCTCATAGAAGTGGTTGTCGGCATCGAACACCGGGTAAGGAAGATGGCGTGATGGCATGGGCTGTCTCCTGAGAAGTCTGTTCTTGCACGTGGTAATGACGTTACCACCTTCGAATGTCACGTAACAGCGCGCACCGGGAGGAGGCTCGGCACGCTACCTCGTTTCACGATGTCCTGGATCAGGAGTCGTAAGGGAGAAGGCCCCGGGGCTTATTCGATGGTACGAGAATGGCGTTACCGCACCTTCTGGCAGCAGGCGTTGTCGCCGCATCGTCGCAAGATATGAAGCGGCGCGGAAGCGAACTACCCGGCGGCGTTGGGCAGTAGCGCCGGGCAGTTGCCCGTTGCGTCCGTCGCCAGTTCGAAGTGCCACAACTCGTTCGCGTAAATCCGGCAAAGCCCATAGCGGGGCCCGTGGGCGATGAGCCACTGGTCGGCGCCCGCACCTCCGACGTCGACTGCCTCGCCGGTGACGTGCTTGGACATCGCGGGGGTCTGCACATACTGGCGTGCCGCGGCGAAGCTGCCGTAGGTGCGCACAGCGTCGTCCAATAGCCGCTGCTGAAACTCCACCGAACGCCAGCCCGAGGTGATGGTCATGGTGATGCCGTCCGCAGCAGCCGCGGTGGCGGCACTCTGGATGGCGCTCAACAACGCAGGGTCCAGGCGCCCAACCGCTGAGTGTTGTACATCGAACGGCGTTAGCGTGCCGCCGTTTGGCAGGGAACCGTCGCCGGGGTCGGCGGGAGGATCCAAAGGGACGCTGTGATCGGCAAGTCTGGCCTGCGGGCCTGGCTGATCAGACGGCCCGAGCAAGCCGAATGCCATGGCAATGGCGGCGGCCACCACAACCAATCGCATGCTCAGCCCCCTGGCTCTACGTGCCCCCTGCGTCGGTGACCAACACTAGTCAACTGCCGTTGCTATCCACCGCTCATGTCGCATGCTTTGGCGCAGGGCCGAACTGCTCCTGGTACCCGTTGCCTCGATAGACATTCCGGCCTCAGGTCAGGCGTCAGGTAGTGGTCAGACGTGCGCGGGCATGCTGTCCCAGCCGCGAACGGCCGACGACGATGAGAAGACGGCATTGGGGAGGTCGATCTGCCATTCGGGGAAGCGGTTCAGTACCTCGTCGAGTGCGATGCGTCCTTCGATGCGGGCGAGCGCGTTGCCCAGGCAGTAGTGCGCCCCGACGCCGAACGTCAGATGCTGTCGCGGTGGGCGCGCGACGTTGAAGCCTTCCGCATCGGGGCCGAACCGCTCGTGGTCGCGGTTGGCCGCGCCGATCAATGTCAACATCGCGCTGCCCTCAGGAACGGTCTGGCCGTAGTACTCCACATCGCGCGTCACATACCGCGCCGCCTGCAAGGCCGGCGGCTCGTACCTCAGGATCTCTTCGATGGCTCCGGGCAGGAGAGCTCGATCGGCGGCCAGCCGGCGGCGTTGATCGGGGTGCTCGGACAACAGCTTTCCGGACCAGCCGATCAGGCGGGTGGTGGTCTCGGCGCCGGCGACGGCAACGACATTCATGAACATCAGGAGTTCTTCCCGACGCAGTTTGCGCAGTGTGCCGGTTTCGTCTTCGAATTCGGCTTCGAGCAGCTCTGTCGTGAGGTCTTCGGCGGGGTTATTCACACGCCAGTCGATGAACTCGGCGAACACCTCCCCATCGGGCATGCCGTCCGGATTGTCCAACTTCCCGCCACGCTCGGTGCGAAGGCGTCGATCGCCGTCCTCCTGGACAAGGTCCTGAAAGTGCTCCGGGATGCCGAAGAGCATGCCGACCACACGCAGCGGCATGACTGAGCCGAGATCCTTGACGAAGTCGAACCGATCCCCGCCGACGAGGGGGTCGAGGCAGCGCGCGGTGAATTCGCGGACCTTGGGCTCCAGCGCATTGATCTTGCGAGGTATGAAGGCTCGGGAGAGCAGATTGCGGTGGATGTCGTGGATCGGGGGATCTTCGAAGATTAGGGTCCCGGGAGGAATCTCCATGCCGGACTTCAGGATTTCCAGCACCACGCCCTTGGCGGAGCTGAAGGTCTGGTGATCTACCAGTGCGCGGTTGACGTCGTCGAATCGGCTCAGCGCGTAGAAGTCGTGGGGCTCGTTGTAGTACAGCGGTGCGTCGTCGCGCAACCGTTTGAACATCGGATACGGGTCAGCGTTGAGGTCGGCGTCCCACGGGTCGTAGTAAACGTGGCTGGCTGTACCAGTGGTCATGTTTGATCCTCGTTCAGTTCGGCGAGCGCATGAATCTGCTCGAGGTAATGAGCCAGCGAGTGATGGAGGAACCGGGCCGACAGAATCGTAGTGCCCCCCGATTCCAGGGTCTTCAGGATTTCCCGCGTCGCCTCCGGCTCACCGACCGGATCGAGCGGCGTTTCCGCGGGCATCACCACTTCGAAACCAGCAGGCACTTGAAACTGTTGCAGCCATTCGGCGGCGACGTCGATCGAGACGTAGTACGGGCACCAGCCGTCGGCGAGCGAGACCGCCCGCCGCAACGAGCGTTTGGTGCGGCCACCAATCCAGATCGGCATATGCGGCTGCACCGCACAGGGATCAACGATCAGGTCGCTAAACGAATAGAACTCGCCGTCGTAGGCCGGTTCATTACTCGTCAGCGCCGCCCGCAGCGCCCGAAGAGCATCGTCGCCGCGGGCGCCGCGGTCGTCGAACGGTGCGCCGAGGAGGTCGAACTCCTCCTTCAGTGAGCCAACGCCGACGCCGAGAATCACCCGGCCACCGCTGACGTGATCCAGTGTGCCATAGCGCTTTACGATTTCCAGCGGATGGTGGTATCCAAGCACCAGGGTCATGGTGGCGAACCGGATCTGGCTTGTGCGGGCCGACGCATAGCCGAACGTGGCGAGCGGATCCCAGTAGCGGGCGCCGCGCCGCGCGGTTTCGGTCGCCGGTAGGCCGATGTGCTCGCTGCACGTCATGTGGTGGTAGCCAAGCCGATCCGCGGTCTCGGCGACGAGCCCGATGTCCTCGACGGTGGCGTCCTTTTCCCACTCCAATGCAGACCCGGCGACGTTCGTGACGACGGGCGTGGCGATGCCGAGTTTCACTGCAAGGGCTCTTCGCCCGCGAGGATCGTGCGGTGCATGAGCCGGCCGCTGTCGAACGCGTAGGGCAGCACCCGGTGCATGGTGCCGGTGTTGTTCCAAATCAGCACATCACCCTCCTGCCAGTCATGCCGGTAGACGTACTCGGGCTGGGTGGCCCAGTCACGCAGCCGCGCCAGCAGCGCGCGGCTCTCTTCGACGGGCATCCCGACCACGTAATCGGCTGTCGCGCCAGCCAGTAGGGATTTACGCCCGGACTGGTGCGTCCACACCAGGGGGCATGATTTGGTGGGCGATTTCTGCCAGAACACGATCTCTTCGTAGCTCATCTCGGGGCGCACGTAGTACTGCGAATGCTCGGCGCTGTGCACCACCCGAAGGTCGGCGATGGCCTCCTTGTCGGACTGCGGCAAGTCGTCGTATGCCGCGTAGGTGTTGCAGAACTCGGTCTGCCCACCGGTTTCCGACAGTTTGATGGCCCTCAACACTGCCGCAAGATTGGGATAGGGCTGCAGCGAGCCGTCGAAATGCCAGAACATCGAGCCTTTCAGATACTCGGCCCGCTGGTTCACGTCCTTGTCGAGCGAGATCTTGTAGATGCCGCCTTCGCCCTCGTTCTGCACAATATTGCCAAGGGTTTTGGCGATGGCTACCTGCTGTTCGTCGGTCATCTCCAGGCCGCGGAAAAAGATCACTCCGCGTCGCTCCAGCGTGGCGCGAATGGTCTCGGCTTCCCGGCCGCTGAGCAACGTGTCGAGGTCGGTCCTGAGCTCGCTGCCGATCCTCGGGGTGAGATCGTTGACGTCCAACTGCGCGGAGGTAAGTCCCATAGCCGTCAACTCACTCTCGTGAGAATGGTTTTGGCTGAATGCTTCACGCGCGGTTGCTTCCACAGCTCGACCGCCAGCGAGACGGTGATGAGCGAGTAGAGCAGATTGCGTAGATTCGCGACGTCCTCCGGCAGCGGTTCGGCGTAGTCGAACTTGTCGATGTAGGCGACTGCCTCCTCGGCCTGGGGAAACACTGCGTCGTAGAACGCCTGGATCTCGTCCATGGAACTGTTCACACGCTTCAGATAGCGTTCGTGCCCGTCTTCGATTGCCCAGTCCGGGACCAGGTATTCGAGCGACGAAAATTCAGGCGGCAGGGAAGTATTCATCGCTGCGCTTTCGCCTTCTCGCCGGCCTCGACGTAGTCGCCAATCACCTTGTGCAGATGGCGCAGCAGGATCTCCTCGTCGTTCATCGTGAAATGAGTGAGAGCGCCGCTATTGAGCATCGCCTGCAATCCTTCGGACGGGCTGGCGTCTTCCAGGATGATGTCGTTGAGGAACGTCACCGTCATCTCCTGCCCCAGCCGCTCCTTGTGGGTCTTCGGGGGCTGGTAGTACATCTCCGTTTCGAAGATGTGCGAGTGCGGCCCCGTCGGCCAATGCGTGTGCACCGTAAAGCCGGACGCACCGAAGATGATCACGAAGTTCGGGAAGAACTGGTAGGAGTCGAAGCCGTGCTTCTCCGACCGGATGGGGTTGATTCCCGGCGGCATGGGACCGCGGTCGACCTTGGTCCAGGGTCCGGCCGCGCTGGCCTCCATCACACACTCGATGGGCTTGGAGTACGGAGTTTTCTGCGAAGGCTCGCCGGCGAACGAGAACATCCGGTGCGAACCCTTCAGCTGTAGGAACAACGCGTCGGTAAAGGGGTTGGGCTTGTTCAGGGCGTCTTTGGCCTCGGCCGTGAGAGTGCCGAAGGACGACGCGTGCAGATACGGCCCGTGATAGCTTTCCGCGAAGCCATCGACGAAGATCTTCCAGTTGCACTGCAACTCAGCCTTGAATCGATATACCTGGTGTGGACCTTCGAAGGGATAGCCCTCGAGACCCTTCCCCAGGTCGCCGAGGAAGTCGCGAACCGACTCGGTGTTGTCGGGGTTGAGATTGATGAAGATGAAGCCTTCCCAGACTTCGCACTGAATCGCCGGCACCCGGCAGCTGTCGGCATCGAAATCGAGCAACAGGTCCTCGCGGGTGGCCGAGTGCAGCGAGCCGTCCAAGTTGTAGCGCCAGCCGTGGAAGCGGCAATACAGCAACGGTGCGCGGCCCTGCACCTCCTCGAACGGGTCGTCGCTCCACAGCATTTTGTTCCCGCGATGCGGGCAGATGTTGTGAAAGGCGCGGATCACGTCGTCCTTGCCGCGCACGATGATGATCGAGGTGTTCAGGAACTGCAGTTCGCGGGTGAAATAACTGCCGGATCGTGGCACTCTCTCGACGCGCCCCATGTACAGCCAGGTCTTCTTGAAGACGTGCTCGCGTTCCTTGTCGTAGAACTCCTCTGAAACGCAGTCCTCTAGAGAGACGGGGCCGCGACCCAACTCTGGGTATGCATCGGCCCAATGTCCGCTCGCCGGCTTCGTGATCAGGGCTTCGGTGCTCACAAGAGTGCTCCTCAATCGGATCAATTGGACCCGGACTCCACCCGGCCCGAACGTAACATTTGGCAAGACCTTCACAAAGGGCCGGAAACGCAACACGTTGTTCCATTTCTGGAACAATGCAGGCGATGGAGCAGAATCTTCCGTTCGACGTCGATGCGCTGCTGGTATTCGGCAAGGTGGTGGAGTGCCGCAGCCTGTCGAAGGCGGCGGCGTTGCTCGACATGCCCAAATCCACGGTCAGCCGCAAGCTCAGCAAGCTGGAATCCGACCTTGGGATCAAGCTGCTGCGAATGAACACCCATCAGCTGACGGTCACCGACATCGGCGAGAAGATCTACGACCACGGGGTGAAGATCCTGACCGAGGCGAACGGCGTTCGTGCGCTGGTGGAGGGCAGTAAGCAAGAGCCACAGGGCGAGCTGCGGGTTGCCATGCCGGTCTTCGTCGGCATCGACTATGCGTCGCGAGTCGGTGCTGTGTTTCTGAAGCGCTACCCCAACTCGCGGCTGGATATCCGGCTGGTCGATGACACGGTCCACCCCGTCAGGGACGGCTTCGATGTCGTGTTCGGAACCGGGCCGCTGCAGGATTCGACACTCATCGCGCGGAAGGTCTTCAGCCTCGAGTTGTTTCTTTGCGCGTCGCCGGAATTCGTCGGGCAACTGGCGGACCCCATCACCGCTCCCACACAGTTGAACACCTTGCCGTTCATCGATTGCGGCGTCGGCGGCGGACCTCGCAAGCTCCTGGTGACCAAACAGACGCGACAACACGAGCTATCGCCTCCGGTGCGGGCTCGCGTCAACAGCTTTCAGGTGTGCAAGCAGTACATCCTGCAAGGGCTTGGCGTCGGCGCGATGCCAAACCAAATCATCTGCACCGACGAGTTACTCGATGGCACCATCGTGCCCGTGCTGCCGGATTGGAGCGTCGAGCGGCTGGATGTGCACATGATTTACCCCTTCCACCTTTCGTTCTCGACGCTCATCAGCGCGTTCTACGACACGGCGTGCGAGATCATCGTCGAGAACTCAGCCCGAAGCTGACCGCGGCTCAACGGCCTGTTACCGCGACATATAACCCACGCACACGACACGCCGCTGGGAAGCCGCCGTAGGTTATATCTCGGCGAAAGTGGACGCTTAGATATGGAGCTTCTTCATGACGGACACCTCGAGTAAGGCCGGCACCGGCGCATTGCGCGCGGGGATCGTCGGACTGGGCGCGATCGGTGGCGGCGTGGCGGTCAGCATGGCCCGCCGCGGACGGGTCCCGGCCGTCTACGACGTGCGACCCGAGGCCGCCGACGGACTCGCCGGCGTCCCCGCCGTCAAGAGCAGCCCCGCCGACGTCGCGCGCGACAGCGACGTGGTGCTGATCGCGGTGGTCAGTGCCGCCCAGGCCCGTGATGTCCTGAGCGGGCCCGAGGGAATACTCGCAGCAGCCAAGCCGGGCCTGATCGTCGTCCTGCTCTCGACGGTGTCGCTGGCGGCCGTGTCAGAACTCGCCGAACTTTGCGGCAACGCTGGAGCCATCCTGTTGGACTGCGGCGTGACCCGCGGCGACGAGGCGGCCGAACACGGAATCGTGGCGATGATCGGCGGACCCGATGACGCGGTCACGACAGCCATGCCCGTGCTCGAGGACTTCGCCCGGGCGGTAATTCACTGCGGGCCACTCGGTGCCGGAATGACCGCCAAGATCGCCCGAAATCTCATCACCTACGGTGTGTGGGCCGTGGTCGACGAAGCCGCCAATCTCGCACAAGCCAACAACGTGCCCTTGGCGACGCTGCTGGACGCCTTGCGTGTCGCCGACGCTGACGGTGGGCCACAAACCCTGCGGCTGCTAGACGTTCGGGCGGCCGAGATCACGATCCCGAACGACTACGCGCAGCAGGTCGAGGCACTCGCGGCCAAAGATCTCGACGCCGCCATCGACCTCGGCGAAACCCTGCACGTGCCAACACCGTTGGCCGCGACCACCAGGCCGCTAATGAGACAGGTGTATACCGGTCACCGCTAGATCACGTCGACTCGGTCATCACCAGTCGAGTCCGAGCGCTGCACGCAGCGCGTCGCACTGCGTGGCGAAGAACTCCCGCGAAATGGGCGCCTCCGGCGCAACGGAGTAGAAGCCGTGAAACCCGCCCGGCACAACGTTCACCTCGCAGGGCACGCCGGCGCGACGCAGTCGTGCGGCGTACGCGACATCCTCGTCGTGAAACAAGTCCAAGGTGCCGACGCCGATCCAGGCCGCGGGCAAACTGCTGAGATCGGCCTGGCGCGCGGGCACCGCCAGCACCGGGTCGGTATCACCTAAATACGCGGACCATCCGAACTCGTTGCTCGCCTTATCCCAGAGGCGGAAGTTCTCCGCGTTGGCGTGCGTGCGCTGCGTCGTCCGGTCGTCGAGCATCGGATATACCAACAGCTGGAAACACACCCGGTCATCGCCTCGGTCCCGGAGACGTATCGCCAACGCCGCGGCGAGGCCGGCGCCTGCGCTCGACCCGCCCACCGCGATGCGGGTCTTGTCGACTCCGGGCAGCTCGGCGAGCGCGCTCAACGCCTCGTCGCAGTCGTCGAGCGCGGCGGGGTAGGGATGCTCGGGCGCGAGCCGGTAACCAACCGCGCCGACGGTGATACCGAGTTCCGTCGCGTATCGCCGGTACAGCGGTTCGTCCTGATGGGCGCTACCCGTGACGTATCCTCCGCCGTGCAGCCAGAGCAGCGCTGGAGCGGGCGCGCCAGTGACGCCCGAGCCCCGCACCACGCGCATGCCAGCGCCAGACGACAGCGGAATCGTCTCGATGCCCTCCGAGGACGTCCTGCTGATCTGCACGTCTCTTATCTTGCGCAGTCCGGGCAACATCGCCGCGTCGATAATGTGTTGGGGGAGTTCACGTGCCAGCGGGTCGAGATCGGGATGAAAGTCTTCCGGCGCCGTCATGGGTCAGGGTGCCACCGCGATGGACTTCGCGTCCAGATAGCCGTCCAGGCCCTCGGGTCCCAGTTCGCGACCGTAGCCGCTGCCTTTGACGCCGCCGAACGGCGCGAACGGGTCCATGGTGTAGCCCTGGTTGATGCCCAGGGTGCCGGTACGAATGCGCGCAGCGATGGCCAGAGCCCGGTCGATGTCGGCGGTCCATACCGACCCGGCCAGGCCGTAGTCGGAGTCGTTGGCGATGGCCACGGCGTCGTCCTCGTCGCGGTAGGGGATGACGGTGATCACCGGGCCGAAGATCTCTTCTCGCGCAATGCGCATGGAGTTGTCGGCGGCCGCGAACAGGGTGGGTTGGACGTACCAGCCGCGGTCGAGTCCGTCGGGCAACTCGGTGCCACCGATGACCCGGCGCGCGCCTTCGTGTTGACCGATCTGGATGTAGTCGCGGACGCGCCCCTGTTGGCGTTGGGAGACCAGCGGGCCGACCTGGGTTTCGGGATCGCTCGGATCCCCGACCCGTAGGGCGCTCATTTCGGCAGCAAGCGCGTCGACGTACTCGTCGTGGCGCCGCTCGGGCACCAGGACGCGAGTCAACGCATTGCAGATCTGGCCGCTGTTGGACAGGCTGGCCGATCGAACCCCGACGGCCACCTTCTCGGGCACAGCGTCATCGAGAACGATGGCGGCGGACTTCCCGCCCAGTTCCAGACTGACCTTGGTGAGATTGGGCGCGCATGCTGCCGCGACCGCCCGACCCGCTGCCGTCGAACCGGTGAACGACACCTTGTCCACGCCGGGGTGGCTTACCAGCAGCTCGCCGACGGTGCCGTCGCCGGGTAGCACGCTGACCACACCCGGCGGCAGATCGATCTGGTCCAGTATCTCGGCCAAAAGCAATGCGTCCAAGGGGGATTCGGCGGCGGGCTTGAGTACTACCGTGCAGCCGGCGAGCAGCGCGGGCACCAGCTTGGTGACAATGAGGAACTGCGGCATGTTCCATGGCACGATCGCAGCAACGACGCCGACCGGCTCCTTGCGGACCAGCACATCCGTCCCGAAGAAACCGGCCCGCGTCTCCTGCCACTGGTGCCGCTGCGCCAGGTCGCAAAATGCGCGCATCATGAAGGCGGGCAGGCCGACCTGGGCGCGCTGGGCGAAGGTGATGGGAGCGCCGATCTCGGCAGTAATGGTTTCGGCCATCTCTGCGCGCCGTTTGTCATAGGCGTCGGCGAGTCGCTGGACCGCCGTGACGCGTTCCAGCGGTTCCGTCCGGCCCCAGGGGCCGGAGTCAAAAGCCGCGCGTGCGGCGTTCACGGCCAGGTCGACGTCGGCCGGCCCGGCGGCCGTGACTTCGGCGATGGATTTCTCGGTGTGCGGTGAGATGACTTCGAAGACTTTGCCGTGTGCCTGCACCGTGCGGCCCGCGGCGGTCGCCACCCCAGGGTTCTGATTCATCGAGTCCCATTCCGCAATATCAACTACTTGTGATTAGGACTCTGACGATATACCGTCGGCTCGACGGAGTCATACCCCGCCATTCCCCAAGCCCAGGGGTCCGTGCGAGATCGGAACGGACAGGAGCGATCGTGCCTCGATTCCCCAAGCCGCCGGAAGGCAGCTGGACGCAGCATTACCCAGAACTGGGCACCGAGCCGGTGTCCTACGAGGACTCGATCAGCCCGGAGATCTTCGAGCTGGAGCGCGAAGCCATTTTCAAACGTGCGTGGCTCAATGTGGGCCGGGTCGAACAGCTTCCGCGCAAGGGCAGCTACTTCACCAAAGAACTCAAGGCCGTCAACACCTCGATCATCCTGGTGCGCACGACATCCGGAGAAGTCAAGGCGTATCACAACGTCTGCCGCCATCGTGGCAACAAGCTGGTATGGAACGACATGCCGCAGGAGGAGACCAGCGGTGTGTGTCGCCAGTTCACCTGCAAGTACCACGCATGGCGTTATGACCTGGACGGCAACCTGACTTTCGTACAGCAGGAGGAGGAATTCTTCGACCTCGACAAGAGCCAATACGGGCTGGTGCCGGTGCACTGCGAAGTCTGGGAAGGCTTTGTTTTCGTCAACTTCGCCAAGGAGCCGGCGCAGTCCCTACGCGAGTTCCTCGGCCCAATGATCACTGATCTGGAGGGGTACCCGTTCGACAAGCTGACCTCGCGCTTTTACTACCGGTCGGAGGTGAAAGCTAACTGGAAGCTTTACATGGACGCTTTCCAGGAGTTCTATCACGCGCCGATCTTGCACGCGAGCCAGTCGCCGACCGCCTTTTCGAAGGCGGCCGCGGAGGCCGGTTTTGAGGCTCCGCACTACCGTCTGGACGGCCCGCACCGGCTGGTCAGTACCTCGGGTATTCGCGCCTGGGAGATGGCAGATGAGATGCGCAAGCCGATCGAGGACATCTGCCGGAGCGGACTGTTCGGACCTTGGGACAAACCCGATTTGGGTGAGATGCCGGTCGGGCTGAATCCCGCGAAGTGTGATCCGTGGGGGCTGGATTCATTTCAGCTGTTCCCCAACTTCGTCATCCTGTTCTGGGGTCAGGGCTGGTACCTGACGTACCACTACTGGCCGACGTCGTATAACACTCACATCTTCGAGGGCACGCTCTACTTCCCGCAGCCGCGCACCCCGCGCGAGCGCGTCGCCCAGGAACTCGCGGCGGTGTCGTTCAAGGAGTACGGGCTGCAGGACGCCAACACGCTGGAGGCGACCCAGACGATGATCGAATCGCGGGTGCTCGACCGGTTCGTGCTCAACGACCAGGAGATCCTGATACGTCACCTGCACAAGGAGACCGCAGCCTGGATCGACGAATATCGCCGCACGACCAACGCATCAAAGGCGGGAGTGTGAACACGGTGTCCGCCTTGCTGCCAACCGAATTCGCTGACCTGGAACAGTTCACTCAGTGGTGCCTGCCCACTGAGCCGCAGCGCTACGCCAAGAGGCTGGCGAGTTCGATGACTGAAATGAAGGCCTTTTACGGCGCGATCACGGCGCGCGCCGAGGAGGCCCTCGTCTACTGTGACAAGTTCCCCCTCGACGATCTGCCCGAAGATGTCGAGAACCTCATGCACCTGCTGTATTCGATGATCATGGTGTCATTTCCGGTGGAGTGCTGGAAGCAACCGCGGGTGCCCGATTCCGGCGCCTCCACCCTGGACTGCGTTTCCGAGCCCGTTCCGTGACTGCCCCGACGGTCCTGCGCGCGGCGCGGTGGGCCGACGTCGATACCGGCCGAGTCCGCTCGCCGGCAGTCGTGGTTGTCGACGGTGAGCGCATCAGCGCCGTCAATCCCGAAGGGCCACTGCCGGATCCGGCGACCGCCGTCGACCTCGGGGACGTCACACTGCTGCCGGGCCTGATGGACATGGAGCTCAACCTGCTCATTGGCGGCCCCGGTGGGCCCGAGGGCCTGCCGTCGCCGATGCACGGCGTTCAGGACGATCCGGCCTATCGCACGCTGCGCGGGGCGGTCAACGCGCGCACCACGCTGGACGCCGGCTTCACCACCGTGCGCAACCTCGGGTTGATGGTGAAGACCGGCGGCTACCTGCTCGACGTTGCGCTGCAGCGCGCGATCGATCAGGGCTGGCACGTCGGCCCGCGCATCTACCCCGCGGGGCACGCCGTCACGCCCTACGGCGGCCATTTGGACCCAACCGTGTTCCAGCGGCTTGCGCCCGGGATCATGCCGCTCTCGGTCGCCGAGGGCATCGCCAACGGTGTGCCCGACGTGATCGCCTGCGTCCGGTATCAAATTCGCCACGGCGCCAAGCTGATCAAGGTGTCGGCATCGGGCGGAGTGATGTCGCACAGCACCGGCCCCGGCGCCCAGCAGTACTCCGACGCGGAGTTCGCCGCGATCGCCGATGAAGCCCACCGCGCCGGGGTGCGGGTCGCCGCGCACGCCGTGGGCGACTCCGCGATCCGGGCCTGTATTCGCGCCGGGATCGACTGCATTGAGCATGGCTTCCTGGCGACCGACGATACGATCCAGATGATGGCCGACCACGGCACCTTCCTGGTCTCCACCACTTATCTGACCGAGGCGATGGCGATCGACCGGATCGCGCCGGAACTGCGGAAGAAGGCAGAGGACGTCTTCCCGCGCGCAAAGGCGATGCTGCCCAAGGCGATTGCCGCCGGAGTTCGCATCGCCTGCGGCAGTGATGCACCGGCGATTCCGCATGGCCAGAACGCCAAAGAAATCGTTGCGCTGGTGGATCGAGGCATGACACCCATGCAGGCGATCCGGGCGGCGACCGTGGTGGCCGCCGAGCTCATCGAGGCCGACGACGAGCTGGGGCGCCTGGCGCCCGGCTACCTCGCCGACATCATCGCCGTGCCCGGCGATCCGTCCCAAGACATCGGCACCACGCTGGACGTCTCCTTCGTCATGAAGGGCGGACAGATTTACAAGAGGCCGGCGGCCTGACATATGGAACTCACGGACAACATTCTCTGGCTGCTCAAGCAGGCCTTCTACTTCTCATTGACCACCGTCAACGAAGCGGTCAGCAGTCACGGTGTCAGCACGGCTCAGATCGGGGTGCTGCGCCAACTGGCCAACGAGCCCGGCCTATCCGGCGCCGAACTCGCCCGGCGGCTGCTGATCAGCCCGCAAGGGGTTCAGCTCGCGCTCACGGCGCTCGAACGCCGCGGTCTGCTGGAACGAAAACGGGACCCCCAGCACGGACGCATTCTGCGGGCCTACCTCACCGGCGAAGGCCGAGATGTCGCGGGCACGGTGGTTAACGAGGCGATCGCCGCACACGAGAAGGTATTCGGCGTGCTGAGCGCCGACGAGCAGCGGACCCTGCGCGAATTGCTGGGCCGTGTGGTGGAAAAGGGCACCGGCCATGAGCTGTTCGAAGACCATGTCGACACCTGACATCGATGTGGCTTCTGTGCCGGAGGGCGAAGCGGCCACCGAGGAAGTGACCATCGAGCTGGACAGGCGCACGTTCACGGTGCCCTACTCGCAGGGCGACACCTTGCTGCAGACCGCCCGGATGGCCGGCCTGAGTCCGCCGTCGTCATGCGAAATCGGTTCCTGCGGAACGTGCATGGCGCGGCTGACGCGGGGCAGCGCCCGGATGATCAACAACGACGCACTCGAGGAGGATGAGGTGGACGACGGCTGGGTGCTGACCTGTCAGGCCGTGCCGACCAGCCGCATCGTGCGGGTGGTTTACGAGTGAACGCCAGGAGGCGCGCGGCAATGGAGCGCGGTCGATGAGCAGGGTAGCTGTGGTGACCGGCGGCGCCTCGGGCATGGGTGAGGCGACATGCCACGAACTGGGCCGGCGCGGGCTCGACGTTGCGGTTCTCGACCTCAACGAGCAAGCGGCGCAACGCGTCACCGACGATCTTCGCGCCGGCGGCGTCACCGCCATCGCAGTGGGCGCCGACGTCACCGACCGGCCCGCCCTCGAGCACGCATTCGCCAAGGCCCGTAGCGAGCTGGGCCCGATCACCGTTCTGGTGACCAGTGCCGGGCTGTTCGACTTTTCGCCCTTCACCGACATCACCATCGAATCCTGGGCGCGGATCATCGACGTCAACCTGACCGGCACTTTTCACTGTTGCCAACTCGCGCTGCCCGACATGCTGGACGCGAAATGGGGCCGGATCGTGATGATCTCGTCGTCGAGTGCCCAGCGCGGGTCACCGTTTGCCGCCCATTACGCCGCGTCCAAGGGAGGCGTGATGACTTTGACCAAGTCGCTGGCCCGCGAATACGCCGCACACGGGATCACGGTCAACAACATCCCGCCGTCGGGCATCGAGACCCCGATGCAGCACCAGGGGCAGGCCGCGGGATATCTGGGCTCCAACGAACAGCTCGCCGGCAACATCCCGGTCGGCCATCTGGGCACCGGCGCCGACATCGCCGCGGCGGTGGGTTTCCTCTGCTCGGACGAGGCCGGGTTCATCACCGGCCAGACATTGGGCGTCAACGGAGGAGCGGTGATGTAATGACCAGATCAGGTAGGCCACCGGAAGGCTCCTGGACCGAGCACTATCCCGAACTGGGCACCGGTCCAATCTCATTCAGGGATTCGACGTCCCGGGAGTTCTACGAACTCGAACGCGAAGCGGTCTTCAAACGGGCCTGGCTCAATGTCGCCCGCGTGGAGGAACTGCCTCGCATCGGCAGCTATCTGACCAAGGAGATCGAAGTCGTCGGCGCCTCGGTGGTCCTGGTCAAAGGCCGAGACGAACAGATCCGGGCCTTCTATAACGTCTGCCGACACCGGGGAAACAAGCTGGTGTGGAACGACTTTCCCGCCGAAGAGACCCGCGGCACCTGCCGTCAGTTCACCTGCAAGTATCACGGCTGGCGCTACGACCTCGACGGCGCCCTGAAATACGTGCAACAGAAATCGGAGTTCTTCGACCTCGACACCGCCGAATACGGATTGCGAGCTTTGCAGTGCGATGTGTGGAACGGCTTCGTCTTCATCAACTTCGACGACGAACCGCGGCAGAGCCTGCGCGAGTTCCTGGGCCCGATGATCACCGCCCTGGACGATTACCCGTTCGGCAAACTGACCGAACGTTACGAGTGGGTTGCTCACAACAACAGCAACTGGAAAATCTTCGCCGACGCGTTCCAGGAGTACTACCACGTGCCCGCGCTGCACTCTCAACAGGTGCCGTCCGAGGTGCGAGACTCCGGTGCCGCATTCACGTGCGGGCACTTCCAACTCGACGGCCCGCACCGGCTGGTGTCCACGGCCGGCCGACGCCGCTGGCTGCTAGCCCCTGAATACATGTACCCGATCGAGCGGGCCACCAAGAGTGGCCTGGTGGGCCCGTGGCGCACCCCCGACATCGGTGAACTGCCGCCGGGGCTCAACCCCGGAGGTATCGAGCCGTGGGGGATCAGCAACTTCCAGATCTTCCCCAACATCGAAATCCTGATCTACGGAGGCTGGTATCTTCTGTACCGGTACTGGCCCACCTCGCACAACACGCACCGGTTCGAGGCCTATACGTTTTTCCATCCGGCGGGCAGTGTGCGCGAGCGCATTGAACACGAGGTCGCTGCGGTGGTGCTCAAAGAGTTCGCGTTGCAGGATGCCGGCATGCTCGGCGGCACCCAGGCGGCCCTGGAATACGGCGTTGTCGACCAGTTTCCGCTCAACGACCAGGAGATCCTGGTGCGGCACCTGCACAAGGTCGCTGTCGACTGGGTCGATGCATACCAGCGCGAAACAGCGCCGGCGGGAGTGTGACGGGGATATGACCAAGTCGGAAGTTATGCTGCCCAGTGCCTTCGCGGAACTGGAGGCGCACGCTGAAAAATGGTGTCTGGCAACTGAAACCGAACGATGGAATGCCCGGATCGGCTCGACGATGCCCGAGCTTCGGGAGTTCTACGACGCATTCTTCCCCCGCCTGGAGGAGGCCATCGACTACTGCGACAAGTTCAACCTCGACGGCCTGCCCGACGATGCGCTGAACCTGTTGCACATGATCTATTCGCTGATCATGGTTGCCATGGCGGTCGAGATCATGCACCAGCCCGCCCCGGTCGACGCCGCCGACGCGGTCATGACCCGCACCGGCGAACCGGTGCCCTGACCTCGGTGCTCACCCGTTCGCACGATCCATTGTTCGGTAGAAAGGACAGGCCATGAGTCTGCTAACCATCACCAAGCTGACCGATTCCGTCGGCGCCGAGGTCTCCGGCCTCGACCCGGCCGCGCTGGCTTCCGACGACCCGGTCGGCGGGGCGGTCTTGGATGCATTGGAAGACAACGGAGTTCTGGTCTTCCGCGGCCTGCAACTGGACCCGCAGGCCCAGGTCGCCTTCTGCCGCCGGCTCGGCGAGATCGATCACTCGTCCGACGGTCACCACCCCGTCGCCGGCATTTACCCGGTCACCCTGGACAAGTCCAAGAATTCTTCGGCCGCCTACTTGAAGGGGACCTTCGATTGGCACATCGACGGCTGCACGCCCCTCGAGGACGGATATCCCCAGATGGCCACCGTTCTGTCGGCGCTGCAGGTCGCGGAGCGGGGCGGCGAAACCGAATTCGCCAGTGCGTATGCCGCCCATGAGGCCCTCAGCGACGAGGAGAAACGCCGCTTCGGCTCGCTGCGTGTCGTGCATTCGCTGGAAGCGTCCCAGCGGCGCGCGCACCCGGACGCCAGTCCAGAGCAGGTGGAGCGCTGGCGATCTCGACGTACCCACGAGCATCCGCTGGTGTGGACGCACCGCAGCGGCCGCAAGTCACTGGTGTTGGGTGCCTCGGCCGATTATGTGGTTGGCATGGATGTCGAAGAGGGCCGCGCATTGCTGGCCGAGTTGCTCGAGCGCGCCACCGTGCGCGACAAGGTCTACAGGCACACCTGGTCCATCGGCGACACCGTCATCTGGGACAACCGCGGGGTCCTGCACCGCGCCGCCCCGTACGACCCCGACTCGGCGCGGGAAATGCTGCGCACCACCGTGCTCGGCGACGAACCAATCCAGTGATGACCGACCGGCACCCGCTGCGCCTGACGCCGCTGCCGGCCCAGGACTGGGACGACCACGCCCGCGCGGCGCTGGCCTCCCTGATCCCTCCCGATCGGGCCAACCCCAACGGCGCCGGCAACGTGTTGGCAACCATGGTGCGCCACCCGGACCTGACCGCGGCCTATCTGCCCTTCAACACCTACCTGCTTCGAGGCTCCACGCTTTCACCCCGGATACGGGAAGTCGCTCTGCTACGCGTGGTGCTCCGGGGTAACTCTGACTACCTGTGGTCGCACCACCTCCCTATCGGCGCGCGGGCGGGACTGGGTCCGGAGGACATCAGCGGCATCGAATCCGGCAACTGCCCCGATCCCTACGACCAGGTGGTGGTTCACGCCGTCGACGACCTCACCGCATCCCATACCGTCTCCGAAGCGACCTGGGCGGAACTGGGCCAAGTCTTCACCGATAAGCAGCGGATGGACCTGGTCTTCACCATCGGCGGCTACCTGCTTTTGGCTATGGCCGTCAACACGTTTGGCGTCCAGCCAGAACACCCGTGACCGCCCGCCGCTCACAGTTCGGGGCACAGCGAAGCGACGAATTCCTGCGTCCGCGTTCGTGATTCCGTGCGGGCGCCGGCGTCGGCCCCGAGCGGCACGATGCGAACGGCGAGGTCGGTAACCCCGGCGTCGCGGTAGCGAAGAAGTCGGGCCAGGACCGCTTGCTCGTCCCCGGCGGCCATGGTGTCTCCGACGTCCGCCGCGTCACCGTGCTCCAGCAGGCGCACGTAATTCGGCGAGAAGTGGGCGTGGCCGAGCACGTCGCTCGCGTACGCGCGTGCGTTGTCGACGTCGCCGTCCGAACACAGCGTGACGGGAACCCCGGCGACGATCCGCGGCGGCGGCCGTCCGGCATCCGTTGCGGCTAAATTGATCCGGGGTGCGACGTGGTCGTGGATGGCGCGCTCGTCGGCCATCCAGAGGATGGTTCCGCTCGCCCGCTCGCCGGCGATCCGCAGCATGGCCGGCCCGAGCGCGGCCAGCAGAACGGGCATCGGCATGGGTTCGGCGACATCGAACGGGCTGTGCACGCGGTAGCTGTCGTTCTCGATGTCGACGGATCCCGGCCCGCAGAACGCGGCGCCGAGCACCTGGAGATAGTCGCGCACGAGGCGAACCGGGCGCTCGTAGGACAGCCCCAATTGGCCGTCCACGATCCAATCGTGCGATGGGCCCAGCCCCAGGGCGAAGCGGCCGCTGCATGCCAACTGCGTGGTCAACGCCTGCTGTGCCATCGCGACGGGATGGCGCGTTTGAATCGGCACCACGGCGGTGCCGATTTCGATGCGGTCGGTCACCCCGCCGAGGAGCGCGACCGCCGTCATGGCATCGAGGTAACCGGGTACCTGTGGAATCCAAAACGAGGTGAAGCCAGCGTCTTCGGCTGCCCGGCCGTCGGCGAGCAGTCCGGCCAGCCGCTCGGAGCGTGCACGCTCCTTGTCCGACCCGACCATCAGGCCTAGTCGCACGAGCGCCTCCGGTTACGGCACATAGCGGTCCCACTCGTACGGCACGACAGGGTGAAACGGTGCGGCGAATAGCGGCTCGATATCAGTTGCATTCCACCGCTTCTCCAGGACGGGCCGCAGCCGTTCAGCGGTGGCCACCGGGTCGTCGTCGAGGAAGCAGTAGGTGAGTTGCTGACCCGCTGGTGCGCTCGCCAACGCGGGTCCGACGTGGAGTGCGGCCATCGACCAGATGCCGGCGACGCCCTCGACGTCTAGCAGCTCTGTCGTCGGCGCCTCGTGCGTTTCCAGCAGCAGGTACACGCCGCGGGCCGGCCACCACGGCAGCACGTCGGAGCCGATTTTGATTCGCGCGGCGGCGGCTCTGCCCTGCACCCCGTAGACGCCTCGCTCGACGTGCGGCAACAGCGGGAGTTTGCGCCCGGCACCGATCAGTCCCTTGGCCAGAGCCAGAAATCCGTCCATGCCGGCGACATCGGCGAAGAAATAGGTCATCACGTGATCCACCGCGTCGAAGCGCTCGTGCCGCACCGCCCTGGCCGCGCGGCAGGCGGGCGTCGATGCAACCCGCAACGAGGCCCGGACGGCGCTGAGGCGGTGCTGCTCGGGCCGGTGATCGAGGGTGTGCCACTGCAGGTATTCAGCGTCGGTGCCTTCAGGATGCCGTGTCGACATGGACACGAACGTCGTAGTGATGTCGCCGTTGCCCGTCGTGAGAACGTCGGCGATCTCGTCGGATGGCTTGCCCGGCAACAGCATCAGCGTTGCACCTCTCGTGTGGTCGAGTCAATGGTGGCGAGTTCGAGTTCGGGGTGGCGTGCCTGGATCATCCGCCGGAACCCCTCGCGCCAGCTGACCTTGGTGCGTCCGAGCAGCTGGTGCATGTAGGTGACGTCGGGCCACAGCGGGGTGTGCGCTTCGGGTGTGTAGTCGAACGACGGCTCGATACCGACCAACTGGCCCATGTACGTGCAGTAGTCCTCGACGCTCACCGTCTCGCTGCCCGCCCAGTTCACGACGATGGGCGGCGAGGCGGCAACCTCCATGGCGCGGATGCCGAGTTCAACGTAGTCGTCCTCGTAGATCGGGTTGTAGTTGTTCGGGGCATCTGGGTAGAGCCGAATCTGTCTGCCCGCCAACATCATCTCCAAGCGGTCGGCGGGTGCGCCACCCTGCGGGCCGTAGGTGGAGCAGATCCGGATGATGGTGAGGGGAATTCCGAACCGCTCCGAGATCCAGCTGCACACCGACTCCGCGGCGACCTTGGAGAAGCTGTAGTTCGCCCGTAGTGGCACGCCGGGACCGTCAGCCTCGGTCAGCGGGCGTCGTCCGGGATATCCGTAGACCGACCCGGTCGAGCACAACACGAAACCCTTTGCCGTACGGCAGTGATACAGCAGCTCGCCGGAGTTGTGCGCATTGGTCTTGAGGCAGCGCTGCCAGTCGCCGGTGCCGGTGTCCACCGCGGCATGGAAGACGTAGCTGAAGTCGCCCGGGACAGCAGAGAAGTCGCCCGTGGACATGTCCAGCGGCAGCGGCGTTATCCCGGCGGCGACGAGGTTGTCGATGTCCCGGGGATTGCGCAGGCGCGCCGCGCCCCAAACCTCGTTGCGCTCCGCCAGCGCCCGTGCGATCGGAAAGGCGATCTTGCCCGTGACTCCGGTGAGGAGGATCTTCTCTCCGTCGAGCAAATCGCCCTCCTGCAATGGGTTGGTTCGGCCTTCGTACCATCTCCGGTACGGCGCAGGGTTGTCAACCACTTAATATTAAGTACTTGATATGTTGGACGCAGGCGTCGACCGGGAAGGAGTGCCGTGCAGCTGACCTTTGATGCCGATGTGGAGGCGTTCCGGTCCGAGTTCGTCGCCTTCCTCGACGAACACCTGCCCGCCGAGGCGGAAGCGTCCGAGCGATCCCGGTCCACGTCGCACATACCGGAATGGGCCCGGCGCTGGCAGCGGTTGCAGTTCGACTGTGGCTGGCTGCTGCCGGGCAATCCACCGGAATTCGGTGGCCGGAACGCGACTCTGCTTCAGCAGTTCGTGCACCGCGAGGAGCTTTCCCGCAGGCGGATCTATCAGTCCTTCAACCCACAGGGTGTGGGGATCATCGCGGCGTCTCTGCTGACGTTCGGCACCCCCGAGCAGAAACTGCGGTGGGCAGTGCCGATCCTGCTTGGGGAGATGACGGCGGCGCTCGGGATGAGCGAACCGGGCGCGGGCTCCGATCTGGCCGGCCTGCGGACCGCGGCCGTGCGGGACGGCGACGACTTCGTGATCAACGGGCAGAAGGTGTGGACCTCGGGTGCGCACGACTCGGATGTCCTGCTCACCTTCGTGCGCACCGATCCCGAAGCGCCCAAACACAAGGGCATCAGCGTCCTGCTCATCCCCACCGATACTCCGGGCGTCGAGTGCCGGCCGTTCGCCTACGTATACGACCGCGACCATCTCGACTTCAACGAGGTGTTTTTCACCGACGCCCGGGTTCCCGCCGAGAACCTCGTCGGAGCCCTCGACGGCGGCTGGCACGTGGCCAACGGATCGCTGGGCCACGAACGCACCATGCTCTGGATGAGTTTCGCCGACCGGCTGCGCGATCTCGTGCAAGACATTCGTCCCGCAACCGCACTCGACCGCGACCACTACGCCACCCTGGTGATGGACGACCAGGCGCTGCGCCTGCTCGGTTCGGCGGCGCTGGCCCGCGCGTCACGCGGCGAGGAAGACGTCGCCGCGTTGTCAGTCCTGAAGTTGCTGGGGTCCGAGGCCGGGCAGACCGCGACCGAACACGCTTTAGCCGGTGCGGATGGGCTTATCCATCCGGCATCCACCTCCCGCTACAACGCGCTCGGCATGGACCATTCGCCGCGAAGTTGGTTCGCCCGTTACGCGGGAAGCTTCGCGGGCACCATCTCCGGTGGCACATCCGAAATCCAGCGCAACATCATCGCCCAGCGCGTGTTGGGTCTTCCCCGGAGCTGAGCGGTGCGCATTTTTCGGTAATACAGGTACGCAG
>Ga0302319_10005015_pt1 | contig 26886 bp, 20 predicted proteins | sample Bog_T0_2_FD_203319 | JGI IMG/M metagenome (GOLD analysis project Ga0302319, IMG submission 203319) | Peat permafrost microbial communities from Stordalen Mire near Abisko, Sweden - Bog_T0_2 | ecosystem: Environmental > Terrestrial > Soil > Wetlands > Peat | place: Sweden: Abisko, Stordalen Mire... | reverse complement strand
GGGTTTACGGATTTGGGGAAGGGGTTGACGGTGAATGTGGGGGTGATTTCGGGGGGGACTCGGTCGAATGTGGTGGCGGCCGAGTGCCGGGCAGACGTGGATGTTCGGATTGCGAAGGCGAAGGATGCGGCTCGGGTGGAGAGGCTGTTTCGCGGGCTGAAGGTTACGGATACGGCTTGCCGGTTGACGGTTTCCGGGGGGATCAATCGGCCTCCGATGGAGCGGAAGGCTGGGACGGTGGCGCTGTTCAAGCTGGCGCGGGGGCTGGCTGCGGAGATGGGGTTTGTGCTGGAGGAGGCCGCTACCGGGGGCGGGTCGGATGGGAACTTTACTGCGGCTTTGGGGGTTCCTACGTTGGATGGGATGGGGGCTGTGGGGGTTGGGGCTCATGCTGTGCATGAATGCGTTGAGGTGAGGTATTTGGTGGAGCGAACCGTGTTGTTGGGTGGGATTGTTGCAGGGCTTTAATTGAGGGAGTGTCGGTATCGTTTGTGCGGAATAGATGGACCATTCTGCTGATTCCCTAAAGTTGATTGGAGCGTTAGATAAATGACAGAAATGACGGCAGCAGCCAGACCCGTGGCCTTAATTACGGGTGCAACCTCCGGCATAGGAGCAGCGATTGCGCGTCGACTGGCGGCTGAAGGCTTTTCGGTGGTTATCCACTCACGCCGTTCGGTAGAAGCTGGCCGCATCATGGCCGCCGAGATGGAAAGCGCGACATACATCCAGGCTGACCTTGCCGATGAGGCGGCTCGCTCGCGGCTCATCGAGGAGTCGGTTGCTTGTTGGGGCCGTCTCGACGTGCTGGTGAACAACGCCGGGATCAGCGTGGTGATACCCCATGACAATTTGAAAGCTGCGACACCGTCGATTTGGCGTGAGTTGCACGAGGTGAACGTGATTGCGCCATGGCATCTGATCGCCGAGGCCGAACCGTATCTGCGTCAGAGCACCTCTTCCCCGAGTGTGGTGAATATCGCGTCGCATGCGGGTGTCCGTCCGAAAGGTGCTTCGATTCCATATGCGGTTAGTAAGGCTGGGCTGGTTCACATGACGAAGCTGCTCGCTGTCGCGCTTGGGCCAATTGTGCGGGTGAACTGTATTGCGCCGGGTTTGGTTGACACGCCGATGACGGCTGATTGGGAAGCCGCGCAAAGTCTCTGGCGGGACAGAGCACCGATGCGCAGGGCGGCGCGTCCGGAAGAAATTGCCGAGGTTGCGGCATCGCTTGTGGCATCCAGATATCTCACCGGAGAAGTCGTGATGGCGGACGGGGGATTGAATCTTCTTTGAGCTCTGCGCGGACGGCGAGAGTTAGATCAGATGGCTCGGGCGTCGCGGAGGAGGGTTAGGACGGCGGCTAGGGGGAGGCCTACTACGTTGAAGAAGTCGCCTTCGATGCGGGGGATCCAGCGGGCCGCGTAGCCCTGGATGCCGTAGGCTCCGGCTTTGTCGAGGGAGTCGTTGGTGGAGAGGTAGTGGGCTAGGTCGGCTTCGGGGATGGGAGAGAAGAAGACGGTCGTGGTTTCGACGTGCGAGCGTTGGGTGGTGGGCGTGACGACCGCTATGCCGGTGTGGACTTCGTGGGATCGGTTGGATAGCTGGCGGAGCATGCGCTCGGCGTCGGAGATGTCTGTGGGTTTGTTGAGGATTTGCTGTTCAAAGACGACCGTGGTGTCGGCGCCGAGGATGGTGGCTTTGGGGTGAAGGAGGTGGATGGCCTGGGCTTTTTCGAGGGCGAGGCGCTGGACGTAGGCGGTGGGGGATTCGTTGGGTCGGAGGGTCTCGTCGATGTGCGCGGGGAGGACGTCGAAGCGCAGGCCGGCCTGGGTGAGGAGGTCTCGGCGGCGGGGTGAGGCGGAGGCGAGGATGAGCATGTGGTTCGACAAACGTATAACTACGACCTCGCTCCGGTGTAGCCTGCGGCGAATTCCTGCACGAAGAGATGGGCTTCCATGGTGTGGTGTTCGCCGGTAGCCAGCGTGATGGCGTTGGTGGCGACGTTGGCGGTTTCGATGCAGACCATGGTGAGCCAGCAGGCGGGGCTCATGTCGGGGAGAGTTGCGGTGAGTTCCGACCAGGGGTTCCAGACGACGGTGGTTTTGGATTGGGCTTTGTCGATGGTGACGCGGCGTCTGTAGACAGGGTCGTCGATGTTTACGGGGACAAGGGTGTTGAAATAGGCGCGATCGGTTTCGCCGGTGAGGGTGAGGAGCGGATCGGTCTGACGTTTCTTCTTGAAGTGTTCAGTCTTGTCGAGGTACTCGGTATCGGAGAGGCCGATGATGGAGATTTGCTGAGAGTCTCCCACGGAGAAGTAGGTGTGAAGGGCCTCTTCGAAGTGGAGAGGCTCGCTGCCCTGATTGGTGACGGTGAGCTTTGCTTTGAGTTCGACACCGAGAGTGATGTCGTAGACGAGGACGAAGTGATCGTAGCCGAAGGAGCGACTGGTGTCGGAGGGGGCGAGGGTGAGGGTGAGATGGAGGTCGTCACCGGCGAGGGCAGCGAAGGCGAGGGTCCAGTTGGAGGTGCGGGCGAAGCCGTGGGACGGGCCAGGCAGCCGCGAGGTTTCGTCGCTTGGGTCAGCGGGGTTCGCGGTGTGGGCTCCGAACCAGGGGAAGATGATGGGGATGCCGCCGCGGATCGCCTTGCCGGGCTCGAAGAAGGAGCGCTCGGAGAGGAAGAGCACGGGATGATGGCCGTTGGGCTGCCACTGGGTAATGTGCGCGCCCTGGAGGAAGAGTTCGGCCGTGCAGGCGGGGGTGGTGATGTTGGCGCGGAGGAGGCCTTGCTCAGTTTGAGAGAAGGTGAGGACGCCGGGGATAGCGAATTGGTCGGAGAGCGTCTGGAGATCCATCTGGAACAGTGTAGTGCGTTCGGGAGAAGAGTTGGCATCGAAGAGACAGGTGACGCGATGATTGATGCAATTTTGTGCGATATTGACGGGACGCTGGTGCAGAGCAACTGGCTGCATGCTGAGGCGTGGCAGATGGCATTTGCCGCGATAGGGATTGACTTGGACAGGGAAGATGTTCGGCGGCAGATTGGGAAGGGCGGGGACGAACTGATCCCGGTGTACGTGCCTTGGTGGAAGAGACGGCAGGTGGAGGAGCCGCTGAAGGCGTATCGAAAGTTTATTTTTGAGCAGGATTTTCTGTCGAAGGTGAAGCCATTGCCTGGGGCGAGGGAGCTGCTGGTAAGGGCGAAGGACGCGGGGATTCGGGTAGCGCTGGCTAGTTCGGCGGATAAGGATGAGCTGGAGGTCTACAAGAAGATCGTAGGGATGGAGGATCTGGTGGAGAAGGAGACGTCGGCGAATGATGCGAATAAGTCCAAGCCTCATCCAGATATATTTAGCGCGGCGCTGAAGCGGTTGAAGCTGCCTGCGAGGAAGTGCATGGCGTTGGGAGATACTCCGTATGACGCGGAGGCGGCGGGACTGGCGGGGCTGCGAACGATTGGGGTGACGACGGGTGGGTGGTCGCGCGAGGAGTTGATGGAGGCGGGGTGTGTGGAGGCCTATGAGAGTGTGGCGGAGTTGCTGCAGCGGTTTGAGGAGAGCGCGCTGGTAAGGGAGGGGATTCGGTAGCGGGAAGGATCGTGATGCCGGGAGCGGGAGATGCGGATGAAGCAGATTCCTTCGCCGCGCCGAGGAATGACCTCCAGAAGAGCAAGCGTAAGAGCAGGAGCGGGAGTCGGGGCAAGAGCAGAGGTAGAGGTAGAGTACGAGCCAAGCCAAAAGGGAACGGGCGACGCTTGTGGCGTCGCCCGTTTCGGCTTGTGACGCCGTGGTTAGCTGCCGTGGGCTTGTTTGGTGGGGAAGGGGTTGCGCTCGTCGAACTGGACCTGGTGCCAGTAGGGGTAGGCGAGGGGTTGGGCGCTGGCTTCGTCCAGCTTGGCTACTTGCTCGGGGGTGAGGTTCCAGCCGGTGGAGGCGAGGTTGGCGCGGAGTTGCTTTTCGTCGCGTGCGCCGATGACGAGAGTGCTGATGGTGGGGCGCTGGAGGAGCCAGTTGAGCGCTAGCTGAGGGACGGTCTTGCCGGTCTCTTTGGCTAGCTCGTCGAGGGCATCGACTACCTTGTAGACGTAGTCCCAGTCGGGGATGGGGCCGGCGTCGACGACCATCTTGCTTTGCAGGCGGGAGATTTCGGGGAGGGGTTGGCCGCGGCGGATCTTGCCGGTGAGGCGGCCCCAGCCTAGCGGGCTCCATACGAGGGCTCCGACGCCTTGATCGAGGGCGAGGGGCATGAGTTCCCACTCGTAGTCGCGGCCGACTAGGGAGTAGTAGACCTGGTGGCCTACGTACTTGGCCCAGCCGTACTGCTCGGAGACGGAGAGCGATTTCATGAGGTGCCAGCCGGAGAAGTTCGAGCAGGCGATGTAGCGGACTTTGCCGGCGAGGACGAGGTGATTGAGAGCTTGGAGAGTCTCGTCGACGGGGGTGGTCGCGTCGAAGGCGTGGAGATGGTAGACGTCGATGTAGTCGGTATTGAGGCGCTTGAGGGAATTCTCGATGGACTGGATGAGGTGGTAGCGGGAGCTGCCGACGTCGTTGGGGCCGGTGCCGGAGCGGAAGGTTGCCTTGGTGGAGATGAGGACGTCTTCACGCTTCAAATGCGCGATGGCTTTGCCGAGGACGGATTCGCTGTGGCCGTCAGAGTAGATGTCGGCCGTGTCAAAGAAATTGCAGCCGGCTTCCATGCAGATGTCGATGAGGTGGGCGGCCTCTTTGTCCTGGGTAGCGCCCCAGGATTTGAAGAAGTCGTTGCTTCCACCGAAGGTGCCGGTGCCGAAGCAGAGTTCTGGAACTTTGAGGCCGGATCGGCCGAGAGAGCGGTAGTTCATGGGGGACTCCAAGTGCAGAGGGTAGGGATGACAACGTTCGTTAGGTTGGATGCCGGGGGTCGGGGAAGGGCGCATGGGAGTCGAGCGCGTGGGGTACTAAAAAATCGGTGCGCTGGAGTGATGGTTCAGATAGACTGCTGGGCATACCAAAGTTGGTGATAGCGCGGGCCGCAAATCAATGATCTCTCCCAGGAGTAGATGATGGCCGATCTCGCTGTAACTCTTCCTTCTACCCACGCACACAGGCCGAGCCGAGCGGCGGACCGCCTGTTCTTTTCCGCGATGCCCTTCGTGATGATGGCGATGGTGTTATACGGGTTTGCACGGACATATTTTCTGGCGGGCATGGTGGCGGCTCCACTGCCGAACAAGCTGATCCATATTCATGGCGCGGTGTTTACGTCGTGGATGATTCTGCTGATTGGGCAGACGGCGCTGGTTTCGACGAAGAATGTGAAGCTGCACATGAAGCTGGGATTGTTTAGTTTCGGGCTGGCAGCGGCGATGCTGGTATTGGGATCGCTGGCCGCGGTGAATGCGATGCGTAGGGGAAGCGGGCCGCTGGGGCTGGATCCGCAGACGTTCTTTGTGATTCCGGTGTCGGGGATGCTGCTGTTTGGGGTGCTGGTGTTGTTTGCATACAGGCTGCGGAGGAACGTGGAGGCGCACAAGCGGCTGATTTTGCTTGCGACGATGGCGCTGATGGACGCGGCAATCGGGCGATTTCCGATCCGGGTGCTGCAGCAGTATCCTCCGACGCAGGACCTAGTGATGCTGGCGCTGCTGCTGGTGCTGGTGTTGTTTGATCTTTTTAACTTGCATCGGGTGAGCAAGTACACGCTGAGGGGTGCGTTGTTTGTGATCGCGGTACACGCGGTGCGCGTACCGCTGGGACATACGGCGGCGTGGCATGCGATGACGCGGCATCTGCTGTAGGCCAGGGTATACAGGCGAGTGCTCTGTCTCCTGTCTGCGTTCTATTCCTGGCTTGCCGCGGAGGTAGGTGCGTGGTCGGGCCACGTTACTTCTGGCAGGCGCTCGAATCCCGGCTTGGCAAAGAGATAACCCTGCATGAGCCGGATGCCACAGTCGCGCACGGCATGGTACTCCTCTACAGTCTCAACTCCCTCCGCGACCACGGTTTGCTCCAACGCGGCGGCGAGCGCGACGACGGATTTGACGATAGTCAGAGCGGCGGGCCGCTGCGGAAGATTGCGTACAAGCTGGATATCGAGCTTGAGGTGATCGACGGGCAGCTCGGCGAGAAGCGCCAGGCCGGAGTACCCGGACCCGAAGTCGTCAAGCGCGACCTTTAAGCCTTGCCGGCGGTACTCGTCGACGATGCTGCGCAGGTGGGCCGCGTCTAGGACCTCTTCGCTTTCGGTGATCTCAAAGATCAGGCGGTCGACGGGAAAGTTGCAGCGATGGGCGGTTTCAAGCGTGAGCTTGATGCAGGCGGAGGCGCTATAGACGGCTCCGGGCAGGAAATTGATCGAGAGTCGAGCGGATGTTTTCTCCAAGCCCAGACTGACTGCGGTGGTGATCGCGGCGACACGGCAGTTCTGATCGAAGGCGTATCGATTCTCGTCGGTAAGTTGGGCCATGACCGAGGCTGCCGATTCTTCGTTTGGCCCACGCACGAGAGCTTCATAGGCAAAGACCTCTTGTGCCTCAACGTCCACGATCGGCTGAAACGCGATGCTGAACGGAAAGGGCTTCAGCACCCCATCGAGACAGGCATGGCAGTTGGGAGGGTTTCTCCGATTGGACATGCGGAATTCTACCGGACGGTGCGCTGCTTTGACGGTTCGCTTGCGCACGGATCAGTGGGAGGTGGGAACTTCGCAGCGGAGGCCTTGCTTGAGCGCGGCAGCGTCGAGGTCGGATTGGGTGCGTGGGAAGAGTTGATGGGGATTGGAGTGGGGATAGAAGTGGATGGAGATTTCGGGGTGAGTGACGGAGTCGTCGATGCCGTTTTTGAAGGGGTAGCCGAGGGCTTGGAGGAGGTGGAGGGAGCCTTCGTTGCCGGAGGGATTGCCGTCGTCGCCGACAATGGCGAAGACAGTGCGATGGGTGCGGAGACTGGTGACGGTGACGAAGTCTCCGAGGCGGGCTCCGAGCTTGTGGGCACGATTGCCAAGAACGACGTAGTTGATCTTGGTGGCGTCGAGGTAGCGGAAGGGGTTAGCGAGGTTGGCGTCGGTGAAGGCAGTTTGCGAGATGTAGTAGCCGGGATAGGGGTCGTGGGGGCCTTGGAGGATGGGGATGGTGGGGTGGTCGTCTTCGGTGAGGTAGCCGACGATTTCGCCGTGGCGGCGACGGCGATAGTGAGCGTCGCGGAGGTTGTCGAGGGGGTGGGAGCCGGGCGGGCCGTATGCGTTGGGCGCTCCGTCGACGTCGACATCCATGCGGCGGGTGAGGATGGTGAAGTCGTCCTGCGTGGACGGCGAGAGGCGCTGCGAAAGCGCGGTGGGGAGGATGAGGACGGCGAATGCGAGGATGCGGAGGGGGTTCGGCAGGCGCTTGGCTCCTTCTCGAGGTTATACGATGGACGGTGCGGCGAAGACGAGGGGGGTGCGGGAACTCTTCGGGGATGAAATCGTTCTCGCGACCTGAGGATATGAGATATAAGAAGTGAGCGTCTAATGATTCAGGAGAACGAGCATGCGCGAGATGGTTGCCGGGACGATGGGGTGGGGTGGGGGTTGGCTGCGGTCTTCGAATGGGGAGACGGTGCGGGCGGAGGAGAAGGGCTGGCGGAGCGAGGCGCTGAGTAAGGTTCCCGAGGTGACGCTACTGTTCTGGATTGTGAAGATCCTGGCGACGACACTGGGAGAGACAGGCGGGGATGCTCTGTCGATGTCACTGAATCTGGGCTATGCGCTGAGTACCGTGATTCTACTGGTGCCGTTCTTTGTGCTGGTGGGGTTCCAGATCAAGGCGGGACGGTTTCACTCGTGGCTGTATTGGGCAGTGATCGTGGGGACGACGCTGGCCGGAACGACGATGGCCGACTTTGCGGACCGGTCGCTGGGGATTGGGTATCCGGGAGGGGCGTCGATTTTATTTGCTTGCGTGATCGGGTCGCTGCTGGTGTGGAAGTGGTCGGTGGGGACGGTGTCGGTGGACAACATCGTATCGACCAAGGCGGAGGTTTTTTACTGGATTACGATTTTGTTTTCGAACACGCTGGGAACCGCGCTGGGGGATTGGACCAGCGAGGGGACTGGGTTTGCTGGCGGGATTTATCTGTTCCTGGGGCTGATTGCCGTCGTGGCGGGGCTGTACTTCTTTACGAAGATCAGCCGGACGCTGCTGTTCTGGGCGGCGTTCACTTTGACTCGTCCGCTGGGGGCGAATATGGGAGACTTTCTGACCAAGCCGCATGACCAGCAGGGGTTGAATTTGAGCCGGTTTGTGGCGTCGGGGGTGATTGCCGCGGTGATGGTGTTGCTGCTCGTGGTGTTTCCGCAGAAGGCGGGAAGCCATCCGGGAAGTACTGAGTAGTGAAAGGCTAGGCGCTCCAATCGCTCGCCACTATGCACTATTCACTACTCGTCACCCACTGAAATTTGTGCAGACGGCCCGTAAGCCGAATTTTGTTTTAGACGATCATTCCTCTAGGCCATGCCTTGCGACATGGCTCAAGCAACCTACCCGCAGGTTTCGGTGAAAGCTCCACTTTCCTGGGCGTGACGGGCCGTCGCGCGCTCGCCGCATAAGTGGTTGCGGCGAAACTCCCTGCCTATTTGGTCTTGCTCCGTGTGGGGTTTACCATGCCGCGACTGTTACCAGCCGCGCGGTGGGCTCTTACCCCGCCGTTTCACCCTTACCGCAGATCGCGTGCATGGGCTCCTCGCTTGCGCGCGGAGCTCATCAATCTGAGGCGGTTTATTTTCTGTTGCACTGGCCGTCCAGCGGGCTTGCGCTCGCTGTCCCGGACGTTATCCGGCACACTGCCCTGCGGAGTTCGGACTTTCCTCCCCCTCCCGACGCACAACGTACGGCGCGGGAGGCAGCGATCATCCAGCCGCCTGCACATGTTCAGTGTAGCAGCGGGACAGAGGGTAGAGTGTAGCGCGGGGTTGCAGGTTGCGGGTGCGAGGTGAAAAGATTCGCGGATGAGAATTTCGCGTAGGAAATTTGTGGGCTTAGGTGCGGCAATTGCGGCGACGGGGCTACGCGGGGTGGCGCGAGCGGCGGCAGGGACTTCTATTCGTGCGGCTGGTGCGAGGAAGGGGATTTTGGCGGGCTGCGCGGTGAATGTAAAGGCTCTTCGGACGGACCCCGCGTATAAGAAGCTGCTTGAAGAGCAAGCGGGGATTGTAGTGGCGGAGAGCGAGTTCAAGTTTGGGCCGCTGCGGCCTACGCCAACCACCTTCTTCTTCGAGGATGCTGACTTTCTGGCGGCGTTTGCTCACGAGAATCGGATGAAGCTGCGGGGGCACAACATTGTGTGGCATCGCCAACTGCCGGTGTGGTTTGAGAGCTATGTGACACCGGCGAATGCGAAGCAGGTGCTTGTGGAGCATATCGAGCGCGTGGGCGGACGGTACAAGGGCCAAATTCATAGCTGGGATGTAGTGAATGAGGCGGTGCAGGTGAGTGATGGACTACCGGGAGGGTTTCGGAACTCGCCGTGGCAGAAGGTGCTGGGCGGTACGGGGTTGGTGCCCACGTATATTGAGGTGGCGTTTCGGACGGCTCGAAGGGTGGATCCCAAGGCGATGCTGGTCTACAACGACTACGGAATTGAGGGGGAAGAGGAGGCGTCAGCTAAGAAGCGCGCCGCCGTGTTGGGGCTGTTGCGGGAGATGCAGAACCATGGGATACCGCTGGACGGGTTAGGGGTGCAGTCCCATATTTCGGCGGTGGGGAAGGATGGGAAGGTGCCGATGTACGGCGAGGGGTTGAGGGCGATGATCGCAGAGGCGAGGAAGATGGGGCTGAAGGTCTTGGTGACGGAGATGGATGTGAATGACCGGTACGTCCCCGCGGAGATCGGGGCCAGGGATTCGGCGGTGGCGGCGATGTACGGGAGTTACCTGGGGACGGTGCTGGAGGATCCGGCCGTGATTGCGGTGCTGACGTGGGGGATTACGGACAAATACACGTGGCTGAATGGTGAGGATTCACGGACGGATGGCCAGAAAGAGCGGCCGTTGCCGTTCGACGCGGCAATGCAGCCGGTGGCGGCGTTTGCGGTCGAAGTGAAGGCGCTAGAGGGGGCTCCGCTGCGGGGTTGAGGTCGCGGGGAACCGGCGAAGAGGCGTTTGCGTAGAAGTCTGCGGAGAGCTTTGCCTGACGACGGCTGGCGGAACTGGCGCAGGGTAGACTGAAACTGGCTGCACGGCGGGAATCGATGGAAAAGAAAGAAGCATTCCGGATAGCGGTGCAGTCGCTGTGGGCGAATAAGCTGCGCAGCGTGCTGACGTTGCTGGGCGTGGTGATCGCTGTGGCGAGCGTGATCGCGGTGGTGACGCTGATCAACGGAGCCAATGTGTATGTGGCGACGAAGATCAACAACCAGGGCGCGGATGTGTTCACGGTATCGCAGCAGCCGGCCTTTACGACCAGCTACAAAGAGTATTTGAAGTATCAGAAGCGCAAGGTCATCTCCATGGACCAGTATCGTGCGGTGCAGAAGGAGTGCACGGCATGTGCGGAGGTGGGAGCGTTTCAGAGTTCGACGGGAGGGATCGTGTATGGTCGACAGTCGAGCACGGACACGCAGATACGCGGATACACGGCGCTGATGCCGGATATGCAGAACCTGAATATTGTGGAGGGGCGCGGATTCACGCAGGCCGATGAAGACCATGCAGCGCAGGTTGCGCTCATTGGTGCAGACATTGAAGACAATCTGCTGAAGGGGGAAGACCCGATTGGCAAGGAGATCCGCGTGGATGGCGTGCCGTACACGATCATCGGGCTGGGGGAGAAGCAGGGGAAGACACTGGGGCAGAGTCAGGACAACTGGGTGGGAGTTCCGCTGACGTCCTACCAGAAGACATACGGGACGATGAAGTCCGTAACGATCTATATGAAGGCTCCCAACGGTGCCGCGGCGATGGAGGCGGCGAGCGACCAGACTCGCGTGATTATGCGTGATATGCGGCATGATCGGCCAGGCGACGAGGACAGCTTCACGCTAGAGACGAGCGATACGCTGGCGGGGCTGTTGTCGCAGATCATTAACAGCATTGGCGGCGTGGCGATCGCGATTGCGGCGATTTCGCTGGTGGTGGGAGGCGTGGTGATTATGAACATCATGCTGGTGAGTGTGACCGAGCGGACGAGGGAGATTGGGGTGCGCAAGGCGCTGGGAGCCAAGCGGCAGGATTTGTTGATCCAGTTCCTGATGGAGTCGGGGACGCTCTCGTTGATTGGCGGGGCCATTGGCGTGGTGGGTGGAGTGCTGGTAGCGAAGGGAGTGGCAGTTATTGCGGGATTCCCAGCGACGATTGCGTTGTGGAGTGTGTTCGCGGGGCTTTTCGTTGCGCTGTCTGTGGGGATATTCTTCGGAGTGTATCCGGCGAGGAAGGCTGCGGATTTGGATCCGATTGTGGCTCTGAGGAGTGATTTCTAGCATGCGCACGAGCGACCAACGCGAGTCGGTGAAGATGGCGCTGGACACGCTGCGCGCGAACAAAATGCGCTCGGGATTAACGATCCTTGGGATCGTGATTGGCGTGATGACGGTGATTACGATCTCATCGGTGATTAACGGGTTGAATTCGTCTGTGTCGAACATGGTGGCGCAGTTTGGGACGAATGTGTTGTGGATGTTCCGGTTTCCAGTAATTGGAGTACGGCCGACGGCGGAGATGCTGGCCCGCAAGCAGTTGACGTATGACGACATGGTGGAGATCGGAAAGCTGCCGCATGTGGTGGCGGCGTCGGCGTCTTTGCAATATACGAATTATCAGTTCAATGCCGGGTCCGTGGTGGCGAAGTTTGGGCAGAGGAAGGCGGACAACGTTTCACTGGAAGGAGACACTCCGTCGAATCTGACGGTGTATGACAAGGCGCTTTCGGAGGGACGGTTCTTCACGCAGACGGACGAAGAGCGCGCGGCGGATGTGACGGTATTAGGCCACGATGTGGAGGAAGAGCTGTTTGGGGCGATCGATCCGATTGGGAAAGAAGTCGTGATTGCGGGGAGGACGTTTACCGTGATTGGGGTCTTCGAGAAGCAGAAGACGGCGTTCGGCGGTGGGAAAAATCCAGACGATAGCTACGCATACTTCACGATTCCGACGTTCCGCAAGCTTCATCCGGAGATTCTGGACTACTGGCTCAGCGCGAAGTTCGACGACCAGAAGAATAAGGCGCTGGTGACGGACGAGATTCGCGAGCTCCTGCGGCGGCGGCGCAAGGTTCGCAACGAACAGGCGGACACGTTCGCGATCTTCAGCTCGGATTCGATTACCAAGCTGTGGAACCAGATTACGGGCAGCCTGTTTCTGCTGATGTTTGGATTGAGTGCGGTGGGATTGATGGTGGGCGGTGTGGGCGTGATGAATATCATGCTGGTGAGCGTGACGGAGAGGACTCGAGAGATTGGGGTGCGCAAGGCGATCGGCGCGACACGGCAGACGATTCTGCTGCAGTTCACGTTGGAGGCGATTGTGCTTTGCGCAGTGGGAGGGGTGATTGGGATCTGCGCGGGGTCGGCGATTGCGCTGGTACTGAAGATTTGGATTCCTTGCCAGGTGAGCTTGTTGTGGGTGCTGGCGGCGTTTCTGTGCTCGTGTGGGATTGGGTTGGTGTTCGGGATCTATCCGGCGTGGAAGGCTGCGAATCTGAATCCTATCGAAGCATTGCGCTACGAATAGCGGAAGAGAAGTAGTAGAGAGCAAGCGCCAAGGAGATGAAAGAGCGCGCCGATTGCTACTCGCTGCTGTCGATTCAGTCGCCCTTACTCTCTACTCCTTACTACTTTCCTCTCCACTACTTACTTTTCACTACACTGAGGAGATGGACTGGATTGCTGTTGTGGTGCAGGGCGTTCTGGCGCTGCTTACGCTTTGTGGGATGGCGTACGGTTTGATTGCGCTTTGGAGCGCTCGGGACTTTGAGCGGGCCACGCGGCATGGAATTATTGGTGGAGGCGCGGCGCCGGAAGTTGCGCCCGGGGTTTCGATTCTGAAACCGGTGAAGGGGGTGGATCCTCGGATGTATGCGGGGCTGGTGAGCCATTGCGTGCAGGAGTATTCCGGGGAGTATGAGTTGGTGTTCGGGGTGAGTTCGCTGGAGGACGCGGCGGTGCGTGAGGTGGCGCGGCTGCGGGTGGAGTATCCGGCGGTGAGCATTCGGCTGGTGGAGTGTACAGAGAGGTTGGGAACGAGTGGGAAGATGTCGAACCTGGTGCAGATGCTGCCCGAGGCAAGGTTTGAGCATGTGATTGTGAATGACAGCGATATTCGCGTGTCTCCGAGGTATTTGCAGTGGGTTATGGCTGGGTTTGCGGATCAGAGCGTGGGGTTGGTGACGGTGCCGTATGTGGGGCGGGCAGAGGGTGGGCTGTGGTCGCGGTTGGAAGCACTTGGGATTTCTACGGACTTTATGCCGGGGGTGCTGGTGGCTCGGAAGCTGGAGGGCGGGATTCGGTTTGGGTTGGGGTCGACGTTGGCTACTACGAAGACAGCTCTGGCGACGATTGGCGGGTTTGAGGCGATGGTGGATCAGTTGGCCGATGACTATGAGTTGGGTGCGCGGTTGAGTGCGGCGGGGTACAAAGTGGCGCTGGTGCGCGAGGTGGTGGAGACGACGGTGCCTACGTATACGCTGCGGGGGTTTTGCGATCACCAGTTGCGGTGGGCTAGGAGCACGAGGGACTCTCGACGGTGGGGGTATGTTGGGCTGGGCGTGACGTATGTGCTGCCGTGGTCCATGGCGGCGCTGGTGGCGAGTGGGTTTGCACTGTGGTCGTTCTCGCTGTTCAGCATGGCGCTGCTGGTGCGGGTGAGCGTGGCGCTGACGGTGGGCGTGGGGATTTTGCGCGATGGGCAGGTATTGCGCGATATAGTCTGGCTGCCGCTGAGGGATTGTTTTGGGTTGTTCTTATGGGCGTGGAGCTATGCGGGCGATACGATTGTTTGGCGTGGGGAGAGGTTTCGGCTGAAGAAGGGCGTGCTGGAGAAGCAGACAGTAGATAGTAGAGGGTAGACAGTCGGGCGCGAGGGCGAGGGGGCCGGCGTCGTGGGAGAGTGTCAGAAAAGCGAATACAGGGGTCTCTCCACTGCGCTTCGCTCCGGTCGAGATGACAGAGATTTAGGCGCTCCGACTGAGGTGATAGGAGTTTTGGCGTACGGTCGAGATGACGGACCCGAGGGCGCTATGGTCGACCTGACCCAGGTGCACGCACGGTTGCGATGGCGGTTGGTTCGATCGCTAGGTGAGAGTGTCGGATTTGCTGGTAGGGGTGTGGACGTGTTCGTGGATGTCGCCGACGATGTCGGTTAGGTAGTGGAGCTTGCGGCTGAGGGCCTGGATTTCGGATTCGGCTCGGCGGTTTACTTCGAAGTCTAGTTCGCTGCGGAGGCGGTCGCGGGAGTCCTGGCGGTTCTGGCTCATCATGATGACCGGTGCCTGGATGGCGGCGAGCATCGAAAGGAAGAGGTTGAGCAGGATGAAGGGGTAGGGGTCCCAGGTTTTGCCGCGGTGAGCGAGCAGGTAGACGTTGAGGCCGACGTAGACCAGCAGCGTGACCATGAAGGTGATGATGAAGGTCCAGGAGCCTCCGAAGCTGGCGACGTGGTCGGCGATGCGCTCGCCGAAGGTTTCCTGCTCGTCGATGAGTTCGTTCGGATTGCGCATGGCGCGGCCGGAGATGACCCGCTGGGCCGCGTGGATCTGGGTGGAGAGGACAGTGAGCATGTCGAGGCCAGCCATGGGCTTGGTCTGGATGAGAACCGTGATGTCGTTACGATCGACCTCGATGCAGGAAGTGGGCTCTGTGGCGATGGCAGTGGTCTGGTGGGCGCTGCCTTCGAGCATGGAGGCGAAGCCGAAGAAGTCTCCGTGGCGGGGCTCGGAGAAGATGACCTCCTGACCGTCTTCGTCGATGAGGGTGACATCGACGGCGCCGGAGAGGACAACGTAGGCGGGGCCAGCGGGTTCGCCCACCTTGTAGATGCGCTGGTTGGCGGCGAAGTCACGGAGCTCGACTTGCTGGGCGAGGATGGCTAGCTCGTCGTCGTCGAGGAGGGAGAAGAGCGGGATCTGGCGCAGTTCGTCGGAATGGCAGGGCATAGGGAAGGGCAGACAGTAGAGTGTGGACCGTGGAGCGTAGAGAAAAGCAAAGACGTGCAACGATTGAGACTGTAGGAACAGACTAACGGTTGGGTTGGTTGCTTACGATCTCTTTGCCTCCGGATTTTACGAGAATGTAAACAGGGGCGGGGAGTGGGGGGAGCTGGTTGGGCGGGTCGGTTAGGGATTGCCAGAGGAAGATGCGCTGCGGGCCAGGCCATTTGGCGGCGAGGGTTTGAGGGGTCTCGAAGATCTTGGGGGCGTCCGGGAAGAAACTTCCGTACCAGAGGTTGGAGCTTCGGCCTTCGAGGATGTGGATGAAGTTGGCTGCGCCAGGCGTAGGCGCGTAGGTGTCCGGGCGCTGGAGGTAGAAGGCTAGCGTGCTGCCGGCTTCATACTCTCCATGGATGACGATGAGGTCTTGCGGGTGGACCTGTGGGGCAACAGTTTCGGCCAGCTGGGCGGAGCTGAGGACGGGGGCGAAGGTCTGGAGGCCAAGATGGGCTGCTAACAAGAATCCGAAGGCTCCAGCGGCTAGGGCGAGGTTGGCGGCGTGGAGTTGGGCGCGGCGACGGAGGAGGAAGGCGGCGAGTGGGCCGAGGAAGAGGCTGAGGGCAGCAAGCGAGAGCGGGAGGCGGAAGAGGGCGAGGGCGCGGGTGTCGAGGTCGAGGAAGTGGCCCATGCTGAGAGCGTAGTTGGAGGGGTGCTGGGTGAGGAGGGTGGCGAGATCGGTGTTGGGGGCGGGAGTGTGGGTTTGGAGAAGGATGAAGATTGCAGCGGCGGCGAAGAGGGCGCCGAAAACGAGAAGGGCGGCGGTGCAACGTTGCGCAGCGCGGACGGGCGTGTCGTGCTTTAGGGCTTGCCGTAGGACTTGATTGCGAGTCGAGCGAGGCTCTTTTGAGGTTCGAGATGTCAAAACGCCGAAAGGTCGTGTGATCCATCCTGCTACGAGGAGGGCAAGGGCGGGAAGCGCGGGAAGGACGTAGTACTCCTGGCGGGTGGAGAAGGCGAAGAAGAGCAGGATGACGGCCGCCCACACGAGGAGGAACAGGGGGCCGCGGCGTTGGAGGGGGAGATCGTGGCGGCGGAGCTGGCTGCGGTACGTCTGAGTCTGGGGGGATTTGCCGAAGAGAGGGGCGGCCCAGGCGGTGGCCTTGAAGATGAAGGCAGACCAGGGCATGAGCCAGATCAGGCATAGTCCCCAGAAGAGCCAGAGGGGCGAGGTGTCGTAGTCGTGGGGGATGCGGAGGTTGAGGTAGCGGAGGAGGTGCTCGTTCATGAAATAGAACCAGAACCAGCCGCGAACGTTGCCGTCGGTGGGGAGTGGGACGAGCCAGTGACCGAGGGACAAGGGGAAAGTGTAGCTGGTGATGAAGCGGAAGGGGGCGGGGTGGCCCTGGGTTGGGTTTGCGAGGCCGGCGAGGACGTGCCACGGAGCGGAGATCACGAGAAAGACCAGGGCTGAGGTGGCGGGGTAAAGCTCGCGGAGGCGGTGGAGGGCGCGCTTGGAGCCTCGGGTGAGAAGAAGGTACAGGATAACGATGGCAGTAGGGAAGACGATGCCGATGAGGCCCTTGGTGAGGACGTTGAGGGCGCAGGCTGCGGCGAAGGCGTAGCAGTAGAAGCGGAGGTTGGGTTGGTCACCGTCGCGAGGAGCAAATACAGGGGTCTCTCCACTTCGCTGCGCTTCGGTCGAGATGACAAAGTCTCGGGGCAGGGCGGGTTCTTCGGTTCGCCAGAAGGAGTAAAGGGCGGCGGTGGTGAAGAGGCAGACCATCGCGTCGGGGATGTTGATGCGGGTGAAGAGGAAGATGCCGAAGCTGGAGAGGAGGATGAGGGCGGCATAGCGGCCGGCTCCCTGGCTGAGGAAGAGGCGGCGGGCGAAGGTTTCGAGGAGGAGGGCGAGGGCTAGGACGGTGAGGGAGAGTGGGATGCGGGCGGCTACGGTGAGAGCTCGGGGGGACGTGAGGCCGAGGAGTTGGGAGACGCGCATGGAGGCTGCCATGGACCAGTAGAGGAGCGGGGCCTTTTCGAGGTAGCGGATGCCGTTGGCGTAAAGCGTGACGTAGTCGTGGCGGAGGAGCATCTCTCGGGCGACCTCGGCGTGTACAGAGTCGGCATCGTCGAGAAGCGCAGGAGTGAAGAGGGTAAAGCTGGAGTAGAAGGCGATCCAGAGGAGAAGGATGGTGAGGAGCGTGGAGCGGGATCGGGGAACGCGGCGGGTTGGTGGTGCGGGAGGCATTAGAGAGAGTGTAGAGCGTAGAAGGTAGAGTGTAGAGAAAGGTAGACTTTGCGTGATGGGAAAGATGCGTCCAATGCGAGCGGGGCAGGAGCTGGTGCAGTTAGCGGGTGGCGGGCCTCCGGCGGAGATGGTGTTCGGGGATTGGTATCCGGCGCTGCGTGCGGAGGAGTTGAAGCGCGGCGATACGGCGGTGACGACGCTGCTGGGGATTCAGATGCTGGTGGGGCGGAAGAGCGACGGGGTGCTGTTCGCTCTGCGGGATCTCTGTCCACATCGGGGGATTCCGCTGTCGGCGGGTTGGTTCGATGGGGAGACCGTGCAGTGCAAGTATCACGGCTGGCGGTTCGAGCCTTGCAGCGGGCGATGCGAAGAGATTCCTTCGCTGACGATGTTCGATTCGTTGGTGCCTACGAAGATTTATGCGAATGCGTTTCCAGTGGTGGAACGCGATGGGTATGCGTGGGTGTATGTGCCTCCTGCCGGAGCGGGAAGAATTGAGGACGTGAAGGGGTTACCGGTGGTGCCCGAGCTGCCGAAGTTTGGGGCGAGGTATCGCAGTGCGCATCTGACGGCTGAGCTGCCTTGCAACGTGGATCACGGGATTATCGGGCTGATGGATCCTGCGCATGGGCCGTTTGTGCATAGGGCGTGGTGGTGGCGGAGTGCGGCGAGTATTCATGAAAAGACGAAGAAGTTTGAGCCGCTGGAAGATGCGGAGCATGGCGGCCGGAATGCGGGGTTTCGGATGTCGGCGCATGCTCCTTCGTCGAACTCGGCTCCGTATAAGCTACTGGGGAAGCCGGTGACGACGATTGATTTTGTGCTGCCGAACCGGAGATACGAGACGATTCGGGCGGTGAATGCGAAGGGTCGGGAGCGCTGGTTTGCGTCGCTGACGACGGTGACTCCGGTGACGGCGACGTCGTGCCGGATTGATGTGATTGCGGCTTGGGACATTGGGTATCGGGTGCCGTTCGTTACGCCGATTGCGCGATACTTTGGGGCAAAGTTTGTGGCGCAGGATCAGCAGACGATGGTGGAGCAGGCTCGGGGGTTGCGGTCGAATCCGGGGCTGATGCTGATCGATGATGCGGACATGCCGGCCAAGTGGTACTTTGCGCTGAAGCAGCGGCGACTGACGGGGGAAGGCGAGCACCCGCTGAAGGGGCCAGTGGAGCTGCACTGGAGAAGCTGAGACGGTAATTCTTGTCTGGCATACTTTAGAGGGTGGAATCCGCGACGCCTCTCCTGAACAAATTACCCAAGGGCGAACAAGGAAGCGCATGCAGCGTATGGTGGACCGACAGACATCCCAAACGTCCGCGGAAAGCCCGGGTTCAAGGGCTGACGTTTCGTCGTCTGATAGCGGAGGCTGGAGGCGCTGGCTCTTTGGGTTGTACCTCACCTTTGTTGGGGTCTACTCGATTTGGATTGGCGCGTTCATGGCCCGCGAGATTGATTCGTGGATCATCGCCGACTGGCTGATCAACTACAGTGGCGGTTTTGTTCGCCGAGGATTTACGGGGGCGGTGGTGATGCTGTTGCATCGCGCAACCGGATTTCCGCTGCAGTGGATCGTCTTCGCGATGGAGGCAAGCGTCTTCGTGGTGTTTCTCGCGTCGGTTTATCAGCTGACGAGGGGGATTCGGTGGTCGTATCTGATGATGGCTGTGCTGGTATCTCCGGCGACGCTGGCGTTTACGGTGCTGGGCGGCCACGAAGCAGGTTTGCGCAAGGAGGTCCTGCTCTTCGCTGCACTGGCGATCACGATCTGCGTGCTGGTTTGGGGGCGATGGAAGGACTGGCAGGTAAGCGCGCTGCTGAGCATCTTCCTGGTTGTCCTGGCGCTCTCGCATGAAGGCTTGCTGGTTGCTGTGCCGTATTTTTTCGCCGCGGTGGCGATCCAGACGAAGAGCCTTCGGCGAGCGGTCGGCATCTGTGCGGTACCGTTCGTGCTGTGCGGCATCGCGTGTGCGGCGGTGATTCTGCATCACGGAGACCGGGCGACGGCGGAGACCATTTGCAGCTCGGTAGGAGGAACGCTTGGAACTGCCAGGGCGAGGGCGTTCCATCCGCTCGGCGGACTCTGTGGAGGGGCTATTTATTGGCTACAGTTGGACCTGGCTCAGGGGCGGGAGCTGATTGCTCCCGCGATTCAGCAGTGGAAGCTGGCGCGACTCTTTGAAGTGATCGCGATTCCGACGTTCGCGCCGGTGGTTGCGCTGATGGTCCTGTTTTACCGTCGCGACCGGTTGCAGTATGAGGTCACGGTTGCAGCGGGCTGCGCGTTCCTTTCGCTGGCAGGAATGGGCGTGCTGTTCTATGTGGGGATCGATTGGGGGCGGTGGCTGCATATCGAGGTCGTCAGCCTCATGTTGCTGTTGCTGATGATGGATCGTAAGGCGAACGCGAACCCTGCACAGACGAGGCCCGCGAAGCACTACAGCTTGGGAAATCGTGTGCTGGCGACGCTTGCTCTCTTTTTGTACGCTACCGCGTGGACGCTTCCCGGCGTGGGGAACGAGGGTGAGACTCCAGGGTATCTCGCAGTGTTCTGGCCGCTATATCGCAGCGACCTGCATCAGCTTCGATTGACGATCGTGCAGGACGTCAAGAAGGTGGTTTGAGGTGAACGTGGGGCGGTAGAAAGCCGGTTACGGTTGGGATGGCGCGGTGGAGCGGACGACGTAGAGGGTTCCGGGGGTGAGGCCGGGCCAGCGGGAGAACTGAACGGGAGCGATGGGGGCTAGACCATAGCAGGCGGTGGGGTCGAAGGAGACGCTGTACAGGGGATGGATGTGCGGTGTCTTGTCGTACCAGAAGAATTTGCACGGGCCAGTCGGTTGGGGGACCTGGACGTAGGCGTGGGCGGGGATAGCGATGGTGGGGAAGTTGATGGAGGGAGCGTGCTGGAGCTCGACGGCGAAGTTGTATTCGAAGCCGTTATCTATGGAGGTATCGGGAATGCCCTTCGCGTGTAGTTCAGCGGCAAGGGCGGTCCGTGCGCGATAGAGAGAGAACATGTTGTGCGTGACGGTTACCCCATAGAAGGCGAAGAAGACGACCAGAAAGGAAGCGGCGAGCGGGAGACGCGGGCTGATTTGGTCCTGATAGTAACGAACGAGACAGATTACGGCGACGACGAGCAGGGGAAGCCAGTAGCGATCGAAGATCATATCTTCGGTTGCCCGCGGAATGAGCAGCAGAGAGTAGATGAAGGTGAAGGGCGTGAGGAGCGGAGCCAGCGGGCTCCACGAGACGCTGGGTGCGGCCAGGACAGGGGCAGGCGATTTACGCGTGCGAATGAGCGAGGCGATCAGGCCGAGCAGACCACCGAAGGAGAGAATCGTCAGCAGTATTTGTAGAGGGGTATGGATGAAGACGGGTGCATCCCCATGCAGATCAATGCCTTCGTGAATTCCGTGGAGGCCAACCCAATCTCCCCCTTGCACGGAGGTGGGCTCTAGAAGGAAGACGTGATGGGCGTGGTGGGGGTGCACTGCCACGAGAAAATAGGCGGCAAATAACACCACGAGGACGAGCGGACGGCTCTTGCGAAGTTGCAGGAGGAACAAAGCAACGATGGGAAGCAGGAGGAACGGGCCATCCAGGAAGAAAAATACCAGAAGCCAGAGCGTCGAGTAGAGATGGAAGGTCGATGTAGGAAGGATGCTCTCGGGGATGGTGTAGGGCTGGTGCTTGAGCCAGTGCAGGCAGGCGAAGATAAAAAAAGCTCCAGCAAAGGTGGCGGCGGTTCCAACTAGGAGTACACGACGTTGGGAGCGAAGCAGCCAAAGCGTCGAAGGAACGATGATCAGGATGCCGAGCCACGCGATCTGGCGGGAAGTGCCGCAGAGCGCGTTGGTGACGATGGCGAAGCAGATCCAGCCGATGGCGGCGCGGGCTGTCGGGGACTGCAGGGCTCGGATGCAGCCGTAGAGGCAGAGGACGATGGCGAAGAGACCGAAGATGTCGCTCAGGAAGGTGACCGAGAGCATGAGATAGAGGGGCGAAAGCACGAGGGCAAGCGTGCCGAGGGTGGCATTGCGCTCGGTGATTCCGCAACGGACGAGGACACGCTGCAGGACAAAGGCCAGGATGACAGCAACGAGCAGGGTCGAGCTGCGAACGACGGTGAACGAGAAGCCGAAGAGCTTGATGAGCCCGGCCGCGAGATAGAGCTGGAAGGCGAGCATGGGGGCTGCCCAGCCGTTATAGACGATGTGGCCCGTGGTGGCGAGCGTGCGCGCCATGAGGACATAGGGTGCGTCGTCCGAGATGCCCATGTTAGCGTGCGCTTGAGCGATGAGCTCGCAGGCGAGGACCGCCAGCGAGCAGACGATGGCCGGGATGCGGAGGCGGCGGACGAGATGCATCGGGACTCCAGGGAGAGATGGACTAACCGGGGTTCTTGCTGAAAGCGGCTGGCGCATACGCATCAGGCGGTCGATGTCAGGATAACAAGAGTGTTTGAGGGACTAACTCCGGCGATGCGATAGTTATGGAGCACCGCATGCGCGCAGGGATTCGTGCTAGGTCTGGCGTACTTGGTAGGGCGGGATCTTCCCAAAGCCTGGACTGACATCTCTCGTGCGGGGTAACAAGGAAGCTGCATGGACCATTTCAGGTAGACGGGTGTCGCAGGGGGCGATGGATCCACATGCAGGTGGTCTTTCTTATGTTGTTGGCGATGATGATGGACGGTAAGGCAGCAGCGAGGACGGAGGTCGCTGGGATGCGACGCGGTGCAGTGTGAGGTTAGTGGGCTGCACAAACTGCCGGTGCAGGCGGTAGGTGGCATCAAGAAAATTGCGTGACGGGTGTGGGGTTAGGCGGGGCGGGTCTTCACCGTTTCGAAGCGTTCTTTGAATTTGAGGATGGGGCGTTCGAAGAAGTGGTAGGAGAGCGCGGCGGTGGCGACGGTGAGAGCAAAGGCGAGGGGGATGCCGAATTTCCTGTGTTGGGTAAAGTGAGCCATGCGCGGCCAACGATCGGCAGTATCAAACATCAGCCAAAGAAAAATGACGTGAAAGAGGTAGAGACCGTAGGAGATTTTGCCCAGGTAGACGAGTGGCCGTGGGATTGCGATTTGGATGTCAAGGATGGAGAGGAAGATGAGGAAGGTGCCAAGGAGGATGAGGAGGTAGGAAATGATGAGCGGCAGGGGTTGGGCTGCAGCGAGGGTCTGGAGGGGAAACAGCCGGCCGGCTTCGAGCCAGAGAGCAAGACCAGCTACGGCGATTGCAGCTCGTTGCAGAAGCGACAAAATGACTGTTCGGCCATGGAGCCACAGGGCCAGGAGGCCTCCGGCGGCGAAGAACTGGAATTGGACGAAGCTGTTGACCCAAATGACGCGGCTGGGGGCACCGTGGAATCCCAGGCGAAGAAGGACGATATAAGCGAACGAGATGGCGACGATGCCGATGGTAATGATACCGCGGCGACCACCAAGACGAACGATGGCTGGTACAGCGAGGTAAAACTGCTCCTCGACGGAAAGGCTCCAGAGGGGGCCGATTGGGCCGAGCCAACCATGGTGAAGGATGTAGAGATTGCCGATAAGGAAGGAAAAGGCCAGCACTGCGCGTCCGGGGACGGTCGCGCTCCCGTGGTAGTAGTGACCGAAGGCGTAGCCGCCGAAGAGGACCAGGAAATAGAGAGGCCAGATGCGCAGAACACGACGGACGGCAAAGGCACGCAGGTCGACCTTTCCGGTGGATTCTTTTTCGCGCAGGAGGATGGTGATGATGAGGTAGGCGCTGAGCATGAAAAACATGCACATACCGAAAGCGCCGGCTTCGCGGATGGGCTGGAACCAGCGAGCGCCTAAGGTGAGGTGGTCGCAGAAGACACACGCGAAGGCGAAGAAGCGGAGGGCATCGAGTTCTGGGCGGTAGTAGCGCTTCGCCATAGGTCGATTTAGTTTACCGTGACGGCGGAATGGGTTGGGGTGCAGGGCGTTCTACACTATTAAGGATGCCTGGAACGCCCAAGTCGAAGACGGGGATGCAGACGATCCTGAAGGGGTCGCTGGGATTGACGGCTCTGTATATTGCGGCGACGTTTTACTTTGGTCTGCGTGCACATTCTTTGGCGCTGATGTCGGAGGCCGGGCACAATGTGTCGGACTTTCTGGCGCTGGGGTTAAGCTTTGTGGCGGTGTGGCTGCAGATGCGGCCGGCTACGGATGAGCGGACCTTTGGCTATCAGCGGGCGGGCGTGCTGGCAGGGTTTGTGAACGCGCTGAGCCTGATGGTTCTGGCTGCATGGATTGCGGTGGCGGCGGTGGGGAGGTTTTTTCATCCGGTGTCGGTGGAGCCGCACTTGATGATGATTGTGGCGGCTGCCGGTGTGGTGATGAACGGGTTGATTGCGGGGCTGCTGTGGAAGTTTTCGGGAGACGTGAATATTCGCAGCGTGTTTCTGCACATGCTGGGAGATACGGTGTCGACGTCGGCGGTGATTGTGGGTGGGTTTGTGATTACGCTGACGGGGTTACAGTGGATCGATCCGCTGCTGAGCTTGATTATTTCGGCGATGATCCTGGCGAGTTCATGGAGTATCGTGCGGGAGACGCTGCATATTCTGCTGGAGGGCACGCCGAGGAGCGTGGACCTGATGGAGATTCGTACGTCGGTGCAGGAGATTGAGGGTGTCGTGAATGTGCACGATCTGCATGTGTGGAGCTTGACCTCACAGAGCCATGCGATGGCTTGCCATGTACAGGTGGTGGAGATGCAGCTGGCCGAGTGCGAGGAGGTGCTGGCGCGGATCAATCATCAGCTGAAGGATCACTTCGGAATCGCCCATGCGACGATCCAGCTGGAAGTCACGGATTGCGCCACTGTGGATGGTTGTGTTTCTCCGCCGGAGATTGCGGAGGTGGATGGGCATTCGCATCATCATCATGGGCCCGGTGGGCATGACCACGTGCACGCGCACTAGCCAGGGCTAGAGCGCTGGTGGAGCAACGGCCCGCTGAGACCGGCCGCTACTTTTCTTTGGCGAAGAGCTGGTCGAGCTTTTGTTCGTAGGCGTGGTAACCGAGGGTTTCGTAGAGGTCGGCGCGGGTTTGCATGGTGTTGACTACATGTTGTTGGGTGCCGTCGGTGCGGATGTGCTGGTAGACGTTGAGTGCGGCGGCGTTCATGGCTCGGAAGGCGGAGAGAGGGTAGAGGGCTAGCGAGACGTTGGCGCTACGCAGTTCGTCGAGGGTGAAAAGGGGTGTGCTGCCGAACTCGGTGATGTTGGCGAGGATGGGGACGGCGGTGTGCTGGGCGAAGGCTCGGTACTGGTCGAGCTCGGTGACGGCTTCGGGGAAGACCATGTCGGCGCCGGCTTCGACGCAGGCTGCGGCGCGGTCGAGCGCGGCGTTGAGGCTTTCGGAGGCTAACGCGTCCGTTCGGGCCATGATGACGAAGGCGGGGTCGGTGCGGGCGTCGGTGGCAGCCTTGATGCGGTCGGTCATTTCTTCGGTCGGGACGATTTGTTTGTTGGGGCGATGACCGCAGCGCTTAGCCTGGACCTGGTCTTCGATGTGGCAGCCGGCTGCTCCGGCCTTGATGAGCGAGCGGACGGAGCGGGCGAGGTTGAAGGCTCCACCGAAGCCGGTGTCGATGTCGACGAGGAGCGGGAGCGAGCAGACGTCGGTAATACGTCGGACGTCGGTGAGGACGTCGTCAATGGTGGAGATGCCGAGGTCGGGGATGCCGAGGGAGCCCGCGGCGACTCCACCTCCGGAGAGGTAGAGGGCGCGGTAGCCGACGCGCTCGGCCATAAGGGCGTGGTAAGCGTTGATAGCTCCGACGACTTGGAGAGGGGTTTCGGCCGTGATGGCGGCGCGAAGCTTGGCTCCGGGGGTTGGGGTGCTCGCGTCAGCCGCGAGACGAGGGATATGGCTCATGCGTTGGGCTACCTCGTTGAAGAAGACGGGTTGTAAGGACGGCTCGAGAGAACGCGGTCGACTTCGGACTCTCATCGTCTGGTGGAGCGGCGAAGAAAGTCAAATTGCAGAGGGTAGGCCTGCGCGTTTACCGACGCTGCCACGACGGAGCTGCAGGTCTCTCCACTGCGGCTGCGCCTCCGGTCGAGATGACAAATTTGTGGCAACGAGCAAATCCCTCGGAGCTCGAAGTGAAGTTGCGCGATTAGGGAGTGGGCGTGGCGGGGCAGGCGCAGGCGCGGTAGCTGGCGGCGTCGGGGTGGGCTATGGCGCAGGCGTAGGTGGGCCAGACGATCTGCATGGCGGCGGCCTTCATCGCGGCGGTGATACCTTGGGCTGCGCCCGGCTCGCCGACGTAGAAGAACTGTTGGTAGGCCTTACTGGTGCTGGAGGATCCAGTCTTGTCGGCTACGAAGGCGGCGGTGAGCCTGGCGAGGGAGGCGCCGGAGAGGTCGGGGAGATGGTAGGTGGTGGAGTAGCGATACTCTTCGGTCCACCTGGTGTCGATGCCAGTCTCGTTGCTGGCGGCGTACACAGCGTAGTCCTTGAGGATGGCGGTGGTGGGGTCGATTTCGGCGATGGTGAAGGCGGGGTTGTTGCCGTTTACGGGGGTGATGGAAGGGACTAGCTTGCCGGGGATGGTGCCGGTGGGTGTGGTGAAAGCTCGGAACTCGTCCATATGGGTGTGGCCGAAGAGGGCGAGACGGATGACGTCGGGGAAGTCGGCGAGGGTGGAGGCGAGGTCGGTGGAGGCAAGGAACATCTCGGGATCTTTGCCGCCGCAGACGTCGCGATGCTTGGCGAAGTTGGCGTAAGAGTCGATGCCGGGGGGGATGTGGGCCATGACCCAGACATGATCATGTGCAGCGCGCGCAGAGGAGAGTTGGGTTCGGAGCCAGGTGATCTGGTTGGCGGCTGCGTGATCATCGGGCGCGCCGCTGCAGGCGGTGTAGCGCTTGGATTCGAAGATGTCTTGCATGACGATGAGGCGGGTGTGCGCGATGGGTGCGGGAAGGGTAATAGTGTAGTCACCTAGTTGCGAGAAGTCGTGCAGGACGGCAGCACGATTGGCAGGCGTTAGCGTGTCCGCGGAGAAGCTGGCGCCGTCGGCCTGGAGGAAGGCGCTGTCCGGGTCTTCGCGGTAGTCTTTGCAGCCGGAGTCATTGTTGCCGAGGGCGAAGTAGATGGGCGTGCCGGGGAAGGTTTCGCGGAGTTGAAGGGCGATGAAGGCGATGGTTTTGGCCGCGAAGGCGGAGTAGTCGGCGGCGCTGGCGTTGGGCGCTAGGGCGTGGAAGCGGCAGTCGAACTGGTGGGCCATCAGGTCGCCAGAGACGGTGGCGAGGAGTGGGTGAGGCTGCTTCTCGTGGGCCGCGTGGAGGCTGGATTGGAGCAGCGCGGGTGGCGTGTCGATGCCCTTGGCGCCGCAGGTTTCCTGGAGGTGCGCGAAGTCGGCTGCCTGGGTGGGCGAGGAGGGAGCGTAGAGGATGGCGGCCCATCCGGAAGCGGGGGTGGATCGGAGGGAGGCGAACTTGGAGGGGTCGTGGAAGGGATCGAGGTGGATGTCCGAGAGGAGGAGTGCGGTGACGGCGCCGGCTGC
>Ga0302319_10005013_pt1 | contig 26889 bp, 22 predicted proteins | sample Bog_T0_2_FD_203319 | JGI IMG/M metagenome (GOLD analysis project Ga0302319, IMG submission 203319) | Peat permafrost microbial communities from Stordalen Mire near Abisko, Sweden - Bog_T0_2 | ecosystem: Environmental > Terrestrial > Soil > Wetlands > Peat | place: Sweden: Abisko, Stordalen Mire... | reverse complement strand
CTGATCGAGATATGAAACTTCATGCAGCTCTTCCGTGATCTGCAGCTTGTACTTGGCCGCAACTGCCTTCAGCGCGGATCCTGGAATCTGAATGTACTCATCATGGTCAACCGGGAAGTAACTGCCATCACCCGAACTGGCGCCCAGCGGCGCTACGCCCAACACGTCCGTGATGAATTCATATTTCTCGCCATTCCAAGTGAAAATCATGGGGCATGATCCGGAAAGACGTTGCGCCTCGGGAATCGTCAGCGCTTCAAGCTTTTGGTGCGGCTCATTCTGAATCAAGCCGTTTGACCAGGTGATGCGAATCGTGTCCGCATCCGCATGGCCATCCACCGCAAACGCTAGCGGCACGCCCGCATAAACCTTCTTCTCGTAATAAGCGCCGGCCTTCATCTCTACTGTTGCTCCAGGCGCGGTCTTGATGTTCTTGACGCCTTGAAGCCGAACGCTCATCCAGCGCTCTGCTGGCGAAGCGTTCAACGCCAAATGCACATTGCCATCGGGCGAAAGGGTTGCCAAATCCTCGCGTTTATCTCCGTTGAAATCGGCTCTCACGCCGCCGTGTGGCACTTTGCTCTTCTCATCAACTAAAAATTGCCCGTCGGCATTGCGTAACGAAAGCATCTGCGGATGAAAGCTGACTAGATCAATCAACCCGTCGTGATTGAAGTCCTGCGCATCCAGGAAATCCGCGCCTGCGGGTAATACCGCCAAATCCGACGCTTCAAATACTCCGTTCAGCCGGTCTCGGTACAACACTCCCGGTCGGTCCTGATACGAAACCACCAAATCGCGAGCGGCTGTATCAATGCGTATGGCCACTTGCGCCGCATCGAGCGCCTTGCCCTTCACAAAGGGAAATAACGCGGTCTGTTCTTCGAACTTTCCAGCGCTCACATTACGCAGCAGTACGGGGTTTGTGCCGAACAACAGCAGGTCTAAATCGCTATCATGATCGAAATCCAGCCATACCGCTTTCGTGATTCCGTTGTTCGGTGCTAAGTCGGCAAGTTTTGTAAATATCCCCTTGTTGTTGTGATAAAGCTCAACGCTCTTACTCGTCACCACACACAGGTCAGGCAAGCCGTCGTTGTCATAGTCGCCAACCGCAATGCTCACGATATCTTTCAAATCTGCCAGCTTTATTGCCTCTACGCCGTGCTTCAGCAGTTCCACGCGGTTGCGCGACCACACTAATAAATCTGGCTTCCCAGTGCCTTCGCTGTCGATCGCTACCATCTGCGTGCCGGGCAGCGTCCAACCAATTGAAACTATTTTGTCGTCGTACTTAGTGGGCTCACTCGCCGCCGTGGACCGCGGCTCCGGCGGATCATCTAGTTCCACATAGAAGCACCATTCCATGTCCTCCGCAACAGCAGCGCCTTCGGTCCGCTTCTTCACTTCTTCAAAGGCCGCGCGCTCCTTCGCCGCATCCTCACGCTTCTGCGCCCGCTGATACAAACTGAACAATTGGAAATGCGGCCCCGCTAAATTCGGATTCAGTCTTTCCGCTTCCAGGAACTCCGGCATGGCCGCTTCAGAATCGCCCTTTGAGCGATACACCGAAGCCAGGTTGTAATGGGGTACCGCTTCATTCGGCACCAGCTTGATCATGCCCTGCAATTGTTCGATCGCTTTTTCGTAATCCCCAGCGTGCTTGTAGGCGATGCCCAAATTGAACCAGGTATGCGGATTGGTAGGATCTTGCTTCTGCGCCTTGATCAGCTCCGCCATGCCTTGGTCAGTCTGCCCGGCCCGCAGAAGAGCCAGTCCATAATTGACGCGGTCGCGCACCGAGGTTGGATTCATCAGCAGCGCTTCGTGCAACTCAGTTACCGCCTGCACGTGCGTATCTGGGTTCTCGTAAAACGCCTTGCCCAGGTTGCGGTGTTCCCAAAGACGGTCCTCTGCTGGTGGCACCTCAGCTGCAGTCAGAAACAGCACACCCATTGCTACCGCTACACCCACCAGACCCGCTTTATTCATCAGACCAACCAAATCTTTACAGTTTATAAGAACCATCGCCATCTCCACATCAACCTTTAGTTTGAGCCACGTCATTTAAATCACTGCTAGATTGAAGGACGTGCTTACGCAAAGTGCCTGCAAAATGGCCGAAATGATCCGTTCGCGGCAGATCTCTCCCGAAGAATTGATGAACGCCCACTTGAAGCAGATCGAGCAAATTAACCCATCTCTCAACGCCGTGGTTGAATTTCTTCCGCAAACGTCCGCGCCGCTAGCAGGCCCGCTTCACGGCGTCCCTTTTTCCATTAAAGACTCGATAGACGTGGCCGGCGTGAAAACTACTGCAGGAACGTTGGGCCGGCGCAACGCCGCGCCCGCGCAAAAGAACGCTACGTTGGTCGATCGTCTAATTAACGCCGGTGCAGTTCCGATCGCTAAAACAAACCTTCCCGATCTGCTCTTTTCGTTCGAAACCGACAACCTTATATATGGAGGCACTAACAACCCGTATGATGTCACCCGAACTCCAGGCGGCAGCAGCGGCGGCGAATCGGCACTCATCGCGGCTTGCGGCTCTCCGTTAGGTCTTGGCAGTGACGCCGCCGGCAGTGTGCGTGTCCCGGCCGCGTTCTGCGGTATTGCCAGTATCAAACCGACGAGCGGCCGCTTGCCGCGCACTGGCCACGTCCCTCCGTCGGGCGGCTGGATTGAGGCGCTCTGGCAAATAGGTCCGATGGCGCGCTACATCGAAGATCTTGTTGTTGCCATGCAACTTCTCGCTTACGAAGACGATGCGGATTTTACTTCGCCTCCGGTTGCCCTGCTCAATCCGCCCGATCTCAAGAATTTGCGCCTTGCTTACTTTACCGATAATGGCTTCGCCGGATGCAATCCAGAAATCAAATCGGCCGTCGAGCAGTGTGCCCGCTTCTTCGCTGCGGAAGGCATGATTGTTGAAGAAACTCGTCCGCCGGGCGTTGAAGATGCTTACGATCTGGAACTCGCCCTGCTCGGTGCCGATGGTGCCGAGGGCATCGACCAGTATCTGAAAGACGTTGGCAGCCATCAAACCCACAAGCTCCTCAATGGCTTTGTTGACCACATGCGTCCGTACCGCGCCACTGTCGCGCAGTTGGCCAAACGCTGGGCGCAATGGGATGAATACCGCGCCAACCTCCGTCAATTCTTCTATCGCTACGACGCGATTCTCAGCCCGGTTTACACGCAGCCCGCTTTGCCTCATCACGCATCGCTGATTGAAGAAAACTTCCGCGGCTTCAGCTATACGATGGCTTGGAATGTGGCCGGGGCTCCGGCCGCCACAGTGCGTTGCGCCGAACACAACGGTCTGCCGATCAACATTCAAATCATCACCAAGCATTGGCGCGACCTGCTCGCCCTGCAGCTTTGTCGTACGATAGAAGACCAGTTCGGTGGATGGAAAAAACCGTGAGGCTTCGCTATCTTGTCCTCTTTCTTTGTTCTGTCTTGAAGGCTTCCGATGTGCCGCCGGAAGCCGAGATCTCTAACGGGCTCATCAAAGCCAAAATTCTTTTGCCCGACACCGATCACGGCTATTATCGCGGCACGCGCTTCGATTGGGACGGCGTCGTAGAGAGCCTCACCTTCCAGGGGCATAACTTTTTTGGGAAATGGTTTGACCACTACGAACCCACGCTGCACGACGCCATTATGGGGCCGGTGGAGGAATTTCGTACCGGAGATACTGCCATCGGTTACGACGAGATCAAACCCGGCGAATTTTTCATGAAAATCGGCGTCGGCCTTTTGAAAAAACTCGACAATGACAAGTACAGCCAGTTTCGAACATACCCGCTAGTCAGCCCGGGTAAGCGCGTTGTTACTCCGGAAAGCGACCGCGTCATGTTTGAGCACGATCTTGCCGACGGCCACGGCCACGCCTACGAATATCGAAAAACGCTCCGCCTCGCCTTGCGCAAACCTGAACTGATCATCGAACACTCACTCAGGAACACGGGCACGAAGGCCATTGACACCAGCGTCTACAACCACGATTTCTACATGATTGACAACCAGCCCGCTGGCCCGTCATACCGAATTACCTTCACCTTCGCGCCGCAAGCCAAGAATGACTTGAAGGACATTGTCGAAATTGAGGGCAAAGAACTGAGGTACAAACGCGAGCTTCAACCTTCCGGCGAATCCCTCTTCACGCCTATTAGCGGCTTCAACGACAAACCTACCGACAACGACATCACGGTGGAGAACGCAACAGCAAAGGCCGGCGTCCGAGAGATCGGCAACCGGCCTTTATCTGATATCAACTTCTGGACGATCCGTTCTACTGTCTGCCCCGAAGCCTACATTCACATGCACATTGAGCCAGGCAAAACATTCACCTGGAAAATCACGTACCGCTTCTACACTCTGCCTTAATTCTTCGGCACGAACAGGAACGACACTGGGGAAGGCACCTCAAACACCTGATCTGTCTTCGTCAACTTGCCGTTCGCCTGATCAACCGCAAACAAGATAAACTTATTCTGTTTTTGATCACCAACAAACAGCAACTTACCTGAAGGATCCAACTCCACGCCGCGCGGCATTTCGCCACCTGTCTCAATCACTTGCTCGCGCGTTAACTTGCCGGTGGCGTGCTCGATCTTGAAAACCGCTATCGCCCCAAAAAAACGGTTCGACGCATAAACGTAATCGCCCTTGTGGTCGATCAGAATCTCGGCGGGATTACTAACTCCCTTAAACCCATCCGGCACCGAAGGAATCGTCTGCACATGCGTCAACGCACCCGTCGCATTATCACGCGCAAACACCGCAACCTGCGGAATCAACTCATGAATGACATAAGCAAACTTACCGTCGCGGCTAATCGCAATGTGGCGCGGCCCCGAGCCCGAGTCTGTCTTCGCGACCGGAGGATCGTTCGGTGTCAGCTTGGCAAGCTCCGCATCTACCTTATAAATTCGAATCTCATCCAGCCCTAAATCCGGCACATACGCAAACCGATTATCCGGGCTGAATACAGTCTCATGCGCGTGCGGCCCCTCCTGGCGCTTTTTATCCGGCCCGGTTCCCGATGCCTTCATCAACCCAGACAACGGCCCGATCTTCCCGTCCGCTTCAATCGGATAAACGGGCACACTGCCCGATGTGTAATTCGCCGCAATTAGCATCTTGGCTGTATGATCGACGGCTAAATGGCAAGGCGCCAACCCTTCCGCAGACCGGCTATTTAAAGCCGTCAACGCGCCCGTACTGCGGTTGATGGCAAACCCCGCCACTGCGCCCGGCTTATCACCTTCCACCTCGCTAGCGGCGTACAGGTATTTAAAACTCCTGTCCGTCGCCAAGAAAGATGGGTTCACCACTTTACCCACCAATCCCATCGGCTCCAATTTTCCGGAGCCTGCATCATACCGGTACGCATGGACGCCTTCACCATACGTGCCCACATAAACAAAATAGTTTGAGTTAGAAGAAGAGTTCAAGAGTGCCCCAGCCATGATGGCCAACGCGGCCATTTTCAGTTTCATTTTTCTTCCTTGCTGTTTTTATCCAGCCGTGCTTTATGTGATTCGAATTCAGTTCGAAGTTGCGGCGCAGAGAGCGCCAGCGATTTGGTAACCGCATCAATTTCAATTGTGTACGGACCATCCGTGGTTCCCTGTTCATCAACCAACGTGAGTTGATCGTTCTCCAGTGTATACGTGCCGTGCATTTCCGTCCTCTGCCCGCGCATCTGCGTCAATTGCCTGAAATTGTTATCGGTCCCCAATGTGAGGCGTCCGTAGCACTGTGCCGAACGTAGTGGAGTGAAGGAACAGGTTTGATTAATCCCTTGTTTGTCGTCGACTATCTTGACGTAGTCCCAACCGCTCGGGTCTTTGAGTAGCTTAATCTGTTCGACGCTGAAGTGCGATCCGCTCTTGTTCGGCATCGGAACCGATTTATGCAACTCCAGTTCGATGCGCACCTGCGGCATCGAAATCACCAGTGAATTCAACTTCGCATCCAGTTGAACAGTATACGGACCATCTTTAGTTTCCAACTCATCCACGAACGTTAACTGATCGCCCGATAGGGTGTAAGTCCCCTTGCGCGGCACGCTCTGCCCGTGGATCGTCACTTCCTGCACAAAGTGGTTGTCCGCTCCTAGAATCAGACGCCCGCTGCATTCATCAGTGGAGGGTTGACCGTTAAAGCAGGGATGCTCTGTCCGCATCCCTGTGTCGGTCATCTTGACGTAATCCCAACCCGCCGGATCTTTCAAAAGTTTCAACTGGTCGCGGCTGAAATCGGGCGCAGCCTGCAGCATCGCGGCGGCAGCAACAGCCAGCAGCAAACCCGGGCGAACAAAGTGGGTGAGCATAATCTCTCTATTGTCTCTTGCAACCAATCGATCTGCGGGCACTAACGGCATTTCTAATGCGTCATCGAATAAACAATGTAGTTCACGCCGATTCGTATGCCGAGCGCCGAATATTCTTCTGGATATTCCGGATCGTCCGCCCACTCCCAAGAGTCTCCCAAATCGGAGTTAAACGCGATCGCCACCATCAAGCGGTTTTTGTCGTCATAGATGCCGCGCCAATGCGCCACCACGCCATCGTTGCGATAAGTGGCTCCGCCACGCCGCGCCATGCGGACAGACCATTCTCCCGGCACCTGATACCGATTGTCCAAATCGTAAACCGTGTGGAAGATCGCCTCCTCATCCTTAATCTCCACAATCGGCCGGTTCGGAAACACTTTGCTCATGCTTGCTTTGAAAACTTCCCAATCGCGTGTGCCCCAAAAATCGTCGCACATTAAAAAACCGCCGCGCTCCAGGTAATCGTGCAACGTGTGCGCCTGCTGATTGGTCAAATCCCATTCGCCCACGAACACTGCATAAAGCCAGGGAAAATTGAAAACATCATCGCGATCTTCCAAGCTCACCGGTTGCTCTACCGATCGCGCATCCAAGCGAGTCAAGCGCCGGATTGCATCCAGAAAATGCCTGTCTGCGCGCGGATAGTCGTTGGTCCAACTCGAATGCCCGGTTCGCCAGTCCCAGCCCGCATGGCGAAAATGCGCACCTTCAATGGAGGGATACATCAAACGCGCGAAAACCCATTCGCTCTTGTCAGCAAAATCGCGGGGCAACGGAATTTGTCCTTCGTGATACTCGTCGCCCGGATATTGGCGGAAGGGCTGCGGCAAATTGCGCGGCAGTTCCCCATGAGCAGCCGCATAAACAACGCCAACCACGGCCAGCAGTCCCATGCCCACGCTAAAGCGGAAAGTGCGGGGTGCGGTCAACCCAGTGTCCGCCTTCGCCTGACCACTTCGTCGAAGCTGTTCATCGCCACGATCTCTCACTCAAACCGTGAGCATAGCACCTAAAATCTACGAAGATTTTCGTTGACACTACGAACCGCTTCGTAGTAAATTCTGGACATGGCAACAGAGAAGCTGCAGAAGCCCACGGCAACAGAGCTAGAAATTCTACGAGTTCTCTGGGAACGAGGCCCCTCCACTGTGCGCGAAGTGCATGAAGTGATGGCGCAAGGCAAACCAATCGGCTACACCACAGTCTTAAAGATCATGCAAATTATGACGCAGAAAGGCACCGTAGCGCGTAATGAAGATAGTAAAGCGCACGTGTACAAAGCACGCCAACCGGCGGAAAATACTAAGCGCCAGTTGGCCGGAGACCTCTTGCAGCGTGCCTTTGCCGGGTCCGCTAGCCAGCTAATGATGCATGCGCTGGCCGGCAAAAAAACGTCCCAAGCGGAGATCGCAGAGATCCGCGAGTTACTAGACGAATATGAAAGGAAAGCAAAATGAGCGCTCAGATGATTCAAACCGTTGGCTCGGCGTTAGTCCACTTTTTCTGGCAAGGTGCCGCGTTAGCGGTGCTGTTGCTGATATCGATCTCGCTCACCCGTAATGCACGCGTCCGGTACGCCTTAGGTGTCGCCACACTCGCACTCATGGCCCTGTGCCCAATCGTTACGTTTGCTCTTCTCGCTAAGTCGCCCGTTCCCGCGATCCCAGCTGGAGTGGCGGACTATCCAGCCATGGCGCCAGCCATTTCTAACATCACCGTTGCGCTTGACACCGCCGCTCCGGTAACCTCTTTTGATCTGCTGAGTTGTCTGGTGTGCATCTGGTGCAGCGGTGTTTGTGTCTTCGCCGCCCGCGCCTTCGGTGGCTGGTTGATCTTGCAAAGGCTGCGCCGCACCGCGCAAGAGGCGATTCCTGCCGAGTTGTTGGAGCGCTGCCGGCAGTTACAATCGCGCCTTGGTATTGGATCGCTGGTTCGCTATGCCTCCTCCGAAATTGTCGATGCGCCTGCCGTGGTCGGCTGGTTCCGCCCAATCGTGCTGGTGCCAATGTCCGTGATGTCCGGTTTATCGGTCGAACAGCTAGACGCGATCATTGCTCACGAACTGGCTCATATCAAGCGCTACGACGCACTCGTGAACCTCTTTCAAATTGCCGCGGAGACTGTGCTTTTCTATCATCCAGCTGTCTGGTGGGTGAATCGCGTGATTCGCGCAGAACGCGAAAACTGTTGTGACGATATCGCAGTCAGTGTCTGTGGCAACGTCACTGAGTACGCACGCGCCCTCGCCATGATGGGAGACTCGCGCCCCACTTGGGCGATGGCTGCCAATGGCGGAGCTTTGAAGGCGAGAGTCGGGAGGTTATTAGGCATGCAAAAAATCACTCACGGTATTCCACGCGCTGGTCTAGCTGTTGTCGCCCTGCTGTCCGCGTCATGTGTTGTGTTGGCGGCGGGAGTTTTCAAACAAGATCCACCGGTTCCTCCCCCCGCGCCGGAGCCTCCGCCCGCGGCGATTACCTCCGAACCTCCCACTCCTCCGAACCCGCCCGAGCCTCCGTCTGCACCCGAACCTCCGGCGCTGAAACAGTCTGACTTGAACAAACAAGCAGCTCGGCTGAGTCGCATTGCCAACCAAATAAGTCTGCAGTATTCACTGGCACAGAATACGTCCGCCGATCAACAGCCAAAAGAACATACCGGTCCTTCTTACATCGATAGCCTCGCCGCCGTTGGCCTGACAAACCTCTCTGTGGACGAACTCATTGCTCTCAAAACCCAAGGCGTCACAGCGGATTACGTGCGCGAAATGAAAGCTGCCGGGTTCGAGCCCAACATCCACGAACTCATCGGCCTCAAAGTGCAAGGCATCACGCCCGAATATATCCGCGATATCCGTGCCACGGGCCTCAAACCCACCTCCCATGAACTCATGGGCATGAAGGTCCAAGGCATTACGCCTGAATACGTGCGCGCCATGCAATCAGCCGGGCTTGGTGAACTGAAAATTCACGATATCATTGGCGCCAAAGTGCAAGGCGTTACACCAGAGTTCATTGCAAAGGTCCGCGCCCATGGTTTCAAAGACCTAACCATCCGGCAGTTAATCAGCCTCAAAATCGCCGACGTTTTCTAAGGAAATTACCAATATGAATACACTTAAAACCCCAGCGCTACTCGTGTGCCTGCTCGCCTGCACCGCAGCCGTCGCCGCCGTAGACAAAGGCGAATGGACGCTCAGCCAATCCGATGATCCCAGCAAAGTCCGTCTCTTTTTGCACAGCGAACGCGACGGCGACCATTCCTTCAGCAGCAGTTCCGACTGGAACTCCGCCGACCTCAAAGGCCTCGATTGGGGCACGGCCGGCAAGCATGACGTCCACTTTAATATTGCCCGTGACGCCGGCAATATTGACGCTGAAGGCTTTCTGAAAGACGGCTCCGGTGCCGGTCTCTTCACCTTCCGTGGCAACGCTCAATACATCACTCAAATGTCATCCCTCGGCTTCCCCGGTGTGACCGATGATGATCTCTTCGCCTTCACCCTGCACGACGTCAGCCTCGATTTCGTGCGCGGCATCCAAGCTGAACACGTCAACGGGCTGGATAACCATAAGCTCATGGCCTTCCGCATTCACGGCGTCACTCCTGCCTTCATCCGCGACATCCACGCGGCCGGGGTCAGTGAGAACGAGGCTGATAAATTGATCGCCTTTCGCATCCATGGCGTCTCGGCTGAATTCGTGAAGAGCCTCGCTGCGGCCGGTATTGGCACCACGAGTTCCGATAAGCTGATCGCCTTTCGTATCCATGGAGTGTCTCCCGAATTCGTCCACGACATTCACGCCGCTGGGATTCAGAATGTCGATTCTGAAAAGCTCATTGCGTTTCGCATCCATGGTGTGTCGCCGGAATTCGTGAAGAGCCTTAGCGCTGCCGGAATCGGTACGGTCGATCCGGAACGGCTCGTGGCCTTCCGCATTCACGGTGTCTCTCCTGAATTCGTCAGCGAATTGAATCGCCTCGGCTTCTCCCATCCCGATCCCGAAAAACTCATCGCCTGCCGCATTCACGGAGTCACGCCCGAATACATCGAAAAACTTCGCGGCCGCGGCATGCAGAATCTCACTCTTGATCAGTTGATTAATCTGCGCATTCACGGAATCGATTGAACCTAACCGGAATTGGATGCGTACGTCAAAAGGAAGCATGCTATGACACTTTGGAACGACATCCGCTACGCCTTGCGAGGCTTTCGACGTACGCCTCTTTTTACAACCGTCGCGATTCTGTCGCTGGCCTTTGGCATCGGCGCCAATACCGCCGTCTTCAGCCTGCTTGATCAAGTGATGCTACGGCTGTTGCCGGTTAAGCATCCCGAACAATTGGTCATTCTGAAAGAACTGGGCGCGCACTATGGCAGTAACTCGGGTATGAACGCCATGTCATATCCGATGTACACGGATTTCAGCCAGCACAACGATGTCTTTTCCGGCATGTTCTGCCGCTTCCCCGTCGAAGCAAGTTTGGGTTACGGCAGCCGCACCGAACGCGTCGATGCTGAGTTAGTCTCAGGCTCCTATTTCCCTGTCTTGGGTGTCGGCGCGGCGCTGGGCCGCACGTTCGCGCCTGACGACGATCGCATCATCAACGGCGAACCTCTGGTGGTACTCAGCTACAGTTACTGGCAAAATCGTTTCGCGGCCGATCCTACAATTGTCAATAAAACCATCACTGTCAACGGCCATAACATGACCGTTATCGGTGTCGCGCAGCCTGGCTTTGATGGTGTGCAACTGGGTTACACCAGCAAAATGTTTGTGCCCATGATGATGAAAGCGCAGATGACGCCGCTGTGGGATGCGATGAAAGATCGACGCTGGCGTTGGGTCAATGCGTTTGGCCGTCTCAAACCAGGCGTGAGCATGAATCAAGCGCAAGCTGCCCTGCAACCCTACATGCACAACATGCTTCAGCTCGAGGTAAAGGAGCCCGCCTTCCGCAACGCGTCTGAATTTACGCGCAACCAATTTCTGAAGTCATCCATTGAACTGATCCCCGGCTCGCAAGGTCAGTCCTATTTGCGCGAGCAGATGGGTACGCCGCTTTGGGTTCTGATGGCGCTCACCGGCACTGTATTGCTTCTTGCTTGTGCGAATCTGGCGAATCTCATGCTGGCGCGCGCCGCTGGACGCGAACGCGAAATGGCTGTCCGCTTAGCCATCGGTGCCGGACGTGCGCGCATCGTCCGCCAATTGCTCATCGAAAGTTTACTGCTCTCTGCCTTCGGCACAGCGCTCGGCTTAACGCTAGCCTTCGGTGCCGACCACCTTCTATTGGCCGCCTATCTGCCCGCCGACGCCGCCGGCGATCTTGCTATCAGTGCTTTACCCGATCTCCGCATTTTGCTCTTCACCTTTGCGGTTATGTTCGTCACCGTGCTCATCTTCGGTCTGGCGCCCGCTATTCATAGTTCTCGTGCCGACGTTGCGCCCACTCTCAAAGATCAGGCTGGCTCGGTAGTAAGTGGCGGCAATGTCTTCATGCGCAAATTGCTTGTCTCCGCGCAGGTAACCCTCTCGCTCCTTCTCCTTATCGGCGCGGGCCTGTTCTTGCGCACTCTCAATAACCTGCGCGATCTAGGCCCGGGATTCTCACCGGAACGACTGGTCGGCTTTAATCTTGATCCTTCTTTGAATGGATATTCCGCCGACCGCTGCAAGAGTTTCTATCAGCGACTTACCGATGAACTTTCGGCAACGCCCGGTGTGCAGGCTGTAAGCCTTGCATCCATGCGGATTTTGCAAGGCAGCGAATGGGATAGCTCAATGACGGCGGAAGGCTACAACGCGCGGGCCGATCAAGGCCCAGAGCCTTACATGAATTCCATTGGACCCAATTACTTTGCAACGCTGGGCGTACCTATTCTGCAAGGCCGCGACTTCACTACAAAAGACACACTTACCGTCAATCACGGTCAAGACCACGAAGGCAAGCCCAACATATTTCCAGCGACAATCATCATCAATGAGAGCTTTGCCAAGAAGTTTTTCAAGGGCCGCAATCCGCTCGGCCTTCACCTCGGCTTCGGCTCAGACCCAGGCACCAAAACCGACATGGAAATTATTGCGGTTGTGAAAGACATCAAGTACACCAGCTTGCGCGACGAGATTCCGGTTCAAGCTTACGTTCCGTATTTGGCAAATCCCGATGTGGGCGGCATGACCGTCTATGTCCGTACCACGCTGGAGCCGCAGAAAGTCATGGACACCGTCCGCCGTAAAGTGGGGAACCTTGATTCGAACATTCCCGTTTACGCCATGCGCACTACGCAAGAGCAGATTGATCTCTCACTCCGAACAGAGCGATTGGTTGCCAGCCTATCCGCGGTGTTCGGCGCCTTGGCCACACTCCTGGCCGTCATCGGGCTGTATGGAGTGATGGCATATACCGTCGCTCGCCGTACCCGTGAAATCGGCATCCGCATGGCTCTCGGAGCGGAACAGGGCAACGTCATTTGGATGGTCATGAAAGAAGTTCTTACGCTAGTGGGAGCGGGCATTTTTATCGGCGTGCCTCTCGCCATCGGCCTTAGCCGTCTGATCAAAAGCCAACTCTTTGGTATGGCCCCGCATGATCCGTTTACCCTTGCCGTGGCCACTCTCAGTTTGGCCATCGTCGCTTGTTTGGCCGGCTTTATCCCGGCTTTACGGGCTAGTCGCGTACACCCCACACAGGCGCTACGCTATGAATAGATGCGTTTTTTGTTAGTACTGTTTTGCGCCTGGCAAGCTTGCGCTGTATCTATTGTAGGGCGCGTTGTCAATTCAGTAACGAACGAACCGGTTCCGCAAGCGGATCTGAAATTGACTTGCTTAACCGATGCTCAGAATCGGCCGCTGCCCTGCCAAGACTCTACAACGAAGCCACAGCCCGATGGCACATTTCAGATAGAACTGCGCTACCCAGGCCACTATCGGGTGCAAGCCAGCGCTCCGGGGTTGGTGGCCACTAAGTCGTCTGTGATTGAGATCGAGCTCGACTTCCGGCGAAAGGCAAGCGATTTTAATGCTGTCTTAAAGCTAGCGCCTGAGGCTACGTTAAGTGGAAAAGTTTTGGATGAAGCCGGCCAACCCAAAGCCAGTGTTGCTGTAGAAGCGTTGCGTATCTCGCCAGCGGGTTTGACGGCTAACCTGCGAAGCGTCGCAAAGGCCATCACAAACGATGCTGGCGTTTACATACTTCGCGGACTTGTCTCCGGCAATTACTACATCGCCACGCCACTCGCCCACGAAGATGCGAATGATCCGTCCCACCCCTATTTATTCTTCGTTCCCAGCGCTTACGGCCTTGATCAAGCGGCCATCACGCATGTGGAGACAGGCCAAAGTTATTCCGACGTAGACATTCACCTGCGCCCCGTCACCTATTTCAAGCTGCAAGGCCGAGCGCAGATGGAAACACTGAGTTCTCTTTCAGGCGATCCGCCGCAGTTACATCTCGACGCCCGCGATGCCACAGGCGTTCTCCTCCCCGCCAGGACATCCTATTGAACCGTGACGGCACGTTTCAAACGGAGGTGTTGCCGGGGTTCTACACTCTGCTGCTCACGGGCGCCCAAGCGGTTCCTCAGTCGAAGAACTCGCAGACGCCCTCGGCTACTGTAATTCACTTACTCGCTAAGCAAGATGTCGAAGTCAGTGCCAAAGATCTACTGGGAGTTCTCGTGCTGATTCCACCTCCCATCACTGTCAACGGCCACGCAGTCCTGGACGGCACAACTGAGACAGTTGTCGTTAAGGGTCGACTCATGGTCAGGCCCGTGGACGCGTTCGCTTCTGGTGGCCCGCAAAATGCCGATATCCAGCCAGATGGCACGTTTTCGCTGACTAATTTGGATCCCGCCAACTACACCGTGCGCATGTTTCCCCCGTCCGGCACTTATGTGAAGTCTGTCGTTTTCAACCAGCAAGACATCACGAATCAGCTCATGGATCTTTCTAGAGGCTCGGATGGCGAACTCGTAGTTACGCTGCGTCCAGGCCCTGCGTCTATCACTGGGACTGTTTCCGCCACACCAGACACCATGTACGTGGTAACGCTCATCCCGGAAGGTTGGACGCCCAACGGATCTGCCATGGTTCGCCACGTTGCCACTAGCGCCGGCCACTTTACTACCGCTAATCTTCCACCAGCCCACTACAGTGTTGTGGCTACTACCGGCATTGATGCCCATCTCTGGGAGATCCCCTCGTTCGTTCACGAAATAGAAGCGCGCGGCGCGGGTATAGACCTCGCGGAAAATGACCAGAAGAACATCACCGTTACCTATGTCAGTCTTACGGAAGTGAACGAGATTCAATCCCGTCTCGGTCTCGATTAAGGCTCGCGCCGTGACAAAATATCCAAAGCCATGTCTCTCACCGAAGATCTAGCCATCATCGCCCGCCAGGAAGCCACTCTACAGTTCTCCCGTTTCAACGAAGACACGGCTTGGCAACTAGGCACACGTCTCCGTCAGATGGCTGTCAGTCGGAATTTTACCTTGGTGATCGACGTTCGCCGCTTTGGCCACCCTATGTTCTATTGCGCTTTGCCTGGCACTTCGCCCGACAATCCGGTTTGGGCACAGCGCAAAGCCAATACCGTGGCGCGATTTCACCGCAGCTCTTACTACATGGGTTTGGAGTTGCAACTGAAAGGGACAAATCTTGCAGACCGCTTCGGCCTCATGTTGAATGACTTCGCTGCCCACGGCGGATCGTTTCCTATTAGTCTCGCTGGCACCGGAGTCATTGGCGCCGTGACCGTTTCAGGATTACCGCAGCGCGAAGATCATCAGTTTGTGGTGGAAGCGCTTTGCGCCGAGACAGGGAACGATTTTGCACCTTTGCAACTGCCTCCGCCGGATGCGAAGGCTTAATTCGCTACTCAATTGGTGAATCCACTGAAGTAGCGGTGCGCATCTATCGGAGGGAGCATTATGAAAATCGTACTCTTCGGATCGACAGGCAAAGCTGGCAGCAGGATTCTCAAAGAACTGACCGCGCGCGGTCATCAGGTCACCACTTTTACCCGCCAGCAAGATGATTTAAGCAACGTTGACACCATCGCCGCGCACATCGCGGGAGCAGATGCGGTTGTCAGCGCTTATGCTCCTCCGCCCGATAATACCGACGCCTTGGTCGATGTCACCAAAGGTCTTATCGCGGCGGTAAAGAAAAGCGGCAACGCGCGTCTGATAGTAGTCGGCGGCGCAGGCTCTCTCGAAGTGGCCCCGGGTGTTTCGCTTCTCGCGTCTGGCCATCTGCCTAAGGAATGGGTGCCGATCGCCGCGTCGCATGAAAAAGCTCTAGAAGCACTGAGAGCATCCGATATCAACTGGACTTACTTCAGCCCCGCCAGCTTTTTTGAGCCAGGAGCGCGTACCGGCAAGTTTCGCCTCGGTACAAACAACTTGGTGACGGACGAAAAGGGGGACAGCCGCATTTCAATGGAAGACTACGCCATCGCCTTGGTTGACGAACTTGAGCAGCCAGCCCACCAGCGCGCCCAGTTTTCGATCGGCTACTAAGGCGGCCTTGGCGCGCTTTGCGAACGTCCATAGCCTGAAGTGCCTTAACTTATGTTTATGAATGGCACGTTACTCACTGTGCGAACGCAGTTCAGAAAAGGTAAGGTGAAACTGCACATTAGTAATATGCGAAAACGCGAACTAAGGGAAAGGCGATTCAGTGGTCTCGGCCATGGTCGGGGTGAAATCAAAGGTCGCTTCATCAAAGATCACCGTGGAAGGGGATCGCTACCCCGAGAATTTGGGGAAGCTGACGGGAAGCTGACCCGTCCGTTGACAAAATGAACGATAATGGTTGTCGACCCAGCTTCCCTAGGAGATTTGCATGATCGCGATGGTTGTGAATGGCGTAAAGCGTGAAGTTCAGGCTCCCTCTGCCACGCCTTTGCTTTACGTATTGAGAAATGATCTTGAGCTCACCGGACCGCAGTTCGGTTGTGGGCTTGCGCAGTGTGGCGCTTGCTCAGTGCTTCTCAATGGCAAGGAAGTGCGCTCGTGCATCACGCCGGTTTCGGCGGCGGCGGGCAAGGAAATAACCACGCTGGAAGGTCTTCCCGCTCGTTGGGCCACGCAAAAAGGCCTCTCCGAAGCGGACGCCGCTAAGACGCTGCACCCCATACAGGACGCTTGGATCGAAGAGCAGACGCCTCTGTGCGGTTTCTGTCAAAACGGCATGATGATCAAGGCCACTGAATTGTTGGAACACACTCCTTCGCCCAGTGTGGCGGAAATCAAGGCGGCCTTCACTACCTCTGGTACTTCGGCCCACCTTTGTCGCTGTGGAAGTTATACGGCAATTATTGAGGCTGTGCAACGCGCGGCTTCGGCGATGTCGAAAAGGAGTCAGGCATGAGTACGGTACAACCAAACGAGTCCGTTTCGCGGCGCGGTTTTGTCAAGAGTGGGGGCGCGCTCTTTGTTGGTTTCGGTTTCGTCGGTGCCGAGGGTGCGCAAAAAGCCAGCGCTGCCGGTGTGACTGTTGAAAAGCTTGACCCGTCCAAACCCGAATCATGGATCGAAATTCACGCCGATAACACGATCTTGATCCGCACCGGAAAATCCGATTTCGGCCAAGGCACCGTGTTTACGGCGTATCGTCAAATCGTCGCGGAAGAGCTTTGCGTGCCGTTTGAAACCATCACGACAGTGATTTCCGGCGACACGGATCGCACCCCCGATGGCGGCGGCACTTTCGATTTGCTGATGCACGGCATGCCAAACCTCCGCAAAGCGGCGGCCTATGTTCACCAAGGCCTGCTCGACTTAGCGTCACAGCAACTGGGCGTAGCGAAAGATCAAATCTCGGTTAATGACGGAATTGTTTCCGGTGGCGGGAAGACCGTCTCCTACGGCGACCTTGTTAGTGGTAAGAAGCTAAACCTCACGATACCCGTCCAGGGTGACGTGCATAGCATGTTCGGCTTGGTCGTCTCCGGAGATCCGCCGCTCAAGCCAGTAGGTGAATATACCGTTGTCGGCAAGTCTTTCCCGAACTCGGTGATCGTTTCCAAGGTGAGCGCCAAAGAGACTTGGGTTACCGATGTGCGTTTGCCAGGCATGCTGCACGGCCGGGTGATTCACCCGAAGACCCTGGGATCGAAGCTGATCTCCGCTGGCACTCTCGACAAAACTAAGTTCCCGAATGCTCAGTTAGTCGTGCAAGGGAACCTGGTCGGCGTGGTGGCGCCCACGGAATGGGAAGCGATCAAAGCTGCGCAACAGGTTGCCAGTGGCACTAAGTGGACTGAGTGGAAGGGCTTACCTGGCGACGCGCGCCTGTATCAGTTCCTCAAAGAAGATACGGATTGGAAAAAGGCGCCCATAGCCAAGGCCACTACTAACAAAGGTGACGCCCCTGCTGCGCTGGCAAGCGCCGCCAAGAAACTTTCGGCTACTTATCAGCTTCCGTACGTGAAACACGCCCCGATTGGACCCACGATGGCGGTTGGTGATTTTCGCGCCGATGGCACGGTGTACGTGTACGCCCATACGCAGAATGCGCAAGCGTTGCGCACCGGTATCGCGCAAATGCTTTCCATTTCCCCGGATCAAGTAGTAGTGCGAACCTTCGCGGGGCCGGGCCACTATGGCCGTTCGAATGGCGGAAATGCGGGCGCGGAAGACGAGGCGGTGATTTTATCGAAGGCCGTCGGTAAGCCGGTTCGCGTGCAATGGACGCGGCAGGACGACATGCAATGGTCTACGCAATCCTCGGCTGCGATTTCAGATGTGCAACTGGGAGTGGATGCAAACGGGCGACTGGCCTCTTACGAAATCAGTCATTACATGCCGGCGATGCAGGACGATCGCTTGGTAGGTGCTGTTTTGGCGGGTCTGCCGGTGATGCCCGCACCGAACGAAATCGGTTCGTTGTTCGGCATGGCGAATAGTATGCACGACCCATGGGTATACGACGCGGCACCGGTAGTGTTGGAACGCGCCTATGGCGGTGCGCAAGTGGGGCAGAGTTCATCGCCGCTCAATATTGGTTTGCGTGATCACAGTTTGCGCACCCCGGGGCAGTATCAACAGAACTTTCCGCGTGAACTGGCGATTACCGAAGCGGCCGTGCTTGCCGGTGTAGATCCACTACAATTCCGGATCAACCATGCTCGCGAAAAGCGTGTGATCGGTGTGCTGGAGTCGGTGAGAGAGGCTTCGGGTTGGGAGACCCGTTCTACCCAGGCGCGCGGCAGCGGCAACATACGGCGCGGCCAAGGTGTGTCGGTCATGTTCCGCTCCAGCACTTATTGGGCTTGCGTGGCGCAGGTGGTTGTGGATATGACCACTGGGGTGATCAAAGTTGAGAAGGTTACTGTTTCGGTCGATCCTGGAATCGTCGTCAACCCTGCTCAATTGAAACGTCAAATCGAGGGCGGTTCCGTCATGGGTGTTAGTATGACGCTGCTCGAAGAAACGCACTTTAACGAGAGCGGCATCACGGCTACTGACTGGCGCAGTTATCCGATCTTGCCCATGGCGGATATTCCTGAAATCAAGGTTGTCCTCATTAATCGGCCTGAAGTGGGTACGTACGGACAGGGTTCAGAGGCCGCCAACGCGCTGGCAGCACCATCGATCGCCGGAGCGTTTTTCGATGCAACCGGCAAGATCGCCCGCCGGCTTCCTTTAAAGCCTGATTACGTCCAAGCCATTCTCAAGGCCTAGCGCCCAGCATGAATAAGGCGTGTATTTCTGACTGGATCGCAGCGGAAGGCACGCCTCTTCCTTTGGGTGTTAGTTGGGTGGAAGAGCGGCGGTCTTACAACTTTTCTCTTTACTCCAAGCATGCGGAGTCGGTCAGCATTCTTTTCTACCAAGAAGCGGACTTGATTACCCCGGCACTGACTCGTCAACTGGATTACCTGCGTAATAAAACCGGGCGCGTTTGGCACTGCCTTGTGCCTGCCGCGGCTTTGGAAAACGTTCGATACTATGCGTACTCAGTAGACGGCCCTCCTCCCTACGGACCTTATCAGTTCCACCGTTTTGATTCACAAAAAATTCTGCTCGATCCCTACGCCAAAACGATTTACATTCCGCCGGCGTTTGATCGGGTGGCGGCCATTCGGCCGGGTAGCAACGCGGGTCGTGCTCCGTTAAGCGTAGTTCCCGGGCCGCCGCAAACGCATTTGGATGTGCGCTGCCCGACGCGCCATGGATCGGACGCGATCATTTATGAACTGCACGTCAGGGGCTTTACGCAGAATGTGAATTCGGAAGTCGCGGCCGAAAACCGCGGTAAGTATGCTGGGGTTATTGAAAAGATTCCCTACCTGAAAGAACTCGGCGTCACCATCGTGGAACTGATGCCGGTTTTTCAGTTTGATCCAGCAGGCGAAGATTATTGGGGTTACACTCCGTTGAGTTTCTTCACTCCGCACGGCGGTTACGCGGACAGCGCTCTGGATGCCCATCGGGAGTTTCGGGCGATGATCGATGCTTTGCATCAAGCCGACATTGAAGTCGTGATTGATGTTGTATACAATCACACCTGCGAAGGCAACGAAGGTGGCCCAACGTACAGCTTTAAAGGAATCGACAACACGACTGCCTATCTCCTTACAGGCAACATTGAGAGCCCTTATGCCGACTATTCTGGAACTGGCAACACGCTGAATTTTTCAAATCCCTACATGCGCCAGTTGGTGGTGGATAGCCTCCGTTATTGGGCACGTGATCTGCAGGTGGACGGCTTTCGGTTTGATTTGGCTTCCGTATTCACTCGCAATGCGGATGGTTCACTCAATTGGGACGACCCGCCTGTCTTAGGACAGATTTCGTCAGACCCAGACTTGGGCGATCTTCGCCTGATTGCCGAGCCCTGGGATGCCTCATCGAGCGGTTATGAGTTAGGGCGCTGTTTTCCCGGTATTACTTGGTCTCAATGGAATGCCGATTTTCGCGATGACGTGCGGCAGTTTGTGCGTGGTGACGGAGGTATGGTGGGATCGCTCATGACGCGTCTTTATGGAAGCGGAGATCTGTTTCCGGATGACCGTCTGAACGCTTACCATGCGTATCAGTCGATTAACTTTGTTACGGCACATGATGGGTTTACGCTCTATGATTTGGTTTCGTACAATCAGAAGCGCAATTGGGCGAACGGCGAAGACAATCGTGATGGAAACAACAACAATCTGAGTTGGAACTGCGGCTGGGAAGGCGATGCCGACGTGCCCGAAGAAGTAATGCAACTCCGCTTTCGCCAGGCCAAGAACTTTTGTTGTTTGCTCTTTCTTTCGGCCGGAACGCCGATGCTCCGGGCCGGGGACGAATTTCTGCAGACGCAGAACGGCAACAATAACGCCTATAATCAGGACAACGAAACGAGCTGGCTGGATTGGAGCAGGCTGAAAACGAATGCCGGGATGTTCACCTTTTCAAAGAAGATGATTGCATTTCGCAAGGCTCATCCCACGCTGTGCCGCAGCCGCTTTTGGCGCGAAGACATCGTTTGGCACGGAGTTGAGGACAAACCGGATTTGTCTCACGAATCACGGAGCTTGGCGTTCTACTTAGATGGCAAGTCGCAGAATGATGCAGATCTCTACGTGATGATCAACTCTTATTGGGAACCGCTAGAGTTTCGAGTTCAACACGGCGAAGCATATGAGTGGAAACGCGTGATTGATACGGCGCAAGACGAGGGCAAGGAGGAGACGATCGCATCGCTTTCTTGCAGTGTGGAGGCCCGCTCCGTGGTTGTGTTGGTGCGCGAACGCGCTTGAATCAAGATTGTTCGGGTTGGTAATCCGCGGGAGTTGGTTCGTGCGAACGTTTCTCAGCTTTTGATGAATGCGTGACCGCGCATCACCGCGTCCGACCAGACATCATTGTGCAGATCTCCCAAAGTGAGGCCGCGGCCCGGCTTACTGAATCGTAACGCCAGACGGCCCATCACCACAATCTCTCTATCTCGGCGGTAGCTGCGCCGCCGTCCTCCTGCGTTGGTACAGAAGATGAGCCAAGTCTTTCGATAGGCAAGGACGCGGCCAAAAGGGCTTGTCACATCGGCGATGACGCCGAACTCAGTGCGGATAATCTCCGCCGATTTCGGTTTCATCGATATTGATGTGGATAAGACATGTGGGAGGAATGGCGAACCTGAAGCACATCAAACAATTCGTTTCGAAGTATGTATTCTAGGAACCGTTATATGAAAAGGTTGCTCAAAGTATTGGCGGCTGGCACGGTGGTCGGCGCTTCGCTCATTCTGGGGCAGACTGACCGGCCTCACTACGGCCGCGATGCTGCTGGGACACGCTACTCTCTGCTGACCCAGATCAATCCAAGTAATGTCACGCAACTGAAACAGGCTTGGGTGTTTCACATGAAGCCGGAGCTGCGAAAGAGTGACACGGCGACTGCGGCACCGATGGAAGCGCATGAGGGGGTGGGCCGGGTGGGGGAGGCGATACCGATTGTCATAAGCGGCTTCATGTATCTCACCACTCCTTACAACCAGGTTGTGGCGATTGAGCCGGAGTCGGGGAAGGTGATTTGGACTTACGACTTGAGCGGCGGTAACCCAGCTGTTCGCGGGTTAGTTTACTTTGAAGGCGACAAGCAATCGCCGCCGCAAGTGATTTTTGGCACGTCTGACGCGCGGCTTATTTCGCTGAATGCGAAGACTGGTAAACCGGTGCCGGGGTTTGGGAATGAAGGCTCCGTGGATCTGAAGCAAGGAGTTCTGAATGGCTATCCGAACGCTTTCTATGATCTGTCTTCGCCACCTATCGTTTATAAGAATTTAGTGATTACTGGGGCGCATGTGCAGGAGTCTCCGAGTTTGGGTGCGGCTGGTGACACGCGGGCGTGGGATATTCACACGGGCAAATTGGTTTGGCAATTTCATTCTGTCCCGCAGCCGGGCGAGGCAGGGCACGAAACATGGGAGGGCGATAGTTGGAAAGGCCGTTCGGGCGTGAATGTTTGGGGGATGATGTCGCTCGATGCGCAAAGGGGAATCCTCTATATGCCGTTCGGCCAGCCGACCTACGATTACTACGGCGGTGATCGGAAGGGCGCGAATCTCTTCGGTGACTCAATTGTGGCGCTGGATGCGAATACGGGCAAACTGAAGTGGTATTTCCAAACTGTGCACCACGACACATGGGATTGGGATTTGAGCGCGGCGCCGTTTCTTTTCGATGTGATTAGAAATGGCAAGCGTATTCCGGCTGTAGCGGAGATTGGGAAAGTGGGCTTGCTTTACATCTTCGACCGGCGCGATGGCAAATCGATTTATGGGATAGAGGAGCGGCCGGTGCCTGCGAGCGACGTGCCGGGTGAACAGAGTTGGCCGACGCAACCGTTTCCGTTGAAGCCGCCGCCGCTGGCGCGCAGTAGCTTCGACCCGAGTGAAATTGCCACAGTTACTCCAGAGCATGAAAAAACTTGCCGGGACTTACTGGCGTCGGAAGGCGGCATGCAGAACCACGGACCGTTCACGCCTTATGGCAATACGCTTTCGGTGGTGTTTCCGGGTACGCTGGGCGGTGCTAACTGGAATCCGATGTCATTCGATCCGAAGCTCGGGTATCTGTTTATCAATACGCAGGACTTGGGCGGTATCGGCAAAATTGTGAAGAATAAGGAAGGCTCACGGACGCCTTATTCGCGGGTGAGTCCGCTGGGTCCGGTGGGGCGGTTTTGGGATCTTGACAAAGGTTGGCCTTGCCAGCAGCCACCGTGGGGGCGTCTGTTCGCGATCAACGTAAATACCGGTGAGATTGCCTGGCAAAGCACGCTGGGTATTACGGATGAATTGCCGGTTGAGAAGCAGGCGACGGGGCGGCCGAATATTGGTGGGAGTTTGGCGACGGCGGCGGGGCTTGTCTTTATTGGGGCGACGACGGACAGCCGTTTCCGCGCGTTCGATTCTAAAACCGGCAAGGAGCTTTGGGTGGCGAAACTAAATGCGAGTGCGCATTCCGCGCCGGTGACTTTCAAGGGCAAGAACGGCAAACAGTATGTGGTGATTACGGCGACGGGCGGTGGTTTTCTGGCCGACACACCGACGTCGGATACGGTTGTGGCGTTTGCGCTGCCATAACGAGGCGAGGGCGTGTGCGATCCTAGCGAATTCAGTGATATAGTTTTGGCGGGTCGACCTTATGAAAGCAAAATCCAAAGCAACACTGGCGGCGTTATCGTCCGCGGCGTTCCTTTTTACGACGGGGTGTGCCAGTTCCGCGCACAGTCCTGCCGAGAAATATATTTTGATTGCGGCCAGCACGAAGGTACAGTACTGGCAAAGCGTCTTCGCCGGACTGCAGCATGCGGGCACGGAGATGGGCGTGAAGGCGCTGATGGACGGCCCCGATGGCCACGATCCACAGAGCGAAGAAGCCGCATTTAAGAGAGCAATGGCATTGAAGCCTTCCGGTATTCTTGTGTCGGTGGCGGACGCGGCGATGCTCACGCCGGACATTAACGCTGCTATCGGTCAAGGGATCCCGGTGATTACCATCGACTCCGATGCGCCCGATAGTCAGAGGTTACTTTTCATTGGAACCAATAACTATAGTGCGGGCGTGACGGGCGGAAAGCTGGCGGCGAAACTGTTGGGCGGCAAAGGCAACGTGGTGTTCTTCCGACTGCCGAATCAACCGAACCAACTCAGCCGGTTGGCTGGGTATCAGGCAGCTTTCGAAGCTAGTCCGCAAATCAAGGTGACGCAAACGATCGACCTGAAGGATGAACCCGATCGTTCATCATTTGCGTTCGACACCGTAAAGCGCCTGCTCGATAGCAAAGAAAAAGTGGACGCTTTTGTTTGCCTGGAATCGAGAGCGTGCGGTGGTGTAGCGGATGCAGTGGGACGCGCGAACTTGAGTGGCAAGGTGTTTGTGATTGGCATGGACACCGATCCCGAAACGCTGGATTGGATGGGCAAAGGTGTCATCTCCGCTACGGTGGCGCAAAAGCCATTCACCATGGGTTACTACGGCGCAAAGTTGCTGGATGATTTGTATCATCACCCACCTACGCCGATGGCGCAGAATTGGGCGCAATCGCAATTCGCACCGCTGCCGCGCTTTGTGGACACGGGTTCGTTTGTGTTGGACAAGGCGGGTCTGGCGGCTTTTTCGCAGCAGAGCAAAGGGGCGGGGCAGTAGCTCCTCACTGTACGAGAGCGTTCATATAAAATGGACGGCCAAGGGCTTCTGCCGATTGACTCAGGAGCCAATCCGCCAGCATAATCGCATCGAGGGACAACAGCAGCGGAAAGCAGCTCTCGAGCTTACGCGAAGGCTGCGGCGAGTTCCTTTACTGGAGGGAGCTTGGATCACTGCCCTTTCTCAAAGGCGGCGGTTTTTGCAGTAACACCCTGCCCCGCTGATAGCCGGTCCTTCGCGAGATACAAGCTGGCTACTCTGCGAATTCTACGTGCGCCCCGCAGATTGTTCATCCGGTTGTTTTTGCAGTTTGTCCAGACTTGTATCGGCATGATCTTCGAATAAGAAAAGCGGGTGAGCAACGGTCTCACCCGCTTTTTTCTTAGTGTGTTTAGACTCCCAATCCGCCCGAGACGAAGATTGTTTCGCCGGTGATCCAACGTGCGTCGTCAGAAGCTAAGAATGCTACGGGCGGTGCGATATCTTCCGGTTGTCCAGCGCGTCCGAGCGGTGTCTGTGCAACGGTTCCCTTTTCGAAATCGCTGTTGGCAATGCCAGCTGCTTCCGCGCCCTCAGTGATGACGAGTCCGGGATTGATAGCGTTGACACGAATCTTGCGCGACGCCAGTTCCTTCGCTAAGGACTTCGTGATGGTGTCGACAGCGCCTTTGGTGGAGGAATAGAGACTGCTTGCGGGAGGTGCGAGAGTACTTACTACGGAGCTGATATTCACGATGCTACCGCCTTCAGCGGGGAAATGGGGAAGCGCGGCTTGCGAGGTGAGTAGAAGGCCTAAGACATTGGTGTCAAATTGCCTCCGGTACTCTTCTGCCTTGAATTGCTCGAGAGGCGCGAAGCCATAGACACCTGCGTTATTTACGAGAATGTCGACTTTGCCGTACACTTTTTTGGTTTCGGCGAAAAGCGCTTCGATCTCTGATTGCTCACTTACGCTTGCGCCAAACGCGATTGCTTTGCCGCCCGCTTTCTGAATGTCTGCCACAACCTTGTCGGCGCCCGACCGGCTGGTTGAATAATTCACGACGACGCTGGCGCCATTGGCTGCGAGCTGCTTGGCGACGGCCGCGCCGATTCCTTTGGATGCGCCCGTCACGACGGCCACTTTACCAGTTAACTTGCTCATTATTTGTCACTTCTTTCTGCGAAGCCTCACGCTTCGTCATTTCTATAGCTATCGAATTGATGAGGGTGGCTTGCGGAAAGATTCAAAGAGCGGAGAGGCGTTTTACGTAAGCTTCCCAGATATTGCGGCGCAGTGTGGGGTACATAAACTTACCAGCGCGCTTCATGTCAATGAGCCCGGCGCTAAAAAGTTCCTTCAAGTGGTGGGACACGGTGGCGGGGGAAAGGTCCACCGCAGCACAGATAGACGAGCAACTGGGCGATTCCCTGGCAGCGCCGATGGTTTGCAGCATTTGGAAACGCTTGGGGTCGGACAATGCCTTACTGATGAGGGTGAATTGGCGATCGTCCAGCTCGAGTTTACGAGGGGGCATGTTTGTCTTCATCATAGCCTCGGCGCGCGCTGGCCGCTTAGCGAGACTTCGATATGATGATGCTCGCTCATGAGAAATAGAATCGCCGGATTGTTATTGGTTTTAGCATCGCTTGCGGCCGCCCAGACTGCCGCGCCGGGAGCGCCTCCGCGGGCGCCGGGCCAAAACCCGAATGGCATGCGCATTTATATTTGGGCGGGTTTGAAATCACACCAGCCGGGCCAGCATGATTATCCGCAATTTCTGGCGGATTGGAGCAAGCTTCTGACTGAACATGGAGCTGTGGTGGATGGCGGACTGCACCCGCCGAGTGCCGCGCAATTAGCGCAGACAGATGTCGTGGTGATTTACAAAGGCGACGCAGGTTATCTGGTTGACGGCGATAAAGCGACCTGGGAAGCGTATGTGAAACACGGCGGCGGTTTGGTGAATATGCATGACTCGCTGTGTGGTCCGGACCCCGCTTACATGGCATCGCTGCTGGGCGGTGGTAAGAAGCATGGCGAAGTGAATTACACGTTGGACGCGCCGATTCATTACAACGTGGCGGATGCGGCCGATCCGATTATGCAGGACATGACTGACCTGACGATTCTGGATGAGGCGTTTTACAAGATGACGTGGGCCACGCCACCGGGTATACACGTTTTGGCGAATGTCAGTATTCCGGGCACGAAGAGTGCGGGCGAGCATAAGGGCGAAGTGGTGCCGCAGATTTGGACGTATGAGCATGCTGTGGAAGGTGGACAGGCGGCGCGCGCGTTTGTGTGGATGCAAGGGCATATCTACGCGAATTTTTCGAACTATCAGATACAGCGCACGCTGTTGCGGGGTATTGCGTGGGCGGGCAAGAAGCCGGTTGACGAGCTT
>Ga0302319_10005012_pt1 | contig 26890 bp, 22 predicted proteins | sample Bog_T0_2_FD_203319 | JGI IMG/M metagenome (GOLD analysis project Ga0302319, IMG submission 203319) | Peat permafrost microbial communities from Stordalen Mire near Abisko, Sweden - Bog_T0_2 | ecosystem: Environmental > Terrestrial > Soil > Wetlands > Peat | place: Sweden: Abisko, Stordalen Mire... | reverse complement strand
TGAATGGCACGCGCCACCAGTTCCTTGCCGGTGCCCGTTTCGCCCAGCAGCAGCACGGTCGCATCGCTGGGAGCGACCTTCGCCACCTTATCCATCACCTCTTTCAAGACACGGCTGCGTCCGATGATTTCTCCGAACCCCAGTTCGGTGTCGATGGCTTGTTCCAAATAAAGCTTTTCTTCAGCCAGCTTCTCCTTCGCCAGCCGTAGTTCTTCCGTGACTTCTCGCAGGTGGGTTATATCCACGCACGCGCAGTTCACGCCTACCACCTGGCCTTTTGCATCCAGCAACGGTTCCACCGTCATGTCGCAATGGTAGGTTTTTCCCCGAGCGCTGAGAGTGAACTCTTGGCGGGTTCCACGGCCAGTTTCCAGTACCGGCCGCTTGATCGCCGCCATCCTTGCGGCCGTCTCGGGATCGAAAATTTCTTCGTCGGTCTTGCCCAGATAGTCTTCCTCGGTCCACCCTTCGTGCGGGTTATAGACCCAGGTGTAGCGCAAATCGCGATCCTGGTTGAAGACTTCGATGGGCGAGCCCGACAGCGCAACCCGGAGGCGCTCCTCGCTCCGGCGCAACGCTTCCTCCGTCTTCTTGCGAGATTCCTCCAGCTTCACCTTCTCCGTGATGTCCCGTTGGATGCCCCAGGTGCGCACCAGCATCCCATTCTCCACCACGCCAATCATGCTATTGAGAAAGACTTTGGGATTGCCATGAATATCGACTTCGTGAGACTCCCGATCCAGCACGCGAAAGCCGGATCGGATGTATTCCCGGGTCAGCTCAAGGTTGTGCGGATCCTCAGGCGGCAGTAGTTCTATCAAGCGTTTGCCTACGAATTCTTGCCCCGACTTCAAACCGTACATTGCAGCCTGCGCATCATTGCATTCCGCCATATACGAGTTGTGGAGGATGCGATGAACCAGTTCGTCTTCCGGAAGGTCGATGGAAACAGGGGCGTCCATCTCCTGCCGGAAGATGCCTTCCGAAACCTCTGCTACGAACATGCGGTAGTTCTCTTCGCTCTGCCGCAACGCCTCCTCAGCCCGCTTGCGTTCCGTGATGTCCGCAGTCACCGCCAGCATGCAGGGTTCACCATTCACCTCGATCACTTCCGCTGTGGATGAGCCGATGCGGCTACTGCCGTCTCGCATTCGAAAACTGGCTTCGACGTTGCGGAGAGCGCCTTCCGCGAGAAGTTGCTTCGCCAGATCCACTTTATCGGTCGGCGCCCACAGCCCAATGTCTAACGCCGTGCGTCCGATGACCTCGTCACGGCTCCAGCCGGTCAGACGTTCAAAAGTTTCGTTAACCTCGATGTAACGATGGTCCCTGGTGCTCGACAACGTGAGCACCATCGGGCTCTGCCGAAAAGCCTTCGAGAACTTTTCTTCCGAATTCTTCAAGGCCTCCTCAACCCGCTTGCGCTCCGTAATGTCTTGCAAGACACACGCGATTCGATCGACTCCCGTCGCACCTTCGATGGGGAAGTACGACACCAATAAGTCGCGCTCGCCCGTCGTTGGAAATTCGTACCTCATCTCGTATTGGACGACTCTACCTTGAAAGCACTCATCCATCCTTGACTTGATTTTCTTCTCAAAGACTTCTGCATTTACCACTTCATCGACGCGACACCCCACCACCTGCGCCTTCTCCATGCCCCGGTAGGTTAGGTATGCGCGATTGGCGATCACGTAGCGGTAGTCCCGGTCCACCACCAGGATCATCTCCTCCACACCTTCGACGACTCTTTCGTATTCCCGCAGCCTTTCCTCTGCCTGACTGCGTTCGGTAACATCCTGGACGATCGCCATGTGCCAGACCGGGTCGTCCCCCTCGGGCCACATCACCACCACCTCGATTTCGACCCAGCGCACGGTGCCATCCGGCCGGAGGTACCTTTTTTCGAATTCGCAGTGCCGCACTTCGCCCGCCGCGAGCTGCCGCAGTTTCTCTTGGCTCGTCGCCAGATCATCGGGATGCGTAACGCTCTGAAAATTTTCACCCAACAGCTCCGCTTCCGTTCGCCCCACGATCTCACAGTATTTCGGATTGACTCCCAGAAATCGCCCCGTTCCAGTTTCAGTCCAGCAAATGCCCACCGGGGCGCGGTCGTGGATTGCGCGATAGCGGTTTTGGCTGGCCTGCAGCCGCGCCTCGGCTAGTTTGCGCTCAGTCAGATCCCGGGAAATGGCAACAATGTAATCCCGTTCAAGCTGGACCCGTTTCGTGCTGACTTCCACGGGAAAGGCTATTCCATCTTTTCGTCGGTGGACGCTCTGCAATACCAGCCAGCCCGGTTTCCGCCACTGCTCTCGAATGGGTATGATCGAAGACTCTGTAACTGCCGGGTCAATGTCGTAAACCCGCATTGTGAGAAGTTCTTCGCGGCTGTAGCCCAGATCCATGCACGCCTTCTCATTTACATCAAGAAAGCGAAGCGTTTCCGGATCCACCACTTCAATCGCATCGTTGCATTGATCTACCAGCGTTCGGAACAGCTTCAGCTCGCGGATCGTGCGTTCGCCTTCGCGCACTTTGGTCAGTAGTTCCTCACTGGCCTCGCGCAACAGTTTCTCCGCGCGCTTCTGCTCGGTAACGTCGTGGGCGATGCCGAGCACGATCGGCGACGCGACTCCTTCAGTTCGCAGGGTATTGTGGTATTCCCAAATCCGGCGCTCGCCCGAACGCGTCGTCACAGCCACCATGCCGCGCGATTCGCCCGTCCTCTTGATCTGGCTTAGGTAATCATCAAACTCAGCGCGGAACTCGGCAGGAACCATTTCCCGCATGGGAATCCGCACCAGCTCTTCGACGCTGTAACCGAGCATCCGTGCGGGAGCCGGATTTATAGATAACAATCGACCGTCAAGATCGTGGATGCAGAGCAGATCGTGACTGTGCTCTACGAGATCCTGATACCAGTCTTCGTTTTCTTGAAGAGACCTCCGGATCGGGTCCAACTCGGCCGCCCTCTCCTCAGGAACGCGACGCTTCTTTGGCCCAGGGTGAACATCCATAACCGCCCCTGCGGGATGGGCAAAATAATTTTCTCGCGCAGACTCCACCGTCCGGCAGTTTTAGCCGGAAGCATGGAAGCCATGCGTAGTAGCCCCTAATGCAACCCAAGCCCGATCGCCGCGAAGTGTACCAGAAGTTCGCCAGGATTGCACAGCGCTATTGCACCGTGGGTGGAGGGACAACCGTTTCTCTCCGCTCCGGTGCTTCGCCATTGCTCCCATTTACCGAGTCGACTTGGCTCTCGGCGTCGCCGCCTAACCGTGATATTCTCCCTTCCATCGGGTTCGGGAATAGGAAGGCGTGGAGATGGCTTCCGTGGGGCGGACAGTAAAACGTTTCTCATTGGTGCTGATCAAGCCATCGCATTACGACGACGATGGCTACGTCATCCAGTGGTTCCGTTCCGCCATTCCATCCAATACGCTGGCTGTTCTCAATGGCCTCGCGATCGATTGCAGAGACCGTCGTGTACTCGGAGATGACGTCGAAATCGTAGTCAGCGCCTTCGACGAAACCAACACCCGCATCCGCCCCGAACGCATCGCACGCCAGTTCCGCGGCGGACGCGGCATGGTCGCTCTTGTCGGTGTGCAGTCCAACCAATTTCCGCACGCCATGGATCTCGCCCGGTCCCTGCGCGCTGCCGGCGTTCCAGTCTGCATCGGCGGATTCCACGTCTCCGGCTGCCTGTCGATGTTGCCCGAGCTGCCGCCCGAACTCAAAGAAGCCATGGATCTCGGCATCTCGCTTTTCGCCGGCGAGGCCGAAGGCCGCCTCGACCTGGTTCTGCGCGACGCCTGGAACGGCACTCTGAAACCTCTTTACAACTACATGAACGATCTCCCTTCACTCGACGGCGTGCCCATGCCGATTCTTCCCGCTCACCGTGTGAAGCGCACCGGCGGCAAGATCACCACCTTCGATGCCGGCCGCGGCTGCCCCTTTCTCTGTTCCTTCTGCACCATCATCAACGTCCAGGGACGTAAGTCCCGCCGCCGCTCCGCCGACGATATCGAGCAGATCGTCCGCAGCAATCTGGCCCAAGGCATCAACCGCTTCTTCATCACCGACGACAATTTCGCCCGCAACACTGACTGGGAAAGAGTTTTCGATCGCCTCATCGCCATGCGCGAGCAGGAGAAGCTGAACATCAAGTTCGTAATCCAGGTCGACACCATGTGCCACCGCCTTCCCCATTTCATTGAGAAGGCGGGCCGCGCCGGAGTCGCACGCGTCTTCATCGGTCTCGAAAGCATCAATCCCGATGCCCTGCTCGGAGCGAGAAAAAAGCAAAACAAAGTTGCGGAATATCGCAAGATGCTGCTCGAATGGAAAAAAGCCGGCGCCACAGTTTTCGCCGGATACATCATCGGCTTCCCCTCGGACACGCCAGAATCGGTGATGCGCGACATCGAAATCATTCAGCGCGAGCTGCCCATCGATCTGCTCGAGCCGCACTGCCTCACCCCGCTGCCCGGCTCCGAGGATCATCAAAAGCTCCACAAAGCCGGCGCATATCTCGATCCCGACCTGAACAAATACGACCTCGAGCACGTGACCACCACGCACTCCACCATGTCGCCAGAGCAGTGGCAGAAGCTCTATCACGATTCATGGGCAGCTTTCTATTCTCCCGAGCACCTGGAAACGGTGATGCGCCGCTCCGTGGCCACCGCCAGCAATGCCGGCAACATGACATTTCTATTGCTGTGGTACTACGCCATGGTGGCGCTCGAAAAGATTGACCCGCTCGAAGGCGGTTATCTGCGCCGCAAGTACCGCAAAGACCGTCGCCCCACCCTGCCGGTCGAAAGCCCGTGGGCATTCTATCCGCGCTACGTTTTCGATCTGCTCGACAAGCACGTCAAACTTGCAGCGCTGGTGTTGCGCTATGGCAGCTTCCGCCGCCGTCTGAAACGCGATCCCGACGCTCCCAACTACTCCGATATCGCTCTGACTCCGGTCGATGAAGACCGCTCTGACGAGATGGAACTGGTAGCCATGGGCACCCCGGCGAAATCGTCCGTGGTAAAGATTCAGGCTTCCGCTTCACACTAACAACTCGCGGCCAAACTCCATTACATAAGCAAATTTTCTTGCAGGGACGGAAACTTAATTCGTTCTTCCGGGTTGAGAGAATTATTGATTTCCAGAAACCACGTTGTTGCGGAAAAGCTGATTTGACAGGCTCGATTTTTCGCTGAAAGCTTCTCGGACGATGTGTGATAATTGCGGCACCTGCGCGACGCTTGTCTGAGGGGGCAAGTGGGACATCCCTGCTTTTTGAGCGGGGTTGTTCGGAAAGGTAGAGGTGTTCGCCGCTTAAGGGCAGCGGGTGCCTTAGTTAGGTAGTGCGATGTCTTTGTTGCGAAGTGGCCCTCTCGGCAGTATGATTCCGGTTTTCCTCCTCGCTGAAAACCGCCTCCTGCGCGAAGCGCTTGTCCGGCTGCTGTCGAAGAAGGACGGCATCCGTATCGTCGGCAGCGGACCCTATTCTTCACAAGTTCTCGAGCAAATTCTGTCCTCGGAGCCAGACATCGTGGTCCTGGATTCGGTTTCGAGAGCCTTGTCTCACGACCGGGTGATCCGCCGCCTGCGTGAGGCTCGGCCGGAGATCGGTGTGGTGATGGTTGGCATGGAGCCCGACGAGGGCGTGTTCTTGCGGTTGGTGCGGGAAGGCGTGCTGGGCTATGTCCTAACAGATGCATCCGCCGTGGAAGTATGGCGGGCGATTCGTGACGTAGCCGCGGGAGAAGCGGTTTGCCCTCCTTCCCTGTCGGTCGCGCTATTCCGCTGCGCTGCCCAGCCGCAAATGAGCCCGCCTGGGGTCACTATCAGGAAGAGCTTGGACCTCAGTCCCAGACAGCAACAGCTAGCCAACTTGATTCGCCAGGGCTTCTCCAACAAAGAGGTTGCGGCTCGTCTGAATCTTTCAGAGCAAACGGTGAAGAACCATGTACACCGCATGTTGCGCAAAGTGGGTGCAGTCGACCGGGCGACCATAGGAGAGCTGTACCGTTCCGAGGGCTCGGCATGATCGTGAGTCCCGCTGCCAGGCGTGCTTTCGAGATTCCGCAATCACATCATCGGCCGGCCACGCCATCTCTAGTTTCCGCCCGCGTTTGACCCTGCACTCCCTGCTCAAATAAACTCCCTTCTCAGCGGGGTTCCTATGAAATGTATCGTGCGGCTGCTGTTTTTCGCTCTCTGCTCATTTGCTGCCTTCGCTAACACTGCTCTCGCGGACGATGATCAGGGCCATCACCATGAAGACCTAACCGCCGCCCAACTCGGTACCGTCACCTTCCCGGTTTCCTGCGACCCCTCGGTGCAAAAGCCCTTTGAGCGCGGCGTGGCCCTGCTGCACTCCTTCTGGTACGAAGAGGCGGAAAAAGAATTCCAGCAGATCGCCACCGACGATCCTCACTGCGCCATGGCCCACTGGGGCGTGGCCATGAGCCTGTGGCACCAGCTCTGGAACAATCCGGACGCCAAAGTCATCCAGCGTGGCCTGGACGAAGTTCACCAGGCTAAAACCACCGACGGCCCCACCACTCCGCGCGAAAAGGCCTACGTCGACGCCATCGCTGCCTTCTACGGTGACCCGAAAAAGCTGAATCACGAAGCTCGCGCCCAGGCTTACTCGCAGGCAATGAAGAAAGTCTACGAGACTTATCCCGACGATCACGAAGCCGCAGTTTTCTATGCGCTATCTCTGCTCGCCTCCGAACCGCACGACGACGCAACCTTCGCCAACCGCAAGCAAGCCGCCGCAATCCTGGAACAATTATTCGCCATCGAGCCCGATCATCCCGGCGTGGCGCACTACCTCATCCACAGCTATGACAAGCCACAGCTGGCGCAACTCGGCCTGCCCGCCGCCCGCCGTTACGCGCAGATCGCTCCTGCCGCTCCGCACGCCTTGCACATGCCTTCGCACATCTTCGCCCGCGTGGGCCTTTGGCAGGACGACATCAATTCGAACCTCGCTTCCATCGCAGCCACGCGCAAAACCGCGGCCATGCATATGGGCGGCGAAGGCCACCAGTTCCACGCCATGGATTACCTGATATACGCCTACCTGCAAAGTGGACGCGAATCCGACGCCGCCAAGGTAATCGACGAGGTCAAGACCATGCCGCACATGAAGTCAATGTACGGCGCTGATTTCGATCCGCAAACCAACGCCCTCACCAAATTCCCCGCGGTTTACGACCTCGAACTTCGCCACTGGAGTGACGCCGCTGCGCTGCAGGTTGTGCCCGGTTCTCTTCGCGGAGATCAGTCCATCACCCATTGGGCGCGAGCCATCGGCGCGGCCCGCAGCGGAAATCTCGCGCAAGCCCACAAAGACCTGGAACAGATTGAAGTAATCCGCACAGAGTTTGTTGCTGAAAAGAAAGCGAATTACGCTGAGGCTGTCGGCGAAGACTATCAGGAAGCCGCCGCCTGGGTGGCTCACGCCGAAGGCAAGAACGACGAAGCCATCGCCAGCCTGCGCGCTCTTGCCGACAAGACCGACAAACTCGGCGACGAGCCAGAAGGCATCCCAGCGCGCGAACAACTGGCCGACATGCTGCTCGAAGCCAAGCGTCCCCAGCAGGCGCTGACCGAATATCAAACCGACCTCAAGCTGAATCCCAATCGCTTCAACGGCCTCTACGGCGCTGCCCGCGCCGCCGAAGCCGCCGGCAAGCAGAACGACGCCACCGAGTATTACGCGCTTCTATTGAAAGTCTGCGAAGGATCAAGCTCCACCCGCCCGGAGCTGAGCCGTGCGCGGGAGTTGGTAGCGCAGAAATAATCCATTGATCGTTTGATACGGATCGTTTGATATAGACGGGGACTACGAATGAATCGGCTCGTAAACTTCTTTGAGACGAACAACACGCTGCGGGACACGATCAAAGCTCCCGCAATCCGCCGCGCGACATCCTGCACCGCACTCACAGTTCTCGCGATCTGCGTGCTTCTGGCCCTTCCCGCTTGCAAACACAAAGAATCCTCGACATCTAACGAGAACACCGCCGGCGTTCCAGCGACTCCCCCCGCTCCCGCGAACAATCCCGGCGCGCCATCCGCCGATAACAATGCAGCGCAGCCTCAGCAGCCAGCCCCGGCTCAGCCCGAACCACCCGCTCCACCGCAGCCCATCATTGTTGCCGCCGGAACGCCGCTCACCGTGCGCCTTACTGACGCGCTCGGCTCCAAGGCCAGCCAGACCGGCCAAACCTTCGCTGCCACGCTGGACAAGGACGTCATTGTCGATGGTCAGACCGTAATTCCCGCCGGCGCAAATGTCGTAGGCACAGTAGTAAGCGCAAAGCCGTTCGGCCATTTCGCCGGCGAGGCGAGCCTCGTGTTGCGGCTCACGTCGGTCAACATCAATAACTCCGATCAAGCGATTGTGACCGCCGCTCGCAGCTTCGGACCAACCATAAAAGCCAAGGGGAAAGTAAAGAAATTCTTCGGTGGCCTCGCCAAACGTGCTGAAGGTGATGAGAGAGAAGTCGTTCTTGCGGCCCAGTCAGGCTACACCTTCACCTTAAAACAAGCGCTGCAGATCCAATGAGGTGTTGAGAAGTTACGACACGGCTCGATTTTCGCGGCTGTCTTCCCGCGATCCTATTTGACTCGAAAAAAGACCATCATCTTCACGACCAGCGCGGCCATCATGGCGAGCGCCCCCAGCAGCGCGTTGTACTCCCGATGCTTCCCATACAAATCCAAAGAAAATCCTGCCGAAGGCTCGTTCTCGTTGCCGGAAAGCGGTGTGAGTCGAGGGAACATCCTCGGAACTCGCCGGGCATATTCGTCGAACCCAGAAAACTTCTGCCGCAGAAACGCCTCTTCATCGCGAATCACGGGAAGATAAATCACGAAGAACATCACGACCAGCGCAATGCCTACCCACCAACTCCGCGCCGCCACGGCAAATCCAATACCGATCAGCAACGATCCCAAATAGAGCGGATTACGCGTGTAGGCATAAGGACCGGAAGTCGCCAGCGACTCGTTCTTGCGCACGTGTCCCGATGCCAGCGCCCGCACCAGAAGACCCGGCACCACCACCATCGCACCCAGCGTCATGGATCGCCACGAAGGCCGCGCCAGCCAGAAATAGAGCAGAGCAAATAAAAATCCCAGCGGCACGCGAATGCGCCGCGCGATTTGTGACCACTTAGCCATGTGTGGATTCAGTCCATCATCCGGCCAGCAGTTTGTGAGCCGCGGCAACCACCGCCTCGCTGCCGATCGTTAACAGCCCATCATCCGCCGCCGCGCGCCGCGCATGAGTCGTGACGCTCTCCGCACTGCGCAGAACGACGCTTCGTGTTCCAAAAGGCCCGTTGCGCGCCGGATCTGTAGGCCCATAAATCGCCACCACCGGAACCCGCAAAGCCGCCGCCAGATGCAGCGGCCCGGTATCTCCGCCGATAAACATCCGCGCCCGCCGCGTCAACGCAATTAATTCTGTGATGCTGCAACTCATCGCTCGAGCTGTTCCTCCGCTGGCAATCTCCGCCGCGCGGACCAACTCCTTTTCCCCCGGACCGTAGTTGAGAATCGATCGCACACTCCGTTCGGCAAGCGCGCGTGCCACTTCGCCATACCGCTCTGCAGGCCATCGCTTCGCACCCCACCCGGCCCCCGGATTCAAAATGGCGAAGTCTCCAATGCCTTGTTCTGCAAGCCGCTGCTCGATCCGCGCCTCAGCCGCGGGATCCCGAGGAAACTCTGCGGCAGGCAGTTTCATCCGATGACCGGCAACTGCCTCGGCAACCGAAAGATTCTGTTCGATTACGTGCCGGCCGCGTGCGACCACCTTCCGCGTGTACCACAAGCTGGCTGGAGACTCACGCGGCTCCGCCGCTCCGTACACCGCGCGCGCCCCCGACCACCGCGCCAGCACCGCCGATCGCATCGCTCCCTGCAGATCCACCGCGGCATCGTAATGCACGTCACGCACATCGTTCCAAACCGTGGCAGCTCGTTGCAGAGTCGAAATCGAAAACGCAGACTTCCTCCAAGCCTTCAGGTCCAGCGTGTGAACTTCATCGACCAGCGGCCTCGACGAAGACCGGCGGCCGCGTCGCGGAGATCCCGGTGCGCACAGCAGTTCGGCCCAGCGCTCTTCAATCAGCCAGCCGATGAACGCCCGCGGGAACGCCTCTCGCAGCGCGTGAACCGCCGGCAGCGTGTGGATCACATCCCCCATGGCGCTGAGCCGCACGATCAGCAGCCGTTCAACCTTCGTCTCCGGCGCAATATCGACTCTATTCGTATCGAAACTCGTGGACCCCAAGCTCACGGCTGCCTCGGCCCCGGCCGCGTGCGAATAATCTCGCTGGTCGAATGATTCTTCGGGTCTCCGACAATCGCCACGCGGCCGCCGTATTCCGCAACCGCATCGCGTTCTGGAACGGTCTCCGCCGCATAGTCCGTGCCCTTGGCCTGAATATCCGGACGAATCTCGCGAATCAAAGCGCGTACATCGAGTTCGCCAAAAATGACAACCGCATCCACATCAGCGAGCGCGGCAACGATCTCAGCGCGCTCCTCCGCCGGCATAACCGGACGACCCTCGCCCTTCAATGCGCGCACCGATTCGTCGGAATTGATGGCTACCACGAGCTTGCCACCCAGCTCCTTCGCCCCACGCAGATACCGCACGTGGCCCACATGCAGCAAATCGAAATTGCCATTGGCCAGCACAATGCGCTCGCCGCTACACCGCCACTGCTCCACGTGCTCGCGAAGCTGTTGCCGCCCAAGAATCTTGTCGTTTCCCATTTATCTGTCGAAAATCAGTGAGGTCTGGTCGCCGGCGGAGCCTGCTCAATCGCGCGCAATAGTTCCTCCCGAGAAACCGTGGCAGTGCCCCGCTTCATCACCACGATCCCGCCTGCGTAGTTGGCTAACTGCGCCGCTTCTTCCGTGTTCGCCCCGGCCGCAAGCGCAGCGCTGAACGCCGCAATCACCGTATCGCCCGCCCCCGTCACATCGGCGACTTCGTCCGAACCAAAAATCGGAATGTCCACCGGCTCCCGTCCTTGATCGAAAGCAACCATGCCGTCACGCCCGCGCGTAATCAGCAGCGACTGCAGCTTCATTTGCTCCATCACCTGTTTTCCGGCCCCCGTCAGCTTCTCCCAGTCTTGCCCAATACGCACTCCCAGAGCCGCTTCCACCTCGGGCTCATTCGGAGTAGCCGCTGTGGCGCCGGAATATTCCAGAAGCCGGTACCGCGAATCCAGGATCAAGGGCACTAGCACGACTCTGCGCCGTCCCGCTTGCCGCAGAGCATTCACAATCGCCGGACTCGCCGATCCATAGCCGTAGTCGGAAACCAGCAGCGCATCCGAGGCGCGCAGATATTCTCGCGCCGCCAGGAACAACTCGCGCGTCAGGTGCCGGTTCGGAGGGTTCTCCGGTTCTCGATCCACCCGCACCACTTGCTGCCGTGTATTGTGCGTCATGCCCGCCAGAATGCGGGTCTTTGTCACCGTCGTGTAACTCTTGTCCTTCAACACACCACTGACTGGAATGCGTTTGTGCCGGAAAAACTTCAGCAGCATTCGCCCCGGCTCGTCGTCGCCAATCGCCCCCACCGGCAGCACGTTCACTCCCAGGTCAGCCAGATTGTTGACCGCGTTCGCGCCTCCGCCCGGCACCACGGTGCGTTCCCGATGCTTCAAGATGAGCACGGGAGCCTCGCGCGACACCCGCGAGATTTCTCCGAACACGAATTCGTCGGCCACCAGATCCCCCAGCACCGTAATCGTCACTTTGGGGAACGCTTCAATGATCCTCTGGAGCCGGTCGACTTCCTTAAGATGTTTAGTCATCAAATCGTTTTGTCATCCTGAACAAGCGTTCTTTGCGCGGTGAAGGCATCTGGGCGAGCCGCGCGATGCGTCGCGTTCCTTGCGACGCAATACTCGCGCGTTCGGCTCGCTTCCTTATCGCCGTCAGCATTTTCTCACGAGTGCTGCCGGCGTTTCGCAATCACACGCAGCATTGTATCCACAGCGTTAGCCGCGTCGGCCAGTTCCATCTTGACCGGGACCACCGCCAGCGGCCCCAGCGAGCCCAAATATCCGCCCAGGTTCACCGCATCTTTTTCGGTGGTAACGAAGCCGCCAGCTTCGCTGCGCTGCCGAAGTTGCAGCAAGTCGCGCACGTCCTTCTCTGTGTAGGCATGATGATCGCGAAAGAATGCCTCCCCGACGGGATCAATCCCCGCGGTACGCAACTGCAGCAGAAAATTCTGTGGCCGCGCAATCCCGCAGAATACGACAGGCCGAGGTGGAATGTCTTGCGTCACAATCCCCCGCCTCACCCGCCAAACTATCTTGCCCTCGAGCGAAAACAACTCCGGCGAAGCTCCACTGGCCAGCACCACAGCGTCCGCTCGTCGCAAGCAACCCAAAGGCTCCCGCAATCGTCCTGCGGGAAGCAACCGATCCCGCGCGTCCTCCGGCGTCACCAGCACAATATCGAAATCGCGGCTCAACCCTCGATGCTGAAACCCATCATCCAGCAAATGAACCTGCACACCGAATCGCGCCTCCGCGAAATGCCCCGCCTCGCTGCGATCTTCGCCCACCACCACCGGCACTTGCAGCCGTCGAGCAATCAGCAAAGGCTCATCGCCAAAGTCCTGCGGCAGCCCACCCGGATCCACCAGCAGCACGCCGTGAGTCCTACGCCCATAACCCCGCGACAGCACATCGAAACCGATTCCCCGCGCCTTCAACAACTCACCCAACAAAATAACGAATGGAGTTTTTCCCGACCCTCCCGCCGAAAGATTTCCCACGCTTATCACGGACCCTTGCAGAGATCGCGACCGCAACCAGCCTCGGTCGTAGAGCGCATTCCGCGCTCCCGCCACGCTGCCGTAGATGCCTGACAGCAAATTCCAGTTCATGTCCGCGCCAGCAGTTCCTGCAGTTCGTCAGCCGTCCGTGCTGTTGCTCCAATCTGCGATCGCATAGTCTCGGCCGCCCACTGTCCTAAAGCTCGTCGCTCTTTATCGTTGGCCAGCAACTCCAGCAATACCAGCGGTAACTCTGCTGGACCAACAATCCTCACCGCATCTCGGCTCTGGAACAAGCTCACGATGTCGCGAAAGTTTTCCGTGTGATTCCCTACCACCGTGGCCACACCATGCTGCGCCGGCTCAATAATATTGTGCCCGCCCCGCGGCACCAGGCTTCCCCCTACAAATGCAATGTCGGCCAGCGCATACAACGCCGCCAGTTCTCCGATTGTATCCAGCAGCAGCACTCCACCGGTCAAAGGTTCCCCGTCCCAGAGAGATCGCCTGCAGAAGCGAACCGACATCCGCTCCAGCAGCGCGGCCACAGCCCCAAAACGTTCCGGATGCCTCGCCGCGAGAATCATCACTGCCTGCGGATACTGCACCAGCAGATTCTCAAACGCCTTCAGCAGCAGCGATTCTTCTCCCTCGACAGTGCTGCCACACACCAGCACCGGCCCGGCCCCGGCTGCCGCAATCGACCTCCGCAAGCTCTCCACAATCGCCGGCGGATCAGGCAGCGGAATGTCGAACTTCAGATTTCCCGTAACCCGCACCCGTTCCGGGTTGGCGCCGATGTCTTGCAACCGCGCGGCGTCTTCCTGCGTCTGCGCCAGAAACAGATCCACATTCGCCAGCAGTCTTCGCAGCAATCCGCGAAATCGCCGGTAACGCGGCCACGACCGGTCCGAGATACGGGCATTCACCACCGCAATCCGCGCGCCGCTGGCATGCGCTAGCCGCATGACATTCGGCCAGAACTCAGTCTCCGCAATCACCACCATCTCCGGCCGCAGCGCCCGCAGATAAGGACGAACGGCGAACGCGAAGTCCATCGGAAAATAAAACACACTCGCCTCGCCAAAGCGTTGGCGCGCCAGCGCCTGCCCGGTATCGGTAGTCGTCGAGATGAAAATCCTATGCTGCGGAAAACGCCTCTGCAGTTCCTCCACCAACCCCGCGACCGCGAACACTTCCCCTACCGAAACCGCGTGAACCCAAATGACAGACTCCTGTTGTCCCGGCAACCGAAGCCGCATCGGCACCCGGCCTAGCCGCTCAGTCAAGCCCTTGCGGTATTTGCCGTGGCGCACCATCTGGAAGAGCCAGTAGGGCAGGCTCGCCACCATCCCCACCGCGAGCGCCACGCTGTAAAGGAAGCTGTATAAAGAAGAGATCAAGTTCAGCCATTCTAAAACAAACAAAGACTTACTCTGTGTGCCTCCGTGCCCTCTGTGTTTAAGGTTTTGAGACGCGTGCCCGCAGTCAAGCCGCGAAATGAGATCGCGTCACCCTCTATAATCGGAAGCATGCCGCCGCTGAAAGTGTGTGTGTCCCGCGTCCTTGTCGTCTCTTGTGCAGTCGCAGTCTTCGTCCTCTGCCTCGCCGCCAAGGACTTCGTGAAGCCCGCGGCCCAGCCCGCCAAAACCTATCCCGCGCACGACGACCACACCGACGAGAAAGTCGCCATCGCCGCCGACCCTTACGACACGCCCGACAAAGCCAAGCTATTCTCCGTCGACTTTCGCGAGCATGGACTCCTGCCCGTCTTCTTCATCGTTACCAACGACGGCGACCAGCCCATCTCCATCGCCAACATCCTTGTAACCCTCACTACGGCCGACCGCGCCAAACTAACCCCAATTTCTCCCGACGATATCTCCCGCCGCCTCTCCAATCCAAAGGCCAACACCAACCCGGCCACGCCCCTGCCCTTTCCCGTCCCTCACAAAAAGGTGAAAGGCACCCTCAGCAAGAAAGAACTGGACGAGATCGAATCGTCGCAATTCGCCGCCAGAGCCGTCGAGCCTCGCACCACGCAATCGGGATTCTTCTTCTTCGACGTGGAAGATATCGACGCCCCCCTCGCCGGCGCCCACATCTTCATAACCGGCGTCAACGACGCCAAAGGCACCGAACTGATGTACTTCGAGATTCAGATGGGGAAATAGCGGGACAGTTCTCAGTTAGGACCGAGCGGCGCTGGCATCTGTCCGGCAAGCTCAGGGCAGGTTCCTGTGAGGACGGGAGCCTTATAATCCCGATATGTCGATCTCCGCCGACACCTCCGTCGCAGCCCATACTACCTACGAGCCGGTCATCGGTCTCGAAGTGCACGTTCAGCTTCTGACAGCCACCAAGATCTTCTGCTCCTGCTCCACGCGCTTCGGCGCTCTGCCCAACACCAACGTTTGTCCCGTCTGCCTCGGCATGCCGGGAGCGTTGCCGGTGCTGAACCGGAAGGCGGTCGAGTTTGCCACGCTCGCTGCGATGGCGTTGAATTGCCGCATCAATGAGACATCGATCTTCGCGCGCAAGAATTACTTTTATCCCGACCTGCCCAAGGGCTACCAGATTTCGCAATACGACAAGCCGCTGGCTGAGTTTGGATACATCGAAGTACAAACCTTAAACACAGAGGGCACGGAGGACCACAGGGTAAAGAAGATCGGCATCACCCGCGTGCATCTCGAAGAAGACGCGGGCAAGAGCCTGCACGAGGGCTTTCCCGACTCCGACGAAAAGACTGCTATCGACCTCAACCGTACCGGCGTGCCCCTGATCGAGATCGTCAGCGAGCCGGACATTGCCACGCCCGACGAGGCGTACGAATACCTGACGCGATTGAAAGAGATCATCTTCTACACCGGCGTGAGCGACTGCAATATGGAAGAGGGTTCGCTGCGATGCGATGCCAACGTGAGCGTGCATCCGCGTGGACAGAAAGAGTTGGGGACGAAAGCCGAGATCAAGAACGTGAACTCGTTCCGCTTCATCCGCGAGGCGTTGATCTATGAGATCGCGCGTCAGGTGGAAGTGATCGAATCCGGCGGCAAGATCGTGCAGGAAACCCGCCTCTACAACTCGCACGAAGGCAAGACTTACAGCATGCGCTCGAAGGAGCAGGCGCACGACTACCGCTATTTTCCCGAGCCCGACCTGCTGCCGCTGGTGGTCGACGAGAAGTGGAGGGCGGAGATTGCGAAGACTTTGCCCGAGCTGCCGGAAGCGCGGCGGGCGCGGTTCGTGCGTGAGTTTGGGGTGACGGAGTATGACGCGCAGGTGCTGACGATTTCGAAGTCGCTCGCCGACCAGTTTGAGGCGGCGGCGAAGGCGGCGAAGAATCCCAAGCGGGTGGCGAACTTAGTCCAGAGCGAACTGATGGGCCGGCTCAAGGCCAAAGGCGTATCGATTGAGCAGTCCCCGATCTCGATGAAAGGCGTGGCCTCATCGGCCGATCTGGTCGAGAGCGGCGCCATTTCCGGCAAAATGCTCAAGGACCTTTACGATCTCTGCTTCGAGCGCGGCAAAGATTTTGCTGTGGTCTACGACGAAGAAGGCCGGCCACAGCAGTCGTCGGACACATCCGCGCTGGAGAAGATCATCGACGAGATTGTGGCGGCGAATCCCAAGCAGCTCGAACAATACCGCGCCGGCAAGAAGACCATGATTGGCTTCTTCGTCGGGCAGGTGATGAAGGCTTCCAAGGGCCAAGCCAACCCGCAACTGGTGAATGAGCTCTTGACCAAGAAACTGGGATGAGCAGCGGATTGCTTGTGTAGGACCTAGCCAGAGACCCGGTCCTACCCGTGACCTAAGTAATCTGATTCCCGGCCCTTGTTCCCCGTAGGATGATGCTGGGCCTGTCTGTCCCGGGCTGACCGTTATAGAGTGTCCATGAAACTCAAGCTTGACCGCATCCTCAACATCGCGACGCTTGTCGTTGCGCTCTTGGCCCTTGTTCTGGTTTTGAAGAGGCCAGCTCCGGTGGCGCAGCAGAAGACTCCCGCGGTAATCGCGGCCCCTGCCCAATCGTTCAACCAGAAAGTAGACCAGCTCGAGCCAGCCCCGAAACAATCACAGCAATCGCAGGCCAGCGGCGGATATTCATCAGCTGCACCCCAGTCCAGCCAGAGTTCGCAGCCATCCCAGAGCCCGAAAACCGAGGCGCACAGCAACTCTGACGGAATTGGCGCCTTGCTGGCACAGGCCGCTGGAGCTGCCGGAGCTGCGGGAACGGGCGGACTCTCGCCGGATTCCGATCTGGGGGGTGGAGAGCCGAACATCAAAGATCAGCAAGTGACCTACGAGGGGGACGTTGTTCACGGACGGTTTCTCACCGAGATCGCTGGGAAAGATGTCTGGGTAACCATCTCCGGCCATATGGGCTCGAAAGATGGATACGCGACGTTCGAGCCGACGGAATTCAAAGTGGGCGATATTAGTGTCCCGGTTTCGCTGGTGAATCCCGCATTGCAGAGAAAACTCGCCGAGCAGCGCGACCGGATGAAACTCCCGGAGTAGGTGGGACGTGAAACTGCGGAACGGCCAGTCTTGTCATGCAGCAGAACTGACCGTCTGGGTTGCCGGTCAAGCGATCACCGGCGGCAGCGCATTTTCCGCACCGACCTTTGCGTACCAGTAGCCTGATTCCTTCATGGTGCGCTGCTGGGTCTTGAAGTCCACATAGGCCAGGCCGAAGCGCTGGCTGAACCCCTCGGCCCATTCAAAGTTATCCAGCAAAGTCCAGGCATGATAGCCGCGCACGTCTGCACCATCGGAGATGGCGCGGGCTAGAGCTTGCAGATACTGACGGTGATACTCGATGCGGCGAGTATCGCGAATCACGCCGTTCGCATCGGGACCATCGTTGTAGGCGCACCCACTCTCGGTAATCTCAATCTGCGGATGGTTGAAGTCGCGGCTGATGCGCATGACCATGTCATAGAGCGCCTGCGGCCAAACCTCCCATCCAATGTCGGTTTTAGGGCCTTGCTGGCCGCCCACCATCTTCACCGGGAACAGCCATTGCTGCGCGTGGGAGAGGCGTTCCATCGCCGTGGGCGCGGATGCGATGGTGCGGTAGTAAAGATTGATGCCGATGAAATCCAGCGGTGCGCGCATCTTGTCCAGGTCGCCTGACTTAATCTTCATGGCAGTTTCCGGCAGGAATGTGAAAGCCTCGGGATACCGGCCATTGAGCGCGGGATCGAGGAACCACAAGTTGGTGATGGCATGAGCGCGCTCGGCGGCCAGTTTGTTTTCTTCGGAGTTCGTCGCCGGCTCGCACGATGACATGCTGAATGCGGTCCCGGCTCGCGCTATGGGGCACGTTGCCTTCAATGCTCGAAATCCCGCTCCCTGCGCCAGATTCACGGTGTGGGTGGCGCGGAGGAAGTCGAAGAGGCTGGCGCGCCCGGGAGCAAGTTCGCCTTGCAGATAACCTCGGTAGGTGAAGGCCGCGGGTTCGTTGAACAGCATCCAGTCGGAAACACGGTCGCCCAGCGCACGCGCGACGAGTTCCACATAGTCGGCAAAGCGAGAGGCTGTATCGCGATTGGGCCAGCCTCCGGCATCTTCCAACGTCTGCGGCAAGTCCCAGTGGTAGAGCGTCACGAAAGGGCGGATTCGGGCTTCCAGCAAGGCATCGACGAGGCGGCTGTAGTAATCGACGCCTTTGGAGTTCACCTGGCCGGATCCCGCGGGCTGAATGCGCGGCCAAGAAATCGAAAACCGATAGCTGTTCAAGTTCATCGCCCGCAGGAGCGCGATGTCTTCGCGCCAGCGATGATAGGAGTCGCAGGTTACGTCGCCGGTGTCGGCATTCTTGATTTTGCCGGGAGTGTGGGCGAAGCGGTCCCAGATCGATTCGCCCTTGCCGTCCGCTTTCCACGCGCCTTCGATCTGGTAGGCGGCAGTGGCCGTGCCCCAGAAGAAGTTCTTCGGGAACGGGGCTTCGGAAGAAGTATCAAACTGCCTGGCAGGGGAACGGGAAGGAGCTCCGGAAGCCGCGGTGCGCGCCGCGTTCGACGAGACGCTGCAGGCCGAGAACAGACCGGCCGGCAGCCCGGCTGCAATGCCTGCGGCGACGGCCGACTGCGCAAATTCACGGCGGGTTAAACGCAAAATAGAATGCGTCTCCTTCGAACTCTCTTTCAAACTAAATGGAGAAGCGTGCAGGCGCAAGAAGAGAACGCGGGGCTCGGAGCGAGCCTATGCCGGTGGTCGCTAGTCTTAAGTCTTGTGTGCTGTGGTTGTTTTACTTCACTTCAGGTCGGCCAGGTCCTCCTGTAGCTGGGCCAGGTTAAAGCCGTTGGGCGCGACGGTCTGACCGGCCTTCTGATCGAGATAATCCGGGCTGAGAATGGCATAAGCTTCATCGCAGTAGGCCGCCCAGAAACCCCAGGTCATGGATTGCAGAGCCCCCCAGGTGACGACGGTGAGACTGCGGGAGTCGTAGGCAACCACAGGGACGGCGTGTCCGCCCCAGGAGCCGGGTGCGCCATCGCCGGTTGTGCCGATCGAGGTCACCGACCAGGGCCGGTGATTCTGAGTCTGAGCTTGGGCGGTCTTGGGCAACGATAGTCCGATGTAGCAGCCGCCGAAGATCCAGAGCCCGTCCATGATGTGGGTGTGGTTGGAGGCCTCGAGAGCGACGAAAGCCTGAATCTTGTGGCCGGCGATGCCATTCTGCCGCCAGTAGTTGAGCACGTCGAGTTCGACGGCGCCGTTGTCGTTGGCGCCGGTGACGGGATTGTAGCCGGTGATGGCGGAGTAGGCATCTACGATCTGCTGGTCGGAGGGGGTGAATATTTTGGCTTGGGCATTTGCGGTCCACTCCATGATGAGGTGCCCGGCGGCGGCGCAGGTGCAGTCGCCGATCTGAGCGTTGTCCATCATGCCCCAGGGGACCTTGACCTTTGCCGCGAGGTTAAGGGAGGCAGGCGGAGCGGGCAGAGCCGGCGTGGTGTAAGAAGCGAACATCAGGGTGCGCGGGTCGCGTCGCGGTGTCTGTTTGCCGAGCTTGAGTTTAAGAGGATCAATCCGGGTAGGGTCCGACTTGACGGTGACGCTGCGGCTTGCATCGGTGGAATGAGTGTCGAGTTTCTTTATGGCCATGGCAGCGGATTCCTTTCTAGCAAGGGCTAGGAGATCCCCGAGGATCCCCGGTTCAGGATGAAACGGTCAGGTACTGCGGGGAAGAGTGCGGGGCGAATAATAGAACGCCGGGCGGGATGTTGCAACGGAGAGTTTGCGCCTGTTACGAAAAACGAACAGACGCTACGGTGGAGGGATCTGGACGAAGGTCAAGAGCGTGGGTCCGATCGCAGGGAAAGGGGAACCGAACACAGGGGTGAGCGCGCCGCTGGTGAAATCGACGCTGAATGCCTGGATGCCCGTGAGTCCGGCGACGTAGAGATGTTGGCCCAAATAATCTGTGGCAAAGGAGAAGCCGGCAATGGCGAAAGGGGAGCCTGAAAGCGGAGTCAGCACGCCGTTGGTGGAATTGATGCTGTAGCCTGAGATGGTCCCGTCTGAAGAGTTGGTCGCGTAGAGGAAGTTGCCAGCCATGACGACCGCGGTGGGAGCTGTTCCCGCTGAGAAAGGTGAACCCGGCACGAGACTGAGCGCGCCGGTGCCGTTCACAATGGAGAATGCGGCGATCTGGTTCGCTTGGGAGAGAGCGGCGTAAACGTACGAACCGTTGTCGGCAATGCCTATGGGCAGGCTGTCGGCAACTGTTTGCCCCGGAATAGTGAACGGCGAATTGAGCACTGCGGTCAGCGCTCCTGTGGAATCAGTGGTGAAGGCGAAGATGCCGCCCGGGGGATCATCGTCCGAAGCGTAGAGGAATCTGCCGGAAGGGTCGACCACGATAGAGAAACCGACTTCCGGGAGGAAGGGAGATCCTGAAAGCGCTGTGGGCGCTCCGGCTGCATTTATGGTGAACGTGTCGACCGTGGCGGAGTCGGCCGCGTAGAGAAGACTACTCGCCGGGGAGCCCAGATCTCCGGGGGGCGCGGCCAGGGCGCCCGGAACACTGAGAGTTCCGGTGGAGAAGGGAGATCCCGCGAGCGCGGTGAGCGCACCGGTTGTCTGGCTGATGGAGAAGCCATCGATTTGAGAGTTGTGGGTGTCGGAGGCGTACAGAAACTGATTGCTGACGGCGGTGAGGCCGGGGCTTAGGGTGGTGGGACCGGGTACGGAGCCAATCGCGGTAAGGGCTCCGTTGTTGTTCTGATCAATGCTGAAGGCCAGGATCTGGCCCCCGATGGTGGTGGCGTAGAGGAATTCGGGACCAGGGCTGATGGGGCAGGCCGCGGGTCCCGAGCCGCAGATGCAGGTGCCACCGCTGCTGTTGGAGGCGTTGCAGGCCAATCGTGCGTTTGTCCCGCACGAGGCCAGAATCAGGGATAGTGTAGTCACGACTGTGAGTTTTGCGGGGGTTCCAAGCGTGTTGATCGGCATAAGCTTCCCCATGAAGAGCATGCTACTCCCAGAGGAGTGCAGACGATTGCCAAGTGGAACACTTTCTAGAGTGTCACAACCCTGAATAGATTGGAAAGTTTCGCATGACGGACAAGCGGGTTACAGCCAGCGATAATCCGGAGGTGAGCGGTAGGCGCTGGTCCGATTCGAGCCATCGGATATAGTTAGTCAGGCCAACGGAGCTAGCTGTGCAGGTCTTACGGCGGAGGTCAAAGGCATGAGCGCTACGGCGACGGGAATTGGAATTACGCGGCTTGGCCAGATCGCCATCCATACAAAAGATGTGGAACGCGCGGCGGCCTTCTACGAGGAAAAGCTGGGATTGAAACTGCTTTTCAAAGCGCCGCCGGGGCTGGCATTCTTCGATTGTGGCGGGGTGCGGCTGATGCTGGAGCGAACAGAGAAGCCGGAGTTCGATCATCCCAGTTCGGTTCTGTATTTTTCCGTGCCCGATATTCAGACGGCATACGGGAAACTGAAAGAGAGCGGTGTGCAGTTCGAGGACGAGCCGCACCTGATCGCGAAGATGCCGACGCACGACTTGTGGATGACCTTCTTTCGCGATTCCGAGGGAAACTTGCTGGCGCTGATGAGTGAAGTGACTCGCTAGCTCGGTGACTGCTGCGGCGTGGCCATCGGTGCGCTATCGACGGTCGATTTTAGATTGCTAATTGTGCGGTGAGTGATTGAGAATTCCTGTAACAGGCGGTTTCATGAGGCAAGCTCCCCCCGCGCTCTCGGCATCGGGCTTTGGCAGTGCGTGGTTTGCGCTGTGCGTGGCGTTCGCGGTGCACATCCTGGACGAAGCCTCCACCGGGTTTCTTGCGGTGTATAACCCAACCGTGACTATTTTGCGCTAGCGCTGGAGCTGGTTTCCCATGCCCGCGCTTGAGTTCCGGGTGTGGCTGACCGGACACATCGTGGTTTGCGTACTGCTGTTCTGCCTGACACCGGTAGCGGCACGGGGGATGAGTGGATTGCGGCCGCTGGCGTGGGCTTATGCAGTCATCATGTTTCTGAACGGCCTGGGGCACACGATCGGGACAATCTTGGGACACACAGTGGCGTCGGTGACGTTTCCGCGTCCGGCGCCAGGGTTCTATTCTTCACCGTTTCTATTTGTGGCCTCGATTTGGTTGATGGTTCGACTGCGGCGCACGGCGGGAGTAGGTTTTCAATTGCCCACCGGCGACTGACCACTGGAAATCGACAAACCTCTGGATGCGCGTGCCGACAGCGCGGCACGGACCCTGCTATCATCATTGGCGGAGTTTGGTGAACCCCATGGAAGACATGGAAGACGACGAAGAACTAGAGGAAGAACTTCCTTGTATTTCCGGTTCAGGAGAAGGACTCATGGAAGAAGGTCCAGGATCGCATGCGAGCGCGCGTCGTGACGAGGATATCGCACTCGATTTGATGAAATTTGTCGCGATGACTACCGGCTATGGCCGAACCACTTCGTCCGGCGTGGGTTTTCAAGGTACAGGCTCGGCATCGAAGCCCGAAGAGTACGCCACCCATTTGCTGGAGTTGTACGGCAAGTGCCGGGCAGCGGTGGGGGGGAAGAAGTAACGAGCACCGAATACCGAGCATTCGCCGTGCATACTTCACAGCATCGAACTTAACGAGCAGAAAGGAACGAGGGCTCTAGCAGACTCGAACACCCGCGATTCGTTTCGGTTCCTGAGATAGTTCGGCGCAAGAAAAGACCGCAGCTCGGAGCCGCGGTCTTGATCACGGATTCGTTACTCTTAGCGGCGGCCTTTCTTGGCTTTTTTCTTAGCTGGCTTTTTGGCTGCCTTCTTGGCGGCCTTCTTCTTGGCGGGCTTCGCGGCTTTCTTCTTTGCCGGTTTCTTGGCCGCTTTTTTCTTGGTGGCCTTCTTCTTAGCCGGTGCTTTTTTGGCGGGTGCTTTCTTCTTAGCGACCGGCTTCTTGGGGCCACCGCCTCCGCCAGCGGGAGCAGCGGGTTTGGGTTTGGGCGCGGGAGGTGGAGGAGCGGGCGCCACCGGCTCACTCAACACCGGTTCCGGCGTGCCAGCTTCTTCCTCCTCCTCTTCTTCCTCTTCGAAATCTTCTTCGAGCGACTCGCTGTAGGCGCCGCTGTCGCCGAATTCTTCTTCTTCATCACGACCGTAAAGTGTGGGATCGTAGAACGTCATTGCTCCTCCTGATCTTGTTTGGCCTCCTGGCGCAAGAAAGGCCGCGCAAGGCTGCCGGGCACGAGAAATTAAAAGACCACCGGAAACTTTGTGCTGGAACGGCGCGCGATTATAGCACGACGTTTGGTGCGGACCGCAAGGACCGTGGTCACATCCAGCCCGACTATCCTGTTATCACAACGAGGCGGCGGAAGGGAAGAAGATTCGACAGATCCCCGCACAAAAAAGGCGCTCCCCGTGGGGCGCGCCGGAAGGTGTCCTTTTGAAACTGTGAGTTTACTTGAGGTTCTTGACGAACGCAGCCACCGCCTTGGCATCGTCGGCGGAAAGCGAAGAGAAGGCTTTCTTGTGCGGTGCTTTCTTGGCGTCGTCACCCTTGGTGAGCAGGTCGGCGATCTGATCGGCGGTGAGGCTGGTGCCTTTCAGAGCGGGACCGACCTTGCCCTGACCTTCGGGGCCGTGACAGCCGGCACACTTGGCTTTGAAGGTGGCACCTCCGTCCTGAGCGAAAGCTGGCAGGGCGAGAGATGCGGACAACGCGATGACGAGAAGCAGGATTAGCGATTTGGAAATTCTCACAGCGCCTCCTTGAAGGAAATAGAGATGGTGTAGCGGGATTGGTAGTACGGGGGCAATTGTAGTCCCGAGTCTGGTGGAGTGTCGAACGGAAAGGTCGTTTGTTCGCAGTGGCGGAGCATTTTGGGAATGTCAGGGTTGAGGAGTTGAGAAGGCTTTGGGCCAGTGCTCTAGCGGCTTTGCTGCACGACGAGGATCATCCCGGGGCGGAGGACGGCGACGTTGCCATTGTTGCGCTTGAGGGCGTCGACCGTCGTTTTGTAAGTGGTTGCAATGGAGTAGAGAGTCTCGCCGGACTTCACCGTGTGGTGGAGCACGCTAGGCTGCGGCGAGCTATCTGCTTCTTCTTCGGATTTGGCCGCCTTACGAGCAGAAACCTTGGTGCTGGCGGTCGGCGCGGTCTTGCTGTGGCGGGCTGGCTTGGGGGTAGTGGTTGAGGCTGATTCGCTGCTGGGCGTAACCGGCAGGTGCAGGGCGAGGACGGTTCTTCCGCGCAGGCTGTCGCCGCGCAGGCCGTTCCAGCGGCGGACCATCAGAGCGGGCACGCCAAAATTCTCGGCGACGGTCTGGACCGTATCTCCCTTGCGGACTTTGTAGCGCGTGATGCGGCGGGCGTAAGTGGCCGTATCGCTGAGCGGATGCTTGCCGGGTGCGACCGGGATGATCACCTTGGTGTCGGCTTGGAGTTCCACGCCATCGAGATGGTTGGCTTCGACGATCGACTTCGCGGTGGTGTGGTAGTTGCGAGCCAGCGAAGCCAGCGTGTCGTTGGAGTGAACGGTGGGGTAGCGCCACCACAGGCGCATACCGGCCGGGATGGCAGCGATGGCTGTTTGATATTGCTCTTTGGTTCCGACCGGCAGATGGAGTTCGAACCTGCCTTCTTTCGGAGTGCTTAGGCGGAGCAGACTGGGATTCAATTGCTGCAACTGCGCGGGAGTCGCGTCCACGCAGTCGGCCACGAGGCGCAAATCCACGGGGTAATTGACGGTGACCGTATCAAAGGCGGTTGGTTCGTCCATCGAGACGTCATCAAACCCGTAGTGCGACAGGTTCTTGGTCATGATGGTCACGGCCAGGATGATGGGAACGTAGTTGCGAGTTTCCTTGGGGAGAACGTTGCGACGGTAGAGCTCCCAGAAGTCGGCGTAACCAGTGCGCCGGACTGCGGCCTGCACCGTGCCGGGGCCGGAGTTATAGGCGGCCATGGCGAGATACCAGTCGCCGAACTGCTTATAAAGATCTTTTAGATGGTGGGCGGCGGCGCGAGTAGATTTTTCGGGATCCTGGCGATCGTCCACCCACAGGCTGCGCTGCAGGCCATAACCCCGACCCCGGCTGCCCATGAATTGCCAAATGCCGCGAGCCCCGGCGCGAGAGACGGCCAGCGGCTGGAACCCGGATTCGGCTTGGGCCAGGTAGATGAGATCCTGGGGAACACCTTCTTCCTTCAGAATCGAAACCATCATGTCGTGATAGCGGCCGGAGCGGGCGAAGGCGTGCTCGAAACTGCCGCGTCCACGGTTGGAGAAGTAGCTGATATATCCTGCGACCTGATCGGTCATCATGAGCGGTAGGTCGGAGTGGGTCGACTTGATCTCAGCTTGGGCCTTGGCCTTCACGTTGGGGTCGGCGGCTGGCGTGATGCCGTTGGTTTCATCGATGGGGGCGGGCTCGGACTTCTGTGCTTCGGAGTCGGAAGCTAAGCTACCCAGCTCCAGATGGTTGACGCCCTCCACGATACGGTCGAACTCCTTTTCGAGACGATTGTCGGAGCGGATATCGAGGTTGCTCTCCAGCAAGGCGTTAAAGGCGCGGTCGAAATCCTGCTTGGCGGTGTCGGTCTGGCCAGCCTGGTAGGCGTCCAATCCTGCTTGAAAGTCCGTTTCCACCTTGGTGATTAGATCGCCTACCGGGTCGGGAGCAGGCGCGGAGGATGGAGATTCCGGCTTCGCCTCTGCCGGGACTTGAGCTCGGGCCTGCTGGCTTGATGTAGTTGCCTGGGCCGTAGCCGGCAGGCTTTGGTGCGGCGCTGCCACAGGAGCAGTCGCCCTGGTCAAAGCTGGGGCGGTACTCGCGGGCAGCAAGGAAACCGGCTTTTGGGCCGTCTGGCACGAAGAGCCAGCCAAGGCCAGGATGGCCAGCATCGCGATTCGCACTTGGAGTTTTGCAACTCGCATATTTCTCTATGAGATACGGATTGCTCCCGGATCTTAAAGCCTGCTGGATTCTATCAAAATCGTACCTCCCGGTCTGCCTGGGGTCAACGCCGAAAGGGAATCGTAGCGGTTACCTTCGGCATCGCACCCAACGGTTACCTACGGGCTGACTTCTCAGACGACAGAGTCAAGGCAAAAGGTTTGCGCCGGGGTTTTGCCTTCGAAAACGCGAAATCAGCCGCACAGTTCGTGACCAAGGCGAGGGGCGTGGCACGAGCGCCAAGCACACCCCTCATCGCTCGCCCTGGTTCCGGTCCGACGGCTCAGTCAGACGCGCCAGTAGTCTGGACGCCAGGTCTGGATCGCTTTCTTGATATCCGCCGGGGACAACTTTTCAGAAAGCGCCCGCTCGGCCAGTTTGGGCAGTTCCGCATCCGAGGCAAAGCGCAACGCCACAAGTTGTCCCTCGGTCAGTTCCGGAATACGAGAGCGCAAAGGCTCGGGCAAAAGGGAAGCCAGCCGCAGACGTTCTTCCAGACGAATCACGCGGTCTTGCACTTTGAGTGAGTAAAGGCGAATCTTGAAGACGGCGACCAGGAAGGCCAACGCTAACACGATCAGCAAAACGGCGTGGAACTGATCCCTGAGTCCCCCTT
>Ga0302319_10005009_pt1 | contig 26899 bp, 27 predicted proteins | sample Bog_T0_2_FD_203319 | JGI IMG/M metagenome (GOLD analysis project Ga0302319, IMG submission 203319) | Peat permafrost microbial communities from Stordalen Mire near Abisko, Sweden - Bog_T0_2 | ecosystem: Environmental > Terrestrial > Soil > Wetlands > Peat | place: Sweden: Abisko, Stordalen Mire... | reverse complement strand
GGGCGTTGTCCAGGGGATTTCCTGGAAGTTGTGCAAGACCCTCCAACGCGACGACGGATATGGCTACGGCCTCGTCAAACCCAGGGCCGCTCCGATCCAACCCGGGAATGCCTCTCGGCATTCCTCCCGCCCCCTGAAGGGGGCGGGTGTCCTGCCGAGGAAATTATGACAAAAATCAGGGTGTACGACAATTACGCTTACATGGACGACGATGCGGTCGATGCGGCCTTGGAGCGCTGCCGCGCGATGGTCGACGAGGAACTTACGTGCAGGTATGAGCCTGGAATGTCCGGGAAACAGCTTTTCGGTCTGTACAAAATGTTCGGTTGTGACCCGATCATCATTGATGCCGACGGATGCCCCAGCTTCTCGGCGTGGGATTATGCGCGGAAAAGGGCAGCGGAGATTTCGGGAACCGAGGTTCCGGACGACCCTCCCAGGGAAACTGGCGGCTTCGATCTTGACGGCTGAGGCCAGTGGGTGATGCTTCGCGTCGTAAAATGGCCGGACAACTTCAACACGGGGGACACACGATGGGCACACACGGGGATGACGATGTCGCCGAAGCCGTCGGGGCGATGCTTGCGGAACTGGAAGGGCATCCCGATGGACTCACTGCCCTGAGGCTGACAGGGCATCTGGGGGAACTCGGCTTCCCGCCGCGCAGCGCCCAGCGGGCCGTCCAGCGCGCGCTTGACTCTGGCGCGGTCGCTCTGGGTTCCAATCTGGAGCTGATGGCTGCTTCGCCAGCGCAGTCAGGGTTCCGCTTCCGCTGACAGCGGAGGCGGAACCCTGATGCCAGCCGCCCTGGCCGACAGCGCCGCTATCGGGACGGGCGAGGCGGGTCGGCGCCCTCTCCAGCGTGCATGGCCTCCGCCGCGTGCGCAATGTCGGCAAGCATCCCGGCACACATCCCGGCACGCCGCCGCCCAATCTCACCCGGCAGAAGGCGTCCTGACAGATCAACCGAGGCGATGTCGCGGAGATGGCGCATGACGCCGTCATTCTCCAGGCTCCCGTCCGCGCAGGAGCCGATTTGCAGGATCTGCCAGCCGGGTTGGGCATCCAGCGGGACCGAATGCCTGCGCTTTCCGGTGGCCTGCCGTGGCCTTCCCGTCGTCCGGGGGAATTCCAGGACGTTGTCCCGCGGCGGTGCATGCCAGACCCTCTCGTACAGGGCCTGGAAGTGCGGCGGCGGGATCGTCCGCTCGAAGCGCACCGCGCCGCCAGAGAAGGCCGGGTTCATGCCGATGGTCCCGTCCGGTAGCCGAACCGCGACCTGGTCCAGCAATGACCCCATGGCAGCGACCATGAAGCAGAATTTCCTTGTGTATGCGGCGGTGTCGAAGAGGACCTCTCCGGTCGGCTGGAACGCGCTCACTGGCCATCCTCCCGGCAGGTGGTTACCTTACAGCGGGTTCAGGCAAGCCTTCGCGGCGCCATTCGCAATTCCAGCCGCCGGCCCATCGTCAGGTTTTCCTTGCAGCATCACCGCCCCAAGGCCGCCTCCCAAGGACGCCAGCCGGGATTACGGCCACGCCAAACAAAATATGTTGACCGCGTGGTCCGGCGATGGGACATTGCCCTGGTTGCCTCCAGGCTGCGTCGGGGATCCATTGATGGCTGCCGGTGGGCAGGCTTCCCCGCGACATCAAAACCGAAGGATACATTCCTTGTCCAAGCAGACATCGGCACCCACGACGGCCTTCTGTGCGGCCCGCATCGACGGGCCCGGCGGGCTCCACCTCTGGATCGACGGCAACGGCAAGATCACGGCCGGCAACGGCACCCTCGACGCGCCAATGCCGAATGCGTTCAGCCTGCTGCAGATTTCGGACTGCCCGGGTTCGACGCCAACCTGCCGGAACTCCTGCTACGTGCACTCCCTCCAGGAGCACGCTCCCGCCACCTACGCTCTCTACGCCCACAACTCGGTTGAGATCCGCAAAATCCTGGCAGACAGCTTCCTGTCCGTGGCCTGGGCGAACCTTCTCGGCGAGTGGATCGCAGGGCATTGCGCTGGCGGCTTCCGGTGGCACGTGAGCGGTGACGTATTCAGCGCCGGCTACGCCACGTGGATTGCCGGGGTATGCGCCGCGTCACCCTCCGTCAGGCACTGGATCTACACCAGGAGCTTCGCCTTTCTGGATCAGTTGGCGGGTGCACGGAACCTGACGGTCAACCTGTCATGCGATGCGGACAACTTCACGGGTGCCGAGGCGGTCTCGCACATCTACGGCTTGCGGCTCAGCTACCTGACGGTCGGCGGCGAGGTGCCTGCCAGGATCGGGCCGGCGGACACGATTTTCCCGGACTACACGCTGCGCGGGGACACCGCCTGGTTCGCCGCCCTGCCGGCGCATCAGAAGAAAGCCGTCTGTCCAGTGGACTTCCACGGCAAATCGGAGGCCCGCCGTTGTGGGCCATGCAACCGCTGCCTCGGCTGACGGACGGCCCGTAACGGACCAGCCACCTGCCAGCCGGGCGTCCCGGTTGCCTACGGCGCCGGGCACGCCGCCATGTCCAGCACCTCGCAGGCGTGGCGGACCTTGGCGACGTAGGCGAACCGACGCCCGTTCGGAGCCGATTCGTCCTCCTCCACCACGACGACAGATCCGGCGTCGGCCACGGTGTCGGCCCGGCCCGTTGGCTCGGAACCCGCGTCGAGTGCAAACATGCGGGATCCTCCATCCCTCCCCGTAACCCGCAGCGCGAGGCGGGACGCCAGCCCTTCGCGGACTTCGGGAGCCTCCTCCAGCACCAGAACCTCGGCCGAATCCGGCAGGGCACGCGAGAACGGCGGGACCACGACCAGCAGGCTATTGGGGAAGCTCAGCAGCGTCCACTGAAGCGCCCTCGGCAGGTGATGCCTGTCCATCACGTCCAGCATTTTCGCCTCCACGAATTTCATGCGCCATCGTAGCGTCGGCCTCTGGCAAGGAAGACGCCATGCCTGATGCCGCCGGGTCTGCCGCCCGGCAACACGCAAAGAAATCCTCTTGTGCAGTGCGGCAAAGTGGCCTATGAAGGATGCCAACGTCGTCCATCCAATCAATTTTCTTTGCCAGCCTTGGCGCCTCCAGGCCCCAGGCGAACGGAGGCCATCCATGGTTGAAGCTGAGCGCGGCCTGAATGACGGAACGGCTGTCTGGGTGCGGGCGCACGTCAACGACGCGCTGGTCGCGCCGCAGTCGGGGGGTGTGCCCCTCCGCATCAGCGGCTCCTTCACCCACATGCAGATCCCCCTGGCTGGCCTGCGCAGCGAGGGCGGATGCCCCCTGCAGGAAGGGTCCGAAGTCTGGGTGCGCGGACAGGCCGACGGCATGTGGACAAGGCCCGGCACCGTGCCCGTCCGCATCAACGGGTTCCTCATCCTCCACATCGCGCGATCCGACGTCCGCACCGCGGGAGACTTCGGGCCGGCCTGCGTAGCCAATCAGGACTGCCCGCCAGTCGCGCCGTCGCAGGCCGCCTGACCCGCGCAAGCCCTGACCTCCCATCCTCCCAGCCAGAGCCCCGTGCTGCCGCGCGCAGCCCGGGGCACCGCGTGACCGCGGAGAACGCGACGCCCCATGCTCCGGACGAAACTGCATGGCGGCACCGCATGGCCATCCGGACACGGATCCTCTTGCCCCATGCGGATATGGCCAGAAACGGCTGCTCAATGCGGTTTTCCTTAACAGCGGCAGCCCTCTCGGCGGTCAGGCGCCAAGGAAAGTGTTGACGCGCCGCCGCCGTGGTGCGACTTTCTCCCTCCCCAATGGCGTTCGGCGGGCGGTTCACGAGCGGCAGGCAAATTGGCTTGCTGCCCATCCGCCTCCATTCCCAGGAGCTTGCCATGCCAAACGCGGCCGACCCCGTCGCCCAACACGCCAAAAAAGTCATGGCGATGCGCTATTTTTTGCTTGGCAGGGAATACCACGCCGCGCTCGCCGCCATGGAGTTCGCGCGCGGGCTCACCACGGGATTCCGGAAGAACGGCGTGGATCCGAGCTTCAGCCACCAAATCTACATCGGCGCGTATCTCCGTACCATCCTGCCAGGCCTGATGCACAAGGAGGAGACCCTTGCCACGGTTTTCCTTCACGACGTGTGCGAGGACCACGATGTCGGCTTCGAGGAAATCGCCGCGCGCTTCGGTGACCGGATCGCCCGTTCGACCCGCCTGCTGACCAAGAAGCACCGCGGCGTTGCGGTGCCCTACGAGACCTATTTCTCCGGGATGGCGGGCGACCCGATCGCCAGCCTGGTGAAGGGAGCCGACCGGGCGCACAACATTTTTACGATGAGCGCTGCGGGATGGACAATTGACAAGCAGACGACCTATCTGGACGAGGTGGACCGCTGGTTCCTGCCGATGCTGAAGACGGCGCGCCGCAGCTTTCCCCAGCAGGAGCCGGCCTACGAGAACGTGAAGACCATGCTCGCCGTGCAAAGCGCCCCCATCCGGCTGACCCTGGAACACGCCCGCCTGTACGGGCCAACGAGCGGTCAGGAAGGCTCTCCGGAGAGTGCGGCTCCCACGCCATAGGCCAGTCCGAATTGCCCCTTTGGATGTGGACATCGCCCGGCGCAGCTTTGCCAACGCCCATGGTGGCATTCCCGGCATTGTGGAACTACTGCCCTTCGATATGACTGCTACGGTGTAACGGAGTCGGCCCTGGTTCCGGCGGCCTGGTGGCCCGCCACCAGGCCGTGCAGCACTTTCCGGTCCGGCGTCAGTCCTGCCATAGTGCGGGCGATGGGGTCTGGCGGCCCGATGCGGATTCAAGCTCGTCCGGTCAGGGGATGCCTCATCTGTCACCCAGGATCGGGCGCCATGCATTTGGCTGACCGAGTGCGCCCGTCGCCTGCCGTTAACGAACAAGTCCCCGGCCGATAGTGGAAGGCTGACAGCGTTCCCGCCGGCGCGGAGCGCCGCGATGGCCCGCTGCGGTCACTCCGGCGCTGGCCGCGATGGCGGCTCGTGGCCCCGCGCGTCCGGCTGCCGCGCCCATGGCTCCGCGTGTCGCGGCGTCCCGCATGGTGCGTGTGCGTTCCCCCGCGCGCAGACACATGGCCGCATCCCATGTTCGGCTGGAACTGCGGCCGAGTGGCGTCATCCTCCGCAGCCGCGCGTTCGCCGCCAGCCCCCGCGGAGAGCCGTGGCGAAGGCGGCCACTGAGACCCCGTGGCCGCGGAGAAGCGGCGCGCCTTGCAGGGAACCGATTGCGGGCCACCGGCGGTCGCCCTATGTTCCCGGCTCGTTGCCGGGATGGGGCCACAAATGGACGAAGACCAGGAGCAGTGCCTCAGCCGCGCCCGCCGCGAGCACGGCGAAGTTGTCGTGGCCGCGGTCGTCCGGGACGGACCAAACCGCGGCGCCACCTACATGTCGATAGCACCCCGCGACGAGTTCATGGCCGCGATTGCGGAATGGCGCGGGACGCCCCGCGCGGAACGGCGGAAACTCGCGGTCAGCGTGGCCCTGGCCGTGCGCGCTGCCATCATGAGGCCGACGGACAGCTACACTCCGGCAGCCGACCCGAGCCTGATGGCCGACCTGGTTTGGCTGTTGGCCATCAGGCTGGTTACCGGACCCGGTGTGGCGGACGACGCCGGACTGTTCCACATCGGACTCGCCATCGAGCCCGACGAGTCCCTGCCATGGCACCAGCGGGGACTGTTGGATCCGGCCGCGGAGGCTGAACTCGGCATCGATCCGAGGCCTTCCTCGTTCGGCGGCGGCAAGCCTGCGGCGGGCGGGGATCCTCCGGCACGGCAGACTGCCCCGGACGGGATCCGCTACAACTGATCCGGCCCGGCTGTCACCGGATAGGACGGCGGTCCCCCGACCCCGGGCCGGCGGACGCCCTGTGGCCTGCCATGCCTCGAAGGAAACCCGGCTCCGCCTCTGTTTTCCTTCCGGATTTTGCTCTCCGGAAACCCGGGACGTGATAGAGTCCGCCGCATGGAAACGCACACCCCACAGGACGCGGTCCGCGGATTTCTGGATCCGTTCTCCGAGACCGGCACCGAGGGCGTCGTCTGGTCGTTCAGCGACCCTGGCCTGCCGGGGTACCACAGCCTCCACCCGCTGGAGGACGGCGACTGGCTGAGGGTGTCGGGACCGGACGGAGCCGTCCTCTGGGAGGGCGCGGTCAGCCTCGAATACAGGCGCAGCTGGCACCCCTACCCCGGCACCGACATCAGTTCCGGCGGCAAGCCGCCGGGCCAGCAGGCCGTCATGGGGATGTGGGTCCACGGACTGCAGCGGGACATGGACCCGGAACGCTGGGCGGGCCTGTTTTTCGCGCGGCACCGCGCGCTCTGCAGGAAAGCCGGGCCGTCGGGGGAGCCCCATCCGTTCGACGGTCCGGCGGACGGGATGGAAGAGCGCCTCCATTCCCTGGAGCAGCGCCGGGCGGAGGATCTCTTCCGGAGCGCGCTCTACCCATGGCTGGCGTTTTACAGCGACGGCGGATGGTTCAGCCTCGCCCGTGAGTGGAATATGAGCCTGGAAGACACCTTCCGCCTGCTGGAGGAGCCCACACCGGCGCGTCTGCTGGCCTGGCGGACATATCCAAAATCCGCGGGCGCGTCCCTGCTGCCGTTCAGCCTGGACGTGCTGGCAAGGCTTGCCTTCCTTTTCCGCGTGCACCGGGAGCTGATGTGGCGCTTCCCCACCGCGGCGGCCAGGGCTGCGTGGCTGGACAGCCCGTTCGCTGACGCGGAAACCGCACGCTCCCTGCTGCTCCAACCTGGCCTTGACGGTGTCCGCCGCGTCGGGGAACACCTCAGGGAGGCCCTGGCAGGCTGACCATGGGGCGGCGGCTGGCAGGAGGCCATGGCACCGTGGCGCGCGGGAGGGAATGCCTCCGCCATGGAATCCCCCATGCCGCGTTCTTCTATACGGGATCTTAACCACCGCCTCCCTATCCTGGCCGCGGACGTCAAACGGTTTGGCCCGGTTGGCGCGAGGCCGGAAGGGATACGATCGTGATAGGAACCCGAAAAACCTGCGCTTTGATTGCAGTGGCAGCAGCCATGGCGGCAGCCGGAATTCCGCAGTGTGCCAGCGCCACACAGGCCAGCGACATCCCGTCCGTCATGCGCGCCGAGCACATGACAGTCATCGACCGGATTGCCGTCCTGGCGCACCGCCCGGCGCCGGTCGGACCGGAAGCAGCCAAGCTGCTCGATATGGTGAAACCGCAGATGCTGCGCCACGAGGACGTGCTGCTGCCGGCGCTGACACTGCTTCCGATGATGGCCGGCCCAGGTTCCCAGGACTGGAAGTGGGCGCTCCCGCTGGTCGACCGCATCATGGCACAGCAGCCGCTGAACTACCGCGAGGAGCAGAAGATCAACAGGCAGATGGAAGTGCTGGCCGCCGCGGCGCGTGCGGCGAACGACAGCGCCGCCATTGATGTTGCAAGCAAGGCTGCGGCTATCCTCACTGAAGAGGACGACGTGATTCAGCCGACGGTGCTGCTGGCCAGCCAGCATCTGCGCCCGAAGCCCTACGTCGGATACTGACGGCATCGCCGGCTTCCGGCCATGGGCGAGCCGGAGCCACGGACGCCGATCCGTGGCTCCGGCTCGCATGCGTCACATCCGCCGCATGCCCATGCCGCTGGTTGCCGGTTCCCGGTGGCGGTCGGCAGCGCCTGCTGCATGCCGCTCCGGCGCGCCATCCCGCACTTCCGGGGATGCCACCACGCCGCTGAGGAACCCGAGGGCCTGCTGAAAGGGCCGCGGGTCATAGCCGGCCGCCTCGGCGCGCGCCGGCATGACCGCCGACCCGTCAAGGCACCGCCGCAAATGCCGCAGGGCAGCTCCGGCGTCGAAACCATCCATCGCCGCGAGATTGGCCGCGAATGCGCGGGTTCTCCCGGCGTAGGTGGCATCGCTGCTCACCGCATCGAATCCTGCCTCGGTGTCGTCATAACAGACCGCGGCGTCAAGCCAGGCTTCCCGCTCCGCGGCCGCCCGTATGACGCCGCGTGCCGCAGCGGCGACCATGTTGTCGGCCTGCTCCCACGCATCGTCCAGTGTCGCGAACTGCCCCTGCCAGCAGGCATCCAGCCGATCGCCCAAGGGCTCGTTCGGCTCCGTGACGACCGTGGCGCAGTGAAAGCCCAGGACGGACCGGGCAACCATGAACTCGACCGAACCAAGGCCATAGAACCCGGTTTCCTCGGCCACGCGGTAGACATCGATGGCGACGCGGTCGGCAGCGACCACCTCCGCAACCGGGAAGTGGCGCTTTGCCCGGGGTCGGGCCGGATCCCGGCCATTGCTGGCGCCGACACACTCGCCAGCCGCGAAAGACGCATCATCCGGCGTCCGGAACGGCCGCGAGAAGCGCGGCAGCCCGGAACCGTTCCTTCCGATGACGGCGAAATGGAAGCCGTCGTCCGACTGCGCCAGGATTGTTCCGGCCGCCTGTGCGCCGCTCCCTCCGGGCACGGACAGGACGGTGACGCCACCGTACTGGTAGGCATCGTCCTCCGGAAGATCGCCATCCTCTCCGGCAAGCATTTTGGCAAGGCGGTCCTCGGCGGCCCGCCACTGGCCAGCCACACCGTCCATCTCAGCCGCCCTGTCATGCTCTCCCGCCACCGCCAGGATAGCGGCTCCCAGTTCAGGTGACAGGGTGAGATAGGGGTGGCATTCCGAATTGACCGCGCTCTCTCCCAGCAGCCCGTCGGCCTGCGTCACCGGGCGCGTCCACGCCCTGCGCATGACGGCCGACCACTTGATCGCTGAGATGGCGGTCTCAGCGACAGGCCGTCCCGGGCTGAGCTTGCGGATGGCCGGGACCATGTACCGCGCGGCGAGCATGGCGTCAGCCTGCGGATCTCCCGAGAAACTGCCGGAAAGCCCTGACGCCACCCGGTCCCTGACGGCGATCATGCGCGTCCATGATGCCCGGCTTGCGGCGTTGTCATAACCCGTGGTCATCGCGGCGGTCCCTTCAATTGTCGCGAAGGCACTGAACGGGCTTGCTGGCTGATACGGACGCCCGGCCGCCGCGCGCGGCTCCGGCACAATGACAGGCCATCAACCCCTGACACCAAAGTCAGCTTTGACCAGGCAAGCCACGAATCTTTTCCGCCACAGTTTTGGTGATTCACCAAGCCACCCCGACATGGCAGGCATGACCTCTGTACATTTTTCCTTGCTGGTGTTTGCCGCCACGGCTCCATGCGGACGGCGGAGCGCCAAATTCTTTTGGGAACTGGCGTCCGGCCTGGCATATTCCCGGGTGGCCTGGCTTGCCGCCTTTTTGCCGACCACCGCGGAGGCATGGGGAGCCTATCCCGGAGTGGGAGTCTGTCACCGCCGCCGGAGAATGCCGCGCCACGATTGCCGCCAAGGAAATCGTGTTTTCCCTGATGGGTGCCACCGCGCCCGCCGCACGGCCGGCTTCGTTCCGGACGCGTTGGGGTCGGGGCGGCCCCCAGGACAGGAACCATGGGCGCGGGCAGGCTGCCTGGAACCGCCCGCCGGGCACCAGCCATGCCTTAACCGCGTTATCTGCTCGCGCGGGAAGACCCGCCCCCTTCAGGGGCGGGATGAAAGCGCGCAACGAGGAGCCCCGACATGCCTGCGGGTTTCTTCGGTTGCGGCGCTTGCGTTCCGGTTTGAGTCGTGATACGTTCTCCCCATGTGAGAAACGCAAGCGGCTCCGGGGCGTTGCAACCGCAAGGACGCGTCCTCGAAGCCCTCCCCCTTTAGGGGGATGGGAGACTCACTTAGGAAGGGCCGCGGCCTGGATGGCTTCCTCAAGCTCCTGGAAAGTCATCATGTGATGGGTGGGTATCATCTTCCGCCCCGCCTCCGCGCTGACTTGCGGGGCATTGCCATGCAGGTGGGTGACCAGAACGGCACGGATCACCTCGTAGTAGCGGGCATCCTCTTCGACCACAGCCTTGAGGCGGCTGGAAATCGGGCCGACCACGCCGTAGGCAAGCAGCACGCCAAGGAACGTGCCGCACAGCGCGCCGCCGATCATGGCTCCCAGCACAGACGGCGGCTCGGCGATATGGCTCATCGTTTTGATCACTCCGAGCACCGCCGCGACGATGCCGAGCGCCGGCAAACCGTCCGCCATGCCCTGCAGCGCGTGGGAGCCGTGGAGATTCTCGGTCATGGCCTTCTTCAACTCCCGCCCCATCATGTCCTCAATCTGGTTCGGATCGTCGGCATTCATCCCAACCATGCGAAGGTAGTCGCAGATCACCAGGGTCGCGAAGCGGTTGGCGAGGATCTTCGGGTACATCTGGAACACCGCGCTTTCCTGCGGCTTCTCGATATGCGGCTCGAGCGCCATGGCACCCTTGGTGGATGCCAGCCGCACCAGAAAGAACATCAGGCTCAGCAGATTCTTGTAGTCCTCCTTTTTGAAGGACGGCCCTTTCATGACCTTGCCGAAGCCCGACAGCGTATGCTTGGACTCGCGCAGTCCGTTGGCCATCAGGAAGCTGGCAATCGCCGCTCCGCCGATCGTCCACAGCTCGAACGGCAGCGCCTCAGCCAGCGCCCCGACGCTGCCGCCGGATGCGATGTAGCTGCCGAATACGCAGAAGAGCAAAAGCACCAGGGAGCCGATTGTGATCATGATGGCAGGCTCCCGCGTTCAATGCCCTGGGGATGCCCGGTGGATATCCCATGCGCGGTTCCCCGGCTACAGGACTGGCCGGGAAACGGTGGGCCGGATCGGCCATGGCCGATTCTTCCCTTCCGCGGAATATGATGGTGTCCTGATCGATGCATGCCTGCCTCCATGTCGCACGCTAATGCAGGCAGCCTAACCACTGCCTAAGCTCGCCAGGAAAAAACGTGCCGCAGGCGCAGGTCAGGCATGCCTTCGTACACACCGGGGTCGGCAGGCACAGGCCGGAATGGGCGGTTTCCGCTGCGATGGCCGGAGCGCGGCGGGGCGCCGCCATCGTGGCCATCCCCTGCAGGGCAGGGTCAGTCAATGGCGCCAGGCTTGGGGAACAAATGCAGGCATGGCAAGCACCAGCCTGGCAGCCTCAGCAGGAAGACATCCCGTCCGGCGGAAGGGGGCGCCAGCCCACGGATGTCGACACCACCATTCCGAATTTGCCAAGGCGGTGATGGAAAACGCGCTGGTGGCGGACGCCTGCCGCATCGGTGTGGAACCGGCCATGCTCCTCGACGAGGGTGATGGCCCCGTTGGATTCCTCAAATCCTGCGGCGGCCTGGGCGGCTGCGGACATTACTTGGATCGGCATGGCTGTCTCCTGAAGTGAAGTGTCCGGGCACCCGTATCCCATGCCTTCCCCGAAGCCAATGGAATTCTTTTTTTTGATCGCCCGCAGTATTTCCTTAAAGGTTTGTGGAGACGCCTTCGGTGGCGGAGGTCCGGCGCGGTCCGGAGCTGCTGGCCGCTGCCATCCCTGGCGCGGAACGTGGCTTGGCACCCGATCCTGGCTCAGTTGTGCCCCTGGCAGACCCGAAACTTCGCTCCGGATGATCGGCAGCAGCCTGGTGTCTGTAGGCCGAAATACTGGTGGGTGACCATGTCCCGTAGACCGGCGAAGCCCTTCCATTCCACCTCCGGGTACAGAACGCGTTCTTCAGAGCCCGGAAGCCCATGCGGTTGGCATGAGGCAGCGCGTGGCCGACTCCACGAAGTCCCGAAGATCGGTGGCTGCGTCGCGGATGTCTTCCAGGCGTTCTTCTGTGCTTCCGGGCATCAGAACACCTTGCGCCGGGCCGTGGCCAGCCGAGGACGCCACTCGTGGCGTCATTGCCGACCGTTCCCCGATGTCCACGGGACGGCCGAGAGCCGCTTCCGCCGCTTCCGCCGCTTCCGCCGCTTCCTTGATGCGGCCGATTTCGAACAGGGAGGGGTTGGCGTCCTGGGCGAACTCCAGCGTGAGGTCGACATCGCTGTCCGGCCGGGCGTTGCCGCGGGCAACGGAGCCGAACACCCATAGGGACGCTACGATCCTGCAACTTCTCGCCGCGTTCTGCCGCCACGGCTTTCATGCGGTTGCGAACCTCCTCTGGCACGCGGACGGAGAGGAAAGCCATGCCGTTCATTACACATATGCACACAAACAAACTTGTGCACAAATACCCCGGCGTGGCCCTCTTCGCAAGGAGATGGCGATGTAGCGGACGGCCACGGCTTGCGGCGGCGATAACGGCGAACCCGAAACGGGAAACCTCAGCAGGACGACTCCGGCGGGAGCGTGCGCCAGTCCACGGATGTCGACACCACCATCCCGAATTTGCCAAGCCGATGAAGGAAGACGCGCTGCCTTCGGCCGCCGGCCGCGTCAGTGTGGATCCTGCCAGGCTCCTCGACGAGGGCGCTGATCCCGGCGGATTCCTCAAACCCTGCGGCTACCCTGGCGGTGCTGGACATTCCCTGGATCGGCATGGATGGCTCCTGGTGCGAAGTCTCCGGACACCCGTATCCCATGCTTCCCATGAATCCAATGGAATTGTTTTTCGTCGCCGGCGCCATTCTTTAATGGTTTGTTGATGAGGACAGCGCCCTGTCATCCCGACACCAGCGGCTTCCCGCCGCCGCATCCCGATCGTCGAAGCCGGCATGCTTTTCATGATGCCGGTTCAGATTGTGACCGGCCGCGGCTACCGACGCCGCCATCCCCGACCTCAATCTGGCCGGGGTGGATACCGCATGCCGTGGCTGACGGACTGCGCCGCCGCGGCATGCCGATGCTGCCCCTCTGCCATCAGGGACGACTGCCGCACATGGCCAACGCTGGCCAAACCCTGCACGGATGGCGGAAACTGGAGGACATTCTGACAGCCGTGACGGGCTGCGCCAGGGAGAAAGTCGCGGCATGGACGATGTGGCGGCGGCATCCCGCCGGACAGGCCTGGCAGCGCAGTTCAAAATCTGGCCGCACCAGCCGATGATCCGGAATTCAGGTTCTGGTATTTCGAAATCGGCGCCGGAAAATCCCACATTGACGTTATACCACAAGTATAACGGAGGCATTATTTGTCCGTTATACGCCTTGCGTCAAAAACTAACCTGGTGCGCACGGCAATGTGAGGCGACTTTTGGCCTTCGTTCTCCCACTTAGTGTCATGCAGGAGCCATACCTGCGGCTTAAAAGGGGATTAAGATGGCGTATCTTGATTTGTCACTTGAGAACAATGGCGCCAGCTGGAACAGAGGTGCCCGGCCGCCCGATGGCGACCTGACGCGCCTTGAGACCAGCATCGCCGACCTTCGGGCACGGAATCGCTGCCTGGAATGCCTGTGCGGTTCACAACAGGAAACCATCGCGCATCTGCGGGTATTCGAGCCTCCGGTTCCGGCCTGAAATGCGTTCCGGCCCGAACCGCCACGACGGGCGCGGAGAGACGGTGGGAGTGGCAGGTTGACTAAATCGGCTCAAACTAGATGGGCGGATTGACAAAGGTTAAGAAGATGCTTGCCAATAAATTCGTCGTAAACAGTCCAACCCCGTATCTCCCGAGCATGTTCGGCTTGCTTGGTCTTGACAGCGGGAATCCTGAGTCGGCCATTTCCCTGGGTGAGGCAATTCTTGCCGCGCAGAAAGGTCGCCGCACCATTCCTGGCGTCCCCCACATCCAGCATTATGCCGGACCGAGTGTCGAGGGCAACTGGGCGTTCATGTTTGGCGTTCACCCCGAGCAGCCAGCGGTCGTGGCCCCCTACAACCTGTCCATGGCTTTCATGGTTTCCTGACAGGCGTACGCGCCCGGCTGCGCCCCGTTTAGCCCGGTGTTAACCAGTCTGGTGGCAAAAGGAGCGGCGGCGCGCCGTGCGCTGGCGCCGGGCTGCAGCCGCCCGAGCCAGTCACGGACTGGTGGCCGCATGGCGCGTGAAGCGGGGTGTCATTCAGATGGCCGGATTGGAATCCACCCAAGCCCACAAGGCACTTGCGCTGGGCCATTACCTTGACATCCCGGTCTCAGGCTCCGGAATGTCCGACTCCGCCATGAAGGGCATCGAGGAGGCCCACTCCATGGCCACGGCGCTGTTCGCCCGCAAGGCGGGAAAACCGCCGTCGTGCGCGCAATATGACGAGATGGTCGCCCTGTGGCGCGGCTTTGTCTCGGCAATGCCGCGGGAACCTGCCACCGCTGGTTTTCTCGCCGCCTGCAGCGCGCGCCTGCGCGCGTCAGCCGACGGATCCTTGCCTGACATGGATGGAGCGAGGAACTTTGGTGGCACCGTGCGGCTGCACCTGGCCGCGCTGGCGGCGTGCTGCAAGTTCATGGCGGAGGCGCCAAAAGCCCAGCAGGCGGCAGGCTTGGCGCGGAAATGGGCGGAGAGTTCCTGCTTCTGGCAGCCGTTCCAGAGGGATGCCCTGCTCACCGCCATGGCAACACGGCTCCCGATGCCACTGTCAGCCACCGACGGACGGATGGACAACGCGCATCTCAGCCGCATGGCGGCTGACGCCCTCAACGCATCAACCGATCATCTGCTGCATCGGCACCAGGCGATTCAGATCGCCGCCAAGCTGGCTGGCGAGACCACGGAACCCATCGGCATCAGTGACTATGCGGATTACGCACGGGCATTCTCCGCGCATCTTCTCGCCAGGGAAAGTGCCGCCGCCTGACGGGTCGGTATCACGCCAGCCCTGACATTCCCGGCAAGCGGACCAGGCTGTGGTCGGCATCGGGCGTCAGCCACAACCTGGCGCGCACCGTTCGCTTGCCGCTGGCAGCCGTCGGTCGGCTCATACATGAAACCGTGCTTTCAGAATCTGCGATCCAGGCTTCTTCCGAGATTGAAGCTGTCTTTGACAGGGCAGGAGTGCCAACGGCTTTTCACGGGCAATCCGTATCTCCCTTCACGTCGCCGCGTTGCTTGATTTCGAGGAATACCGACCGGTCGCAACAATGCCTCCGGGATGCCGCCCGGCGCCGGGCCATTCTGCGTAACCATGGCAAAAATCCACTGTCAGTGAGGACGCTGGCGCCGCCCTCCATTTGATGGTTAAATAACGACCAGCGTATGGGTAGATTCCGAATCTTTCGCCGCTTGCGTCAGCGCAATACGGTCGACCAAGGCTCGGGACTGGACAAGATGGTTTTTGGAGGCTTGAGGTTCCACCCTTCCGACCTGGAGGATCATGTGTCTGAAGGCAGCCATCCGCAGACCAACCGCACTGGAAACCCCAGCCGGATAGGCCAGATGGCCGCAACAGCCGCCACGGTTTCGGAGGACGGCCAGGCAGTGTTCGGCGCGCTTCTTGATGGCATACTGCCTCCGCCGTCCGCTGGAACAGACGGTTCCGAGGCTGCCTGGGTCGCAGAAGCGGTGGAGCGCGCATATTATACCGTGCACCTTGTCGCAGAGCTTGAGCGCATCGGACCGTCCCTGGCGGGACGGCGGCCGGGTGCGCAGGAAGAACGCAAGGTCGCCGCCGGGCTTGCGGCCTTGCTCCGTTCGCTCGCCGTCGGCGGCGCCGATGACATTTTACCCTGTGCGGGAGCTCTTGGGGCGGCCGTTCTCAGTATGGTCAGGCTTTTCGGGCCAGCCGCCGGGCAGCCAAGCGTGCGCGGACGGATCGGGCAGATATGGATGCCAGCCCCGAAACGCCGCGCCATCGTGCTTGCCGCCTGCGGACTGGTGGCCAGCGCAATCCGCCACGGGTTCGGCGGGCGCGGGTGCGGGTGCATCGAGGTGACGCTCTGCCGGACGGGACCGTCAAAAGCACGGCTTGGCGTCGCCGCCGGCTTCAGCATCCCTGGGAGCCAGCGGCAAAACACCGGGGCTGCCGCCAACATGGCGGATTTTCTTGAGTCAGCACTGGTCTACCGCTCCTTCGAAGGCGGTGGCACCATCGCGGAGATAACTTTTCCCGTGCGGCACCTGGAAGGACGGAATGACGACCGGACGGAATTGTCATGGGCGAATGGAGGAATGGTACCGAGTGCGGACTTCGTCCATGGGCTTCTGGCGTAACACCCTTGTCGGCTTGCAATGGAGGTTGAAATGGAGCTTCGCTGCGGCGATACCGTCTGCTGGCAGTTGACCGGCGAGCGGCTGAAAGTGGCTTGGTCGGAAGGAGAGATGGTTGGCCTTTGGGTCCGGGGGATGAACGTGGCAAGCATGGCAGACTGCTCAGCTGCCGAACGTTGCACGGATGCCGAGCACCGCGCTGCGGTGCGGCAATGGTTCGACGTGACTCCGAAGGCAAGTGTCTACTGGCCACGCATGGAAAGGCTGTACGGAACGGCTCTGTCCTACGCCTGAAACGCGCATGGCACTGACGCCGGGGACGGACGGTGCCGCTCCGGTGCCCCGGCGGCCGCTCTGAGGGGTGGCGCCGACGCTGCCACATTCCAGGATGCTCACCCGCCTGGAAGATCACATCTGGCAGGAACCTGCGCCGCTGGCCGGATGCTGGCGACGTGACGGAAACCACCTGCCACCTGCGGCCCGTCCTCCGTTGAATCTCTGCCCCCGACGATATCTGCACCCTGATCCGCGGCACCGCGGCGGAGATGTGGCCAACCAGGCCATCGAACCGGGCAGACTCAACAAGGGGCCCGAGCGGGTGCGCGTTGTGGCGGAGCACGCGAAGTTCCGCGTCCTGGAGGCCATGTTCGGCCAGGAACCCGGTCATGGCATCGGCTTCGGGCGCCGCGTCGCTGACGCCGTCGGGAAAGGGATGGTGGATGATCACGTCGGGGCCGGTCTGTTCGCGGAACCGCCGGATCCTGGCCGCAGCCGCGCTGACGTCACCGGAATTCGGGATAAGCCGCAGGCGTTGGCCGCGTTGACCGTCCTGGCGTTGTTCGGGTTCACCGGGAAGCCAGCCAGTTCGGCGTTGAGGGCGGCGAACTCCGCCGCGCTGCGGCCGATGTCGGTGCCTGGCGGCAGGACGGTGGCGATGTCGCAAGCCGTCGGCACCCAGCGCATAGCCGGCCACCATCAGGCTCCCGACCGCCGCAGCGGTAACCCTGCGGGTGCGTTCCGGCTGCAGCATGTGGTCCTCGCCCATGCCCATCCAGCAGACTTTGGCTTACCGGGCTGCGATGCCGGGGTTGGCGCGGCGTTCCGGGCGGACTGCGGCGAGCACGTTGGCCAGGATGGCGTCGCCCGGGAGCTGGCGGTACGGGGCGCGCCTGGCCTTGAGGTGGCGGAACGCGAACCGCATGAGACACCCGGCGCTGCCGGAGACGAAAACGGAGTAATTGCGGCGGTCCACCGGGCTCAGCCCAGCCGCCCGGTGACCGGGTCGCGCACGGTGTCACAGGAAGACACCGATTTCACCGCGGTCTCGGACCCGTCCGGATGCACGTACTTGCCGGCCATGCCGTCATCGCTGCGGAAGGTTCCCATCGCAATCTGCCACCCCTGAAGCCGTTAACGGCAAAAAGGATCCGGGCGCCGGAGGGCGCCTGAATCCTTGCCTATGGAGCGTGGCCTTCCCCGTGCCGATTCGCAAGCAAAAATGGAGGCAGCGCCTGGTTATCCAGCGTCCGCGGCGCCACGGCGCGCGGCGGCCTCGCGGAAAAACCTGTCAACCTCGAGCACCCGGCGCGTGGTCCGCGGGTACGGCGACATCACATCCAGCAGGAAGCCGCTCACCGGCGGCACTGTCCGCTCCTGGTCCTGGAACGCGTCCAGGTTCATCTCCGGGTTGAGCCTGGCACTGCCGCACGCCAGCATCTGCAGCGCGCCGCGTGCGGCGTCCCGCCTGCCGGCGCAATAGGCACCCATGCGGTCAGCGGTCAGCTCCCGCGCCCGGCTGTAGGCCGGGCCGGCGAACGGCACCAGCATGCCAGGCAGGCGCAGCAGCACGCCCCAGAAATCCATGTGCCCCGCGGCATGGTGTCCCACCTCGTGCCCCGCAATGAAGCGGAGCTGCGCTTCCGAGTCGGTGTCGACGATGGCCGATGCCAGCACAACGTAGCGCCTGCCCAGCATCCGCCTGGCAAACGCGTTTGCCAGGCCATTCGAGTTGTATAGGTACACCGCCGGAGTGGTGGCGAGCCCGAGCCTGGCGGACGCGTCGGCCACCGCCCCGTGCAGGCGCGGGAACTGCTGCGGGCTCACCACCACGTAGTGCCCGGCCATGTAGGCGCGGGTGAACAGATGTGCCACCCGGAAGAAAAGCGCGATGGCTCCTACCTGCAGCACCACGGCTGCCAGCACGTGCGGGCCGTGCTTCCACACGGCGAATGCCACATCGGCAAGGAGCGCGAGCCATATTACGGCGCTCAGGGCTGTGACTGTTGCGCCGTGCAGGCGCTCCTTCCCGTGCCGCAGGGCGGACAGTGACATTGCCATGGGAATCCTCCACTCGGGGCCGGGATGGCCACGATCCAATGGTCCCCTCCTGCCCGGCGGAGCGCAATGCCCCGGCAATAAGGAAAATAATACAGCCAGCCCATTGCGCCACGCCGGCGCCAGGGATGCCAGCGCCCGGGACGCAGGCCGCAGGCCATCCAATGGCTCCAGGAAGGGGTTTCCCCGCGGCTGCAAGCCAGCCATGACCACGGGTGGCCCGGCAGGTTCACCTGGCGCTCCGGGCGACGGCGCCCTGACAGCCTTCCCAGTGCGGTCGGGGCGGTCGGCAGGCATGCCCCAAGGCTCCCGCCGTGGTTCCGGGGATCATGACCTTTCCCGCGCCGGCCCGGGACGCCGGCCGCGGCTCGTGTCCTGTTGACACAACCGCCTGTCAATTGGCGGTCCGGCAAGGCAAGCAAAGCGCAGCTGTCAAGCAATTCCGCCACGCGCCCGCCACGCCGGCACGGCGACGAAGAATAAAACTGACGGCCGCCTTGCCTCGCCCCCAAGCTGTGGGGGTAGACTGGAACCAGGCATACAAGTTCTGGCCGCTGGAGGAGCCAATCCCTCCGGCGGCTGTCAAAGGGGCGGGTCAATCGGCATGGAATCCGTCCGGGAGCTGTGCGGCAGGGTGACGGATCACCTGACTCGCCTTTTCGCAAGGAAAGATAACCAGTTCGGCGTCCGGGAGGACTCCCGCGCGTTCGGCTCCATGGTCCAGAAGGAGGTCGGCGACGAATGGCCTGCCCTGTGCACCGCCCTCGGTGTCAGGACCGGCAGCGGCGCCGGCAGCCGTTCGATCTACGACTACGCGTTTGAGACCGGAACGTGCGTGACCGGGTTCGACGTGAAGACAAAAGATCTGGATGCCAGAAAATACTCGGATGGGGGCGTTTGTTCGGTCGCCAACCTGCTATCATTCATGGTTAACCGGAAGGCCACCCTGGCCATCATCGAGATCGGGCACGCCGGCTCGCCGCACGGCGGCGATCTCCGCTCCCTGGACTACATAAAGGTGGCCCCAGTCCACCTGCTGCCCGTAGACTGTTACCGGATCGAGAACCTCGGAACCGGGCAGCTCAGGCTCAACTACAGCCTGCATCAGGTTTACGCCGAGATTGCATGGGACCGTGGGCTGGACGAATTTCTGGAGATGTTCACGGATCTGGCCATCAGGCATTACCGCCGGGTCGGCCGCGACGCGGAGGCGCGGGCCAGGGCACTGGAGCGCTTCCGGCAGCAGGGATTCAGGCAGTTCTCTTTGCCAGGGCACGCCTGAACGGCCTCCTGCCCTTGCGGGCGTCACATGCGTGCCCTTGGGGTTGCGGTCGGCATGCCAAGACTGTCGGTCATCGACCGCGACGGTGGCGCCGTGCACAGCACCTGTTTCACGCGTTCGGCCAGGGCCCCCGGTGAAACCGGCTTGACAAGGTATCCACCGACGCCAAGGCCGCGGGCAGCGCGGACGCTTGCCTCATCGGTGGCGCCTGTCAACATTATGACCGGCGTTTTGGCAAGCACCGGGTCCGGGGACTTCCTGAGATGGGCCAGGAACCCCAGGCCATCCATCGGCGCCATCCTGACATCGCACAGCACCAGGTCGGGACGGAACCCGAAGCTGAGCACCGCCAGGGCCTCCGTTCCGTCCGGCGCCTCGCGGACCTCGGTGCAGCCAAGTGAACGCAGAATCCGCGTGAAGGTGCCCCGGATGAAGGGCTCGTCCTCGACCAGCAGGACGCGTATTTTTGGCATGGAAAGGGGAATCATGGCGTAGCCTCCTCCAAATTGTGGCTCGAAACAAAGGACGAGATGGCCGCCGTGGCAGCGGCCATCTCGTGCCACAGCACGTCATGGGCCGCCACGACATCAGGCTCGCTGGCACCGGCGGCAGCCATCTCCAGCGCCCTGGCGGCCAAGCCGAGCCGGGTCGCCCCGACCGACAGCGCCGCACCAGCCAAACGGTGGGCAACCGCCGTCACGGTGCCGCGTCCGATGGCTCCGCCAGGTCCGGCGCCGAACTGCTCCTGCAGCTGCGTGGCGAGGCCCCATGCCGCGTCGGCGAATTCCCCCAGCCATTCCGCTCCTTCCGGATCTCCGTCCGGGAACAGCTCATGGAAAAAGCTGGCATCGAACACCTTGGGCTCCGCGCCATCCGGATCGTCCGGCGGGGCGGCTGGCACCGGACGCGGCGCCACTGCGGTGCAGATCCCCGGCAGCAGGCGGACCAGCAGCGCGGACAGCCGCTCGAGCGTGAGCGGCTTGATCATGACCTCAGTCATGCCAGCCTCGATGCACCGTCCGTGCTGTTCCGCGGTAACGTCCGCCGTCAGGCCCACAACCGGTATCCCGCCCACCGCGGGATCCTGCGATGCGCGGACCGCGCTGGCCAGGGCCACGCCGTCCATCTTCGGCATATGGCAGTCGGTCAGCACCATGTCGTAGTGCCCCGACCGCAGCGCATCGAGGGCTGCCATGCCGTTCTCCGCAGTGTCGACCTGCATGCCAAAATGCTCGAGCTGGCGTTTTGACACCCAGCGGTTTGTCCCGTCGTCATCCACCACAAGTACGCGCTTGCCTGCCGGAATGCCGTCGGCTCGGGTATGCCCCGGGGTCGCCGCGGCCGCCCCGGCTTCGCAGGGGACAAGGGGCAGGAGCAGCGTGAAAACGCTGCCTTCGCCGGGGCGGCTGGAGACATCGATGCCGCCGCCCATCAGGCGGGCGAGGCGGCGGGAGATGCACAGGCCAAGCCCGGTGCCGCCGAAGTTGCGGGTCGTCGACCCGTCCGCCTGCATGAACGGCTCGAACAGCCTGGCGGTGCTGGCCCCATCCATCCCGATCCCGGTGTCGCGGACCGCGATGCGCAGCATCGGGACAGGCCCGCCGCATGCTGTGTCCACATCCAGCGTGATCGTCCCGGCCGGGGTGAACTTCACCGCATTGGACAGCAGGTTGTTGAGTATCTGGCGCAGGCGGAGGGGATCCGCCATCACCCATTCCGGCACATCATGCCCGATCCGCAGCGCCAGTCCGACGCCCTTGGCCGCCGCCGTGACGGTGTGCGGATGCGCCGTCTGTTCCATGACGGCATGAAGGCCGGCCGCCTCCGGGGAAATCGAAAGTGCCCCGGCCTCGATCTTGGAGAAGTCCAGGATGTCGTTCAGAACCGCCAGCAGGCACGACGCCGAACTCCGGACCATGTCGGCCATCTGGCGCTGCCCCTGGTCCAGGCCGCTCACCATAAGCAGTTCGAGCACGCCGAGCATCCCGCTCATGGGTGACCGGATCTCGTGGCTCATCGTCGCCAGGAACTCGCTCTTTGCCACGACCGCGCTCTCGGCCTCATCGCGCGCCGCCCGCAGCACCGCCTCGTTCCGCTTCCGGTGCGTGATGTCGGTGTAGGTGCAGACGCTGCCGCCGTCCGGAAGGGACTTGCAGCGGATGTCGATAACCGAGCCGTCATCCTTCACGTATTCGTACGCCTTCGGGCGGCCGGGCTCGCCGGCCGGGAGCGTGAAAGGCTGTAACCCGCCATCCCCGCCACGCTCCATCTGCCATGGCAGCAGGTCGTCCATGGACGGGCGGGTTTCGATCAATGCCTTCGGCAGGCCAAGTTTGGAGATCGCCTTCGCGTTGCACACCTGGACCCGGCGTCCGGCATCGACCATGATGATGCCCTGGCTCATGTTCTCCAGTGTTGTTTCAAGGAGAGCGGATTTCTGCGCGTGCCCCGCTTCGCTCGCCTGCAGCTCCCTGCGTGTGCGGGCCAGCCGCCCCTGATGTGCCGCGAGCGTGACGGTGGCGCCAGCCAGCAGGACGCTCAGGACCGCGGCCAGGGCGATATACGTCCTCCGGCTTGCATAGTATGGCGCCAGCACCTCGTCCGTGCCGAGTCCGACGCTCACGATCAGCGGATAGCCGCGCACACCACGGTAGGCATAAATGCGCGTGACGCCGTCGGCCGCGCTTGCTGCCTGGTAATTGCCTGACGGCGACCTGGCATAGTCCTCCAGCAAATGGCCGGCGAGGCGCTTGCCGATGAAGTTCTCGCCCTCCCCTGCGCTCGCCCTGGCGCGGATGATGCCGTCCGTGCCAGCGAGCATCACCATCCCGTGCTTTCCGACGTCGACCGATTCGTAGAACTTCGACAGGTATTGCGGGTCCAGCGACACCACAACGACCCCATCAAACGAGCCGTCCGCCGCCGTCATCCTCCGGGTCAACTGGATCGACCACTTGCCGCTGGCCCGGCCGAGGACTGGCTTGCTGACAAAAAGGTTGTCGGCCGGACTGTCCCGGTGCACGCGGAAATGCTCCCGATCGCCAAGGTCGATGCCGCCCCCCGCGAGGTTGGAACCCTCCATGATGCCGTCCCTGCCGATCAGGGATATCTGGAAGGTCATGTCGGTGAGCGCCTGCGTGTTTCGGGTCCACGCGCCAACATCGAACCCGGCGCGATCCCTCTCGTACGAATCCCTGACGTAGAGCAGCGTCTGGTCGACGGTTTTGATGCTCCGGACGATGTGCTCCTCAAACGCGCGGGAGAGATTCGACGCGTCCTGGACGGCGCCGCCCACGGCCTGCGCGCGCTCAACCGACAGGGAGTGCAGGACGCCGACCCACAGGAGCGCAATGCCCATGATGCCGAGTGCCACTCCCCCGTTCTGCACAATGGCGCGCAGCGGTCCCCCGGCCGCCTGACGCAGCCACTTGGCGGCATTTGCTTGCCAGGCGTAGGCGGCCATCACGGCAGTGTCCAAAGGTTCACGGGGCACTCTCCGACAAACCGCTTAACAAACCGTGCACGCGCGGCGTCCAGCGGGCTGGCCACGCTGAAGCCGCGCATCCAGCCCGCTGCGCGCCGCCCCACCCGGGGCCCACCCACGGATCCCAGCCGCCATCCTGTGCCTGCCCAAGACAGAAGGCCGCCCGGAGGGGAGCCTGCCCCCTGCGAATCCCACTGGCATGGCAGGCCACGGCGGCCCGGGCGGTGTCGGGGAGCCCCCCCGGCCCGGCGCGCCCGCATCAGCGCCGCGGATCGTTTTCCTTCCTCCTGCTGTTTTCCTTGACGCGGGGCGGTTTTCCTGACATCTGTCGTGTGGTGACCGCCCACCATGGCCGTCCCCAGAACTTGCCAAGGGGGCATCCATGCTTGATCTTGCCATCGCCGTCACCGCCTGGACTCTTCCCGCCATCGCCGTCCTCGCCCTGCTGCGGAAATCGCACGCCGTCGTCTATATTCCGAACGGCTCATACGGCGTCGTCGAGAAGCTCTGGTCCCTGCGCGGATCCCGCCACAAGGACAGTTTCATCTCGCTGCACGGCGAAGCCGGGTTCCTTCCGGAGACGCCGCTCGGCGGGTTCCATTTTTTCTTTCCGTTCAAATACCGGATTCACCAGCAGCCGCTCATCACGGTCCGCGGCATGGCGTACCTGTTCGCCCGTGCCGGCCGGCCAATGGAAGACGGCCAGACGCTCGGGCGCTGGCCCGGCGGCGTTGACGTCACTGACGCGCGCGCCTTCCTGGAAAACGGCGGCCAGCAGGGCCCCCAGCGCAAGATCCAGCGCCAGGGCGCATACCCCATCAACACGGCGCTGTTCGCCGTCCTGACCGAGGAGGCGATCCACGCCATCCGCCTCGGCGAGGACGGCACACTTGATGCTGTCCACCAGCGCATCTGTTCCGGCAAGGGCTACGCGCCGGTGATCCTGGACCAGGACATGGTCGGGGTCGTCACGGTGCATGACGGGACCGGACTTGACCATGGCGAGATCATTGCGCCCGCGGTCGGCACCGACGCGGGCCGTCCGGAAACTTTCCACAATTCCTTCCAGGACATCGAAAAGTTCCTCTCCGCCGGCGGCCGCCGCGGCCGTCAGGAACAGGTGATCGTCGAGGGCACCTACTACATCAATCGGCTGTTCGCCACGGTGACCGAGCATGAGAAGAAGCTGGTTCCCATTGGCCACGTCGGGGTGGTCATTTCCTACACGGGTCCGCAGGGCGCCGACGTGTCCGGGTCCGACTACAAGCACGGCCAACTGGTCGAGTCAGGGCAGCGCGGAGTCTGGCGGGAGCCCCTGCAGCCCGGCAAATACGCGGTCAACCCGTTCGCCCTGCTGGTGAAGGAGGTCCCCACCACCAACTTCGTGCTGCGCTGGCAGGAAGGCCGCAGCGAGGATCACGGGTTCGACACGAATCTCAAGGATATCCCGCTCATCACGCGCGACGCCTTCGAGCCCGTCCTGGGCCTGAACGTGGTCGTCCACGTGGGCCAGGACGACGCGCCCTACGTGATCCAGCAGTTCGCCGACCTGAACCAACTGGTCGAGCAAACCCTGGATCCGATGGTCAGCGCGTGGTTCAAGGACGCGGCCCAGGCCATGACACTTATCGAGCTGGTGAACAAGCGGGCCGAAATCCAGGCCCATGCGCTGGCGGAGATGAAGACGCGGTTCGCCAAGTACAAGCTCAACGTCATGGAGGTCATGATAGGAACCCCGCGTGCCCCGGCCGGTGACCGGCACATCGACATGGTGTTCGAGCAGCTGCGGGCGCGCCAGGTGGCCAAAGAGCAGATCGTCACCTACACGAGCCAGCAGGAAGCCGCCGACAAGGAGCGGGAGCTTCGCGAATCCGAGGCAACCGCCGCCCAGCAGCCTGCACTGACCGCTTCCAAGGTGGCTATCCAGGTGGCGGAGAACCATGGTTGCGCGGAACTTGCCCGCAAGACCAAGGATGCCGAGGCGCTGGTGAAGCTCGCGGAGGCGAACGCGCGGCAGACCAAACTTCAGGGCGAGGCCGAGGCGGCCCGCATCACCATGGTCGGCAACGCCGATGCCTCGCGCATCACGGCGGTCGGCACCGCCGAAGCCAGCGCCTCGAAAGCCCAGGTGGAAGCCTTCGGCGGTGCCGAGATTGCCCTGAGGAAGGCGGTGGCCCAGATCCTGGGCGAGGCCATCGCCAAGGCCCAGGTTCCCCTGGTGCCAAACGTCGTCATGGCCGGCGGCGCGGGCGCCCAGGCACCGACAGTGCCGGAGCTGCTGACAGGCATTGCGCTGGCCCGCGGCGGCTTCGGCAGTCTCGCTGGCGCGGAGCCATCCGCGGCAGGAGGCAGGCTGCCAGGGACGGCGCCCGCCGTGTAGGACGTGGCGGACAGGGCCATGCGAAGGGGAGCCGTTCCGGCCAGGAGCGGCTCCCCTTCCTGTTTGGATGGCAGGCGCCGTTTGCCTTCACCCCTGGACAGCTGCCCGGGTGGCCGGCGCGGTCATTCGAAGGCGAGGAGTCCGTTCACCGCCCGCAGAAACACCATCGGGTCGTTGACGGCTGGCACTTCAATCACACCCTGCCCCGTGCCGCGCACTTCGAACTCACCGAAGTCGAAAAACCGCCCCGCCAGCCCCTGCCTGACATCGACGCTTTCGATTTTCCTGACGGCAATCTCATGGGTGTCCTTCGAGAGCAGTCCTGTCCTGACGACCACCCTGATATTCGTCAGGGAAATCTCCGAGCACCGCCGGCGGACCAGGGCAGCGGATGCTGCCGGAGCGTAGAGCACGGGAACCGCCGCCATGACTGGCGCCGGGAGGCGCAGGACAAACACCAGTCCGAGGCTGACCGCCGCCACGGCGACCATCCTTAGCCAGAAGAGGCGCAGGCTGATACGGGTCACGTACAGCACGTGCTCGCCTTCCGCCAGGGAATTGCCGATGTAGCTCACCGCTGTCTCCTGTTGGAAGCGGACCGTCCGCGATCCGCAAGCCCCGCCCATGGCCAAATGCATCCGGAGCCCATGCCAAAGGTAGTCTCACGCGACGCCGGAACTCAACGGTTGCGTTGGTGGCACCGACAGCCGGGTCTGGCGAGGTCAGGCCGATGTCGCGGCGGACGACAGGCATGCCAACACTGGCGGCTGCCCGAACAGGGCTTTCGCACGCGCCTCGTGATGCGGGGATCGCCGGAGCCAGGCGGCTGACGGACTCGAATGGGGACAATCGGCCCCAGCCATCCGATCGGGATCTGGTTTTGTGGCAGGGAGCCCCATGCACCGCGATCCCGGCGCATGGCTTCGAAAATTCGGAACCCCAGGCTTGACCACCCATGCGAACCATGCTTACCATAACGAGATGGTAGCCGCCCGTTGCCGTGACCGGAGCATCCCGCATCCGTCGCCGACCTTTCTTTCAGGCGACGGCGAATGGCATCGCGATCACGCCGCGCTGCCGCCTCGTCCTTCCGAGCCTGCAAAATCTCGTCCCGTGCCAGCGACAGCGCTTCCCCGAGCACTTGCGTATGATGCCGACACTGTTCCAAACGTTGAACCGCCCGGGCCAGGCGCTGTGTTTCAGGTGCCACGCTACGCCTGCCGGGGCCGCCGATGAGGGAGCAGGGAGAGCCGGGAGACCGCGGTCAGAAAATTCACAAGGACCTGGGTTCCCGCCGGCGCCGGCGCCACGGACGCCGCAACCGCAACCTCCGTTACCGCGCGCCCCGTTTCAACAACCGCAGGCGGAAGGAGGGTTGGCTGGCGCCATCCCTGGAGCATCGCGTGCTCACCACGATGAGCCATGTGAGCCGCTACCGCAGCATCGCGCCCGTCACATCCGTCAGCGTCGAGCGTG
>Ga0302319_10005008_pt1 | contig 26901 bp, 28 predicted proteins | sample Bog_T0_2_FD_203319 | JGI IMG/M metagenome (GOLD analysis project Ga0302319, IMG submission 203319) | Peat permafrost microbial communities from Stordalen Mire near Abisko, Sweden - Bog_T0_2 | ecosystem: Environmental > Terrestrial > Soil > Wetlands > Peat | place: Sweden: Abisko, Stordalen Mire... | reverse complement strand
TCAGTAAAAGCCGCCGCCGGTTACGGAAAATTCTGGCGGTTTAACCCAAATAGTCTTTAGTTTTACCAACAATTTGTTAAATTACCTTTATCTGAATTTATGTTACAGACCGTGTCCATCCGTGGTTGAATAAAAAAATGAAAATCAATTCTCAAAAACTCGTCCAAGCGGCCGCGCAGGCGCGCGCCGGTTCGGTTTCGCCGTATTCCAAGTTCAAGGTCGGCGCGGCGCTGCTCACGCAGGCCGGCGAAATCATCGGCGGTGCGAATGTGGAGAGTGCGAGCTACGGACTGACTTGCTGCGCGGAGCGCATCGCGCTGTTCAAGGCGTTGACGGACGGAAAAAAAGATTTCGTCGCGGTCGCGGTCGTCGCGCGTTGCGCTGGCGGGCCGATGCCTTGCGGCGCGTGCCGGCAGTTGCTGCGCGAATACGCGCCGGACGCAAAAGTGTTCATCGCGGACAGCGGCGACTTGAAAAAAGTAAGAACGTTCACGGTCAAAGAGTTGCTGCCGTCGGCCTTCGTTCTCGTTCCTTGAAATTTCCCCGATTCGTCGTAAGCTGGCGCGCTGGTTGGAATTGATGAAGCCTGAAGTCGTATTTGGTCTGGAGAATGCAGTGTGGCCGGCTTTGCTGGTGAACGCGGCCGGCGTGGTCATGCGCACGAACGCGGCGGCGGCGGGCGTGTTTGGGGCGGCGCTGGCGGGCGACGCGCCGAAGCTCACGGCGGTCTGGTCACCGGAAAACGGCGTGGCGGCGGAGGATTTTCTGACGATGTGGGAGCAAACGCCATCGGCGACGACGGACTTGAAATTCCGCACGGCGAACGGTTCGCTGAAATACACGACGGCGGTTTCCGTTTTCAACAACAGCGGCAGCAAGTGGTTTGTGCTGCAACTGCTGCCGGCCTTTGAGCGGCCGGCGGCGACCGCGGCGGCGGCGGCAAAACCAGTCGCGGTGTCACCGGCGGTTGGACCGGCGCCGGTGGAAAATAAAGCCGCGCCGGATGCGAACGGGGTATTGTTGAAGCAGAAGCTTGACTGTGCGCTGCAACTGGCGCGGTCGGTTTCGCTGGATTTCAACAACGCGCTGACGAGCGTGCTGGGCCACGCGTCGCTGCTGTTGAGCAAGTGCGAGCCGGGCCATCCGTGGCGGCATTCGCTGATGGAGGTGGAAAAATCGGCGGAGCGCGCGGCGGAGATCGCGAACGAGTTGCAGACGTTCAGCCGGCAGGAAAAGGAATCGCCGCGCATCCCGCCGGGCAACTTGAACACGGTTGTCGGCCGGTGCGTGGAATTTTTCCGCAACGCGCACGGCGTGAAGGTCGCCTGGAACACGACGCTGGAAAAAAACCTGTTTGGCGCGCGGTTCGACGAGGCGAAGGTGCAGCAGGCGCTGACCAAGATCATGGAGAACGCCGTGGACGCGGTTGGCACCGAAGGACGCGGGCAGGTGGCGGTCTCGACGCGGAACATGGATTTGACGGAGGCGACGCAGGATCGCAACGTGCGGCTGGCGGCGGGCGCGTATGTGTGCGTGGAAATCGCCGACAACGGCAGCGGCATTGACCCGGAGGTGCTGCCGCGCATTTTTGAACCGTTCTTTACGACGAAGGGAAAAAATCACCGCGGCCTGGGGCTGGCGCTGGTCTATGGCATCATCACCAATCACGGCGGCGGCGTGGCGGTTTCGAGCCAGCCGGGCATGGGCACATCGGCGCGGGTTTATCTGCCGGCGGAACGACAGCTCATCCAGGAAAGCCTGGGCACGGGTGACGCGTTGCACGGGACGGAAACGATTTTGTTCGTGGACGACGAGAGCCTGGTGTTGACGATGGGCGAAACGATTTTGACGGAGTTCGGCTACAAGGTTTTGACAGCGAACAGCGGCGAAAAGGCGATGGGAATGTTGTCGCGCGACGACTTGAAGCCGGACTTGGTGGTCACGGATCTGGTCATGCCCGGCATGGGCGGGCGGGAACTGGTCGAACGCATCCGCCAGCTTGCGCCCCGGCTGAAGATTTTGTGCATGAGCGGCTACCTGATGCCGGCGGACAAAGAGGCCGTGACGGCGTATCTGCAAAAACCTTTCACCAGCGGGGAACTGCTTGCCAAGGTGAAGTTCGCCCTGGCGCACAAGGGCGGTTGACGAAAGCATGGCTTCCTGCTTAATTCATCTATGCAAATCGAAAGCCTGAAAGTCTTCTGCGATCTGGCCGAGTCAGAAAGCTTCACCAAAGCCGCCCAGATCAACGCCGTCACCCAGTCCGCCGTCAGCCAGCAAATCAGCGCGCTGGAGCGCACCTTCAAATCGCTGCTCATCGAGCGCAGCAAAAAAAAATTCCGGCTCACGCGCGAAGGCCAGGTGCTCTACGACTACAGCAAGCAAATCATCCAGACTTATGATTCACTGCACAGCAAGTTGCAGGACCTGAAGGACATCATTTCCGGCACCATCCGTGTCGCGACGATTTATTCCATCGGCCTGCACGACCTGCCGCCTTACATCAAAAAATTCATGAAGAGCTATCCGACGGTGAACGTCCACGTCGAATACCGCCGTGCGAACCAGGTTTATGACGATGTCTTCAGCAATGTTGTGGACCTCGGCCTCGTCGCCTATCCCGTGAAGGATTCCAAGCTCGAAATCGTTCCCTTGCGCAAAGAACCGCTCGTGCTCATCTGCCATCCGCAGCACGCGTTCGCCAAGCAGAAGGGCGTCAAGCTCAAACAGCTCGCCGGGCAGAAAATCATCGGCTTCGAGCCGGACATCCCGACGCGCAAGGCACTGGACAAGATTTTGAAGGAATACGGCGTGGACATCAAACACGCGATGGAATTCGACAATGTGGAAACCGTGAAACGCGCCGTGGAGATTGACGCCGGCGTTTCGATCGTGCCGTCGGGCACGGTCGGGCAGGAGATTTCCAAACAAACGCTGGTCGCCGTGCCGATTGAAGACGGGGATTTTTTCCGCCCGCTGGCCGCGATCTACAAAAAGAACAAAGTGCTGTCACCCGCGATGAAACAGTTTCTGGGAATTCTCAAGGAAGCGGCGTGATATTTATTTGAAAGGCCACGTTGGTTGAAGCGGACGGCTTGGTGCCTATCTCATCAGGCTTTTAATCCATACTGTTGAATGCGCAGGTGACATTATCTACTCCCCATTATTTTGTTCCGAGTAAAGCGTTTGGATTTCCGAAGCGGAAAGAGCGCGGTTGTAAATGGCGATTTCATCCAGCAGGCCGTTGTAAAACGTATTGTAAGTCCAGTCACCGGGATGGTCGCCCGGACGTCGGCTCACCAGCAAATCATAGGAAGTCTGCGGGGTGAAGCTGCCCAGATTGTCCTGTGCCACAATGCGGCCGTTCACAAACAGCCGGCCCACGCCGCTCGCTTTGTCATAAGTCAGCGCGACGTGCTGAAACTCGCCAAGCTGGACGGTTTGCAGCGGAGAAAACAGCACGTGCGAATTGCCGTCATTATCCATCAGATTCGCGAACAGCTCGCCCGCCTGCTGCGGCAGATGACCCAGCCAAAGATGCACGCCGATCTCGGTCATCGCGTTCCATTCCAAAATGGGCCGGAATGAAACGACGTTTGCCGGCTTGATCCAGGCGGAAATGGTCAGCCCGTCACCTTTGCCTACATCCAGCGAAGTATTGGCGGGAATTTTCATCCAGGAACTAAAACCATTCAGCGAAAAAGCCCGGCCAACCTTTCCATCGGCGAACGAAATATCCGTCAGTGTTGCGTCATTTCCGCCAACCGAATCTTTGCCTTCGCCTTCGCCCGACCACAATGCCACCAATCCCGGCGGATAGACACCCAAACCGCCCGCCATCACGGAAAATTTTCGCACCGAGTCCACTGACAAATTGACTTTCCCAAAACTCGTCTTGACGGGGAACTCCGCATCCACAAATGAAACCGTCAGCGAGTCGCCGCTGGCCGTTGACAATTTTGCCGAGTTGCTGGAAACGCATTCGACCGAGCGGATGTCTTTGACGCCCAGCTCCAAATCACCGAGCAATGCGGAGTGAAATTTGAAATGCTTTTCAACGCTCTCGCCAATCACGCGCGAACCGTCGCGCAGTTCAACCGTCAGGCGCGGCGGCGGATTCGTGTCAGCGGCGCGGGCATTTAAGAAGCTTGCAAAAAGAAAAATGAAACTTGAAACGCACAAAATGCGCGGCAGAAAAGGTTTCATGTCCCAAGCCTGCTCCCGTCACGTTTCAGCGTCAAGCGAACTTATTTCAAGTTCGCCGGGTTGAGCGACTTCAATTCCTTCGTCAGAAAAATGCCGTCCTTGCGAATGAGTTCGCCGTCGAACCACACCTCGCCGCCGCCCCATTCTTTGCGCTGGATCAAAACCATGTCCCAATGAATCGCGCTTTTATTGCCATTGCCGCAATCCTCGTAAGCCTGCCCCGGCGTGAAGTGCAGCGAGCCAGCGATTTTTTCGTCGAACAAAATGTCGCACATCGGGCTTAAAATATACGGATTGAAACCGAGCGAAAATTCGCCGATGTAACGCGCACCGGCGTCCGTGTCCAGAATTTCATTGAGCCGTTTCGTGTTGTTGGAAGTCGCGTTCACGATTTTTCCATCGTTCAATTCCAATTTCACGTTTTCAAATTTCGTTCCCGAATAAAGCGTCGGCGTGTTGAATTGAATCGTGCCGTTCACGGAAAATTTTGTCGGACAGGAAAAAACCTCGCCGTCGGGAATGTTGCGGTCGCCCTTGCACATTTTCGCGCCGATGCCTTTGATGCTGAAATTCAAATCCGTGCCGGGACCTTTCAGATGCACTTTGTCCGTGCGTTTCATTAATTTTTCCAGCGGCGACATCGCGTGCGCCATCTTCGCGTAATCCATCGTGCAAACGTCGAAATAAAGATTTTCAAACGCCTCGGTGCTCATGCCCGCCGCTTGCGCCATGCTCGGCGTCGGCCAGCGCAACACGCACCAGCGCGTTTTGTTGACGCGATAATCCTGCACGGGCCGGATGACTTTGGAATAAAGCTGCACGCGGTCGCTCGGCACGTCGGAATTTTCATTCATGTTGTCCGCGCCGCGGATGGCGATGTAAGCCTGCATTTTTTTCATGCGGAACATTTCGATGTCGCGGATGTCGGCGGCCTGTTGCGCGTCAATGCCCAGAAGTTGCTCGCGGCCGACGCGCGTGTGGCGCGTCTCGACGAACGGCGTCGCGCCCGCCGCGCGCACGGCGCGGATGAGTTCGACGGTGAATTCGTCCGGCACGTCAATCATGTCGAGCAGGATGCGGTCGCCTTTTTTCAGCTCGGTGGAATAGTTCACGAGCAAGTCAGCCAGTTTTTTGTAACGCGGGTCGGTCATAAATTTTGGAAAGCATAAAACGAATCGCTGGAATTTGCCACAGCAGAAACGTTGATGGAAAACTTTGACACGAATTGCACGAATTTTCACGAATCATTCTCAATTAGTGTTAATTCGTGCAATTCGTGTCTAAATTATCGTTTTTCGATAAAAAAGACTTGACTAACGGAATTGATTGGTTTATTCCTTGCGCCATGAATGCGAATGAAATTTCTCCAAAAGCAAATCCTCGGCTGAATAGAATTAAAACCGTTAGCCGAGTTGTCAAATATGCCACATTTGTATTCCTTGCTTTATCAATTGCTTTTTTTCTTCTCTTTTTTGTTCCTATCTCGCTGACATCAATTCATAAAATCAGTGTTTGGTATGTGCTGTTTCTATATTCGTTTCAAATCGTCGTATGCGTTTGGTATTGGAAACTGATACAGCTATTTCGTTTTTATGAAAGGGGTTTGATTTTTGCAGCCGAAACCATCCGTTGTATTAAAACTCTCGGCATTTTGTGGGTGATGGGCTGGTTGTTATTAACTGCCCTGCATTTTTCGTCACACAAACCATCCATTCGATCCATTTCACCACCAGAAGACACATCGGCATCAAAGCAAACTACAAATTCCGAAGCGTTTCAAGCCGCGTCGAAAGACGTTTCGTCATCAACCAATTCTCCAGTCGTAACGATAAAAAAATCTTACATACGAATCGGATTTTTCTATTTTGATTTTGGCGCGGGCATTGATTTTGGATCGCCTTTGATTGGAATGATTGTTTTTTTAATCGCGTGGATCATGGACGAAGGCCGGAAGATTCAAGAGGAACAGGAACTCACGGTTTAATTGTAATCTTATGAAAAATTTTCAGAACAAAGCAAAAATTATCAAGGTCAGCAAAGTCATACGCGCCATTTTGTATGCCGGGTTGGTTTTATGGATCGTTGCAATCCCGGTGTGTTTGGGCACATTTTTGATTCCGATGATTCTGCTGCCAAAAGAGAATCAGCATGCTTCGATGACTTATACGATGTGTGGCATGACTTTGCAGTCCGCACTCGCATTGGTTGTTAATTTGAAGCTGTTCAGATTTTTTGACCGGCTGAAGAACGGGCATTTGTTTGATGCTCAAACGGTCGGAAATTTGGATGCCGCCGGCAAATGGTGGATTGCACTTTGGTTGTATCAGGGACTTTTTTATGGTCTCGGCCAGGAATATTTCCAATTGAAAATGGCTTGGGACTCCGGCGGTTTGTTCGCGGGTTTGATTCTCATCTTTGTCGCGTGGCTTTTGAAAGAAGCGCAGGAACTTCAAGAGGAACAGGAATTGACGGTTTAAGTTTATGCCCATCATCGTCAATCTCGACGTGGTTCTCGCGCAGCGCAAAATGCGGCTGAACGATCTGGCCGCCGCCGTGGACATCACGCCGCAAAATTTGTCCATCCTCAAAACCGGCAAGGCAAAGGCCATCCGCTTCTCCACGCTCGAAGCGATTTGCGACACACTCAATTGCCAGCCGGGGGAGATTTTGGAATTCCGATCTGATGTAGCCAAAAAGAAAAAGTTTTAGCCAAAGATTTTTTGCGGCTTTACTCGTCGGCGGGCGCAGTTCATTTTTCTGCGCACAATGTTCATTGACCGCAAGCGGGTGGATGGCTGGTGCGAGCGCACGATTCTGGGATTGGTGCTCGCCATTCTGGTGTTTGGTCCGCTGGCGTTCGGCGCGGTGGATGCGTGGGCGTTTCTGGTCGTTCAAGCATTGACCGTGCTCGTGCTGTTCGCGTGGGCGGTGCGGCTGTGGGCCAGTCCCAAGCCGCAGTTGCTCTGGCCGCCGATTGGCTGGGCGGTGCTGGCGTTCGCGATTTACGCCGTCGCGCGGTATCTCACGGCGGACATCGAATACGTCGCGCGGCTGGAGATGATTCAGGTGGTGGTGCTGGCGTTTTTGTTTTTCGTCATCGTCAACAATCTTTACCGGCAGGAGACGGCGCAGATTGTCAGTTTCACGCTCATCGCGCTGGCGGCGCTGATTTCGAGTTACGCTGCGGCGCAAATGCTGACCGGCTCGAACCACGTCTGGAATCACATTTCGCCTTACACGGGTCGCGCTTCAGGGACTTACATTTCACCGAACAATTTCGCCGCGCTCCTCGAAATGCTGCTGCCACTGGCGGTCGCCTATCTGCTGGCGGGTCGCGTGAACGTGGTCACGCGCATCCTGCTGGGCTACGCGGCCGTGGTCATGGCGTTGGGGCTGGCAGTCACGCTTTCGCGCGGCGGCTGGGTGGCGGCGGCGGCGGGATTGCTGGCGCTGCTGTTCATTCTGCTGGGGCATAAATATTTCCGGCTGCGCGCGTCGCTGCTGCTGGCGTTTTTGTTGATCGGCGGAACGCTTTTTTTCACCAACTATCTGTCCAAATCGGCGGGGTACCAGATTCATCTCAAGCAACCGGAAGACGGCGGCGGCCAGCTCGATTTGGACGTGCGTTTTCAATTGTGGCAGACGGCGGAACGGATGTGGCGCGATCATTTTTGGTGGGGCGTCGGGCCGGCGCATTTTGATAATCGCTTCCGCGAATACCGGCCAGAAAGCATCCAGATGCGCCCGGACCGCGCACACAACGATTACATCAACCTGCTCGCCGATTGGGGGACGACCGGCGGTCTCATCGTGCTGGCGGGCCTCGCGCTTTTGATCGCGGGGCTGGCAAAAACCTGGCGGCACGTCCGGCGATCAGAAAAAGATTTCGGCAGCGGACGCAGCAACCGCTTCGCATTTTATCTCGGCGCGTCCACCGGCCTGTTCGCGCTGGCGGTGCATTCGGCGGCGGATTTCAACCTGCACATCCCGGCCAACGCCATCGTCGGCGTGACGCTGCTGGCGATCTTGAGCAGCAACCTGCGGTTCGCCACCGAACGCCACTGGGTCAAGCTGCGGCTGCCGCTGAAAATTTTCGTGACGCTCGCGCTGGCCGGCGGTGTGATTTATTTGACGGGCCAAGAATGGCGGCGCGGCCAGGAAACGGTGTGGCTCGCGCGCGCCGGCAGGCTGCCGGATTATTTTTCGCCGGCGCACGAGGCGGCGCTGGAAAAGGCGTTCGCCGCCGAGCCGATGAATTTTGCGACCGCCTACGCGCTCGGCGAGGACTGGCGCACGGAAAGTTTTAACGGCGCGGAAAATTACGAGGCGGAAGCCGGCGAGGCGATGAAATGGTTTGCCCGCGCGCAGGCGTTGAACCGTTTTGACGGCTACAACTGGCTGCGTTATGGCATGTGCCTCGACTGGCTGGATCGCCACGGCGAGGCGGAAAAATACTTCAGCCAGGCCGAGGCGCTCGATCCGAACGGCTATTACACCATCGCCAACATCGGCTGGCATTATGTGCAGGCCGGCGATTATGCCGCCGCCCGCCCGTGGTTCCGGCGGTCGCTGCAACTTGATTATCTGGACAATGATATCGCGCGCTCGTATCTTGACTTGGTGGAGCAAAAATTGATGGATCAAGCCTCCGGCAAAAACGTTCTGCCCGCTGGATTCTGATTTTTGGCCGCCGATTTGCTGGTTGACATTTGCCTGCGCGCCTTTATACTTTGGCTAGATAAAAGTAGTTACAAAGGCAGTTTATGAAAAACTCACGAATTTCGATTTCTGCGGCTCTGTGCGGTGTGTTGCTCACACTGGCAGCGACCGCATCCGCCCAAACCATTAAACAAGGCATCGCCTCGATCGTTCGCGTTCAGGGCGAGGCCCGTTATTCAATTGGCGACGGCAACTGGCATCCGCTCGTGGCCGGTAAAATCCTGACTGCCGGCGCGATCATACAGACTGCCCACGGTGCTTATGTGGACGTGCTGCTCGGTAAAAACATTGAAATGCCCCAGGCCGCTGCCTGGCCGGATCGCATTTCACTTGCGCCCGATTCGTTTGTTCGCGGGTTGGTGGACTACAAGCCGTCCGTCGAGCAAAACATGGTTCGCCTCACCAGCGACACCACGCTGGCGATTGACAAGCTGACCGTATCGGACACCGGCGTGGACTCCGTGAGCGACACCGAACTGAACCTGACCCACGGTCGAGTTTTCTGCACGGTCAAAAAACTTTCTGCCACGTCCCAATACCTCGTCAAGATTCCGAACGGCATCGCCGGCGTGCGCGGCACGATTTTCGGCATCGGTGCGGATGGCTGGTGCGCCTGTTACCTGCACAGCGTGTTGTTTTCTTTCATCGGGCCGAACGGCATTCCCGTGACCGTCAGCATTGATCAAGGCAATGTCTTCAACCCGTCCACCGGCGAGACGCTGCCGTTCTCGGCTGACTTGAGCCATTTGTTCAGCGAGACTTCCGCCGCGCTGTCCACGCCCTACGTTCCGCCGGCGTCCTTCGCGTTTAACCGGAACACCTGTTTTATTTCCCCCACGTCCGGCACCAAGTAGCAGTTGATGGCGGAAATTTGGGTGTGGACGCCAACGGCATCCTGACAAATTAAATTTCAAAACCAGAGCAGCCTTGAGTTGCTCTGGTTTTTTGTTTAACTCGACGCGGTGAAATTCAAGCCGCTCAAGCCCGCGCCGGTCGTTCTGGCGGTGGCCGTCCTCGCGCTCGTGTGCGGCGTGCGGCTGCTGCACTGGGATTTCCCCGAACGGCTGGAGCGGATGACATACGATATGCGTGTCCGCGCCGCGCAAAAATTTCCCGCGCCCGCCGCCACCAATCTCGCCTTCGTCTCGATGGAGGAATCCAGCATCACCGCCGTCAAAAGCGGCAAGCTCGGCTATAGCTACGGCCTTTACTGGCCGCGCCAGGTTTATGGCCGGCTCGTCGAGGAACTTTCCGCAGAAGGCGCAAAGGCCGTTGCCTTCGACGTGCTGTTCGGCGAATTGCGCCACGATCATCCGGCGGTAGAGATGGCCAACGGCGCGATCATGGAATCCGACGAATTTTTCGCCCTGCAAATGAACCGCGCCGGCGACGTGCTCATCCCCGCCACGCCGGATGTTTCCCCGCCAAATCTTTTCGCCACGAACGCGCTCGCGCTTGGCGACATCACGACCGACCGGGATTCCGACGGCATTCTCCGCCGCGTCAAAGCCTTCCGTACCCTGCGCCGCTGGCATCCGCTCTTCAAGCAGGCCGAGGCCAATCCCGAATACGGTGTGGACTTGAGCCGGGCGCAATTCGCTACCGGCAAAATCATTTTGCCGCAGACCGGCACCACCAACGCCATCGAAATCCCCGTGGACGCGGAAAATAATTTTGAACTCGCCGATTTTCTCGGCGACAAGCTGCCGCCCGGCCTGCCGCCCAAGGCCAAAGCCTTCACCGACGAGCGCGTCTGGCACATGGGCATCGTCCTCGCCGCGCAGGAATTGAAGCTCGATCTGGCACATGCCGAAGTGGATTTGCCGCGCGGAAAAATCACGCTGCGCGGCGCAAATGGAATTGAGCGCGTGATTCCGGTGGATGCCGGCGGAAATTTTTATGTAGACTGGCGGCTCACGCCAACTGATCCGCGCCTGCTGCGCGCGCCGATTGAAAGCCTGCTTTGGCAGGACAAGCTGCGGCTGGCCGGCGAGACGAATGACCTGCGCGATTATTTTCGCGGCAAGCTTGTCGTCGTCGGCTCGGCCGCGCAGGGCAACGACCTGACCGACCGTGGCGCGACGCCGCTGGAGCGCGACACGCTGCTCGTCAGCAAACATTGGAACGTCGCCAATTCCGTCATCACCGGCCAGTTCATCCGCCGCGCGTCCCTGCCGGCGGAGCTTGCGCTCATCATTTTGCTCGGCGCGCTCACGGCATTTTTGACGTGGCAGCTCCGCGCGTTTTCGGCGCTGGGCGGCAGCCTGCTGCTGGCGGCGGTTTATTGCCTCGGCACGGTTTTCATTTTTGTGAAGTTCCGTTTTTGGCTGCCAATCATATTCCCGGTCGGCGGCGCGATTTTGATGGAGCATGTCAGCCTCGCCACGTATCGCATCCTGTTCGAGGAAGGCGAAAAACGCCGCGTCAGATCCGTCTTTTCCAAAATCGTTTCGCCGGACGTGGTGAATGAACTGCTCGGCGCGGAAAAGCTTTCCCTCGGCGGCACGCGCCGCGAGGTCACGGTGTTTTTCGCCGACGTGCGCGGGTTCACCACGCTGACCGACGAGATGCAGCAGCAAGTCGCCGATTTCATCCGCGAAGAAAATCTGGACGCCGACGCGGCGGAAAAGTGCATTGACGAATCCGCCCGCGAGACGCTCGAAACGGTGAACCTTTACCTCGCCGCCGTCGCCGACGCGGTGAAAAGCCACGGCGGCACGCTCGACAAATACATCGGCGATTGCGTGATGGCGTTCTGGGGCGCGCCGGTGCCGAATGAAAAACACGCGCTAGGGTGCGTCCGCGCCGCGCTCGAGGCGCAGCGCGCCATCCACAAATTGAACGAGAAGCGCACGGCGCAAAACGCGTCGCGCGACATCGAAAACCGTGCGCGGTTGTCCGCCGGCCTGCCGCCCAAGCCGCCGCTGCGCGCGTTGCAGCTCGGCACGGGCATCAACACCGGCCTCGTGACCGTCGGCTTGATGGGTTCCGACGCGCATATTTTGAACTACACCATTTTTGGCCGCGAAGTGAACCTGGCCAGCCGGCTGGAAGGCGTTTCCGGCAGCGGCCGCATCATCATCAGCTACACGACCTACAACCATCTGCTGCGGCACGACCCGGCGCTGGCCTCGACCTGCGTGGAATTGTTTCCGGTCACGGTCAAGGGCATCCGCGACGCCGTGCGGATTTATGAAATTCCGTGGCAGAACAAATAGTTTTGAGTTTTGAGTTTTTAATTTTAAGTTAAGCCCGTATGCGCACCGCGATTTATCCCGGCAGTTTTGATCCGCTGACCAACGGCCATCTGGACGTGGTGCAGCGCGCGGCGAAACTGTTTGACCGCGTCGTCATTGCCGTCGCCAAAAACGAGGGCAAAAACCCGACGTTCACGCTCAACGAGCGGCTGGCGCTGGTGAAAAAATCCATCGCGCACCTGCCGAACGTCGAGGCCGATTCGTTCGACAGTTTGCTGGTCGAATACGTCGTGAGCCGGGACGCGCAGGCGATCGTGCGCGGGCTGCGCGCGGTCTCGGATTTTGAATTTGAATTTCAACTCGCGCTGATGAACCGCAAGCTCGATGAAAACGTCGAGACGATTTTCATGATGCCGAAGGACACCTACACGTTTTTGAGTTCGCGCATCGTGAAGGAGATCGCGCGGCTCGGCGGCGACGTGAGTTCGTTTGTGCCGGCGCATGTCGAAGCGGCCCTGAAGAAAAAGTTGAAGTGACTTTGAGTTTTGGTTGAACGGATTTGCCGGTTCAAAACTCAAAGCTTGGAATTCAAAATTATGCTTTCAGTCAATCTTCGCCATTTGGAGGCGCACGAAGTCCGTTTGCAAGGCGAGCTGCCAGTCAAGGAACTGGATTTCGATTTGCGCGACGATATGATCCGTCTTAAAAAGCCTTTGCGCTACGATTTGACCGCTGAAGAATTGCACGACAGCATTTTGGTCCGGGGCCGGCTGCAACTGGCGCTGGATTGCGAGTGCGTCCGCTGCCTGAAGCCGTTCACGCACACGTTGAGTCTGGAAAATTGGGCGCTGCATCTGCCGCTGGAAGGCGAGGACAAGGTGGCCATTGACAACGATTGCGTGGACTTGACGCCGTTCGTGCGGGAAGATATGCTCCTTGAGTTTCCGCAACATCCGGTGTGCCAGCCGGAGTGCGCGGGATTGAAGAAAAAAACCAAAGCCCGGACGGCGGGCGGCAAAGAAGCCGCCGCCAAAACGTCCGTGTGGACGGAGCTGGACAAATTAAAACTGTAATCCTGAATTTATGGGCGTTCCCAAAAGAAAACCATCAACGAGCCGGCAGAAAATGCGCCGCGCCTACAACAGCGTGCTGAAACTGCCGCAGATCAGCAAATGTCCGCAATGCGCCGAGCCGTTTGTGCCGCACCGGGTCTGCCCGGCGTGCGGATTTTACAAGGGCCGCCAGGTGTTGACCGTCACGGCGGGCGCCTGATTTTTTCCGGCGCGGAAAAGTTTTCCGCGCCTTTGCCTTTCATCTATGCGAATCGCAGTGGATGTCATGGGCGGCGACCACGGTTGCGGCGTCATCATCGCGGGCGTCAAGCGCGCGCTGGAGGAAAATAAAAAAATTTCCGCCGTCTTTCTCGTCGGCGACAAGGACAAAATCCACGCCGCGCTGCCGCCGCGCGGTTTCCGCGACCATCGCGTCCGTGTCGTCCACACCACCGAGGTTGTGGAAATGGACGACAAGCCGGTCGTCGCGCTTCGCAAAAAAAAGGATTCTTCCATCGCCCGCGCTGCCGAGCTGGTCCACGAAGGCAAGGCCGACGCGCTCGTGTCGCTCGGCAACACCGGCGGAATTTTTGCGGCGGCGACGTTCAAGATCGGTCGCGTCGCGGGCGTGGATCGCGGCTGCATCGCCACGGTGATTCCGCGCCACGAGGGCGAATTTGTTTTGCTCGACGCCGGCGCGAACATCGAGTGCAAGCCGCTGCACCTCGCGCAATTCGCCGTGATGGGCAGCGTTTATTCGCGCGAAGTGCTGGGCCGCAAAAAACCGCGCGTGGGCATTTTGAGCATCGGCACGGAAGATTCCAAGGGCAACGACCTCACGCTCGAAGCCTTCAGGCTGTGCCAGAAGTTGGATTTAAATTTCATCGGCAACATCGAGGGACACGATTTGTTCAAGGATCACGTGGATGTCGTTGTCTGCGACGGTTTCGTCGGCAACATCGTTTTGAAAACGTGCGAAAGCCTGGCGGTCGCGATGTTTTCGATGCTCAAACGCGAATTGATGCATACGGCGCAGCGGCAGATCGGCGCGTTTCTGGCCAAGGGCGCGTTCCTCACGATTCGCAAACGCATGGACCCGGAAGTTTATGGCGGTGCGCCGCTGCTCGGTTTCAACGGCATGGTGTTCAAGGCTCACGCCTCCGCGCGTGAACGCGCCGTGGCCAGCGCGTTGCGCGTGACCGCCGAAGCCTTGCAACACGAAGTCAATCAGGTCATCATCCGCGAAATCGCCCGCGCCAACGAAAAATTAAACGGCGGCGATGATTCCAGTTGCACAGTTCCAGCATGAGCACCACGCAAATTTTCAAAAACCCGCGCGCCAAGCATAATTTTCAAGGCCGCAGTTGTTCCATCGCCGGCGTCGGCTCGTATGTGCCGGAAAAAATTCTCACCAACGCCGACCTCGAAAAAATGGTCGAGACTTCGGACGAATGGATCACCACGCGCACCGGCATCAAACAGCGCCGGATCGCCGCCGCCGATGAATTCACGTCCGACCTCGCCGCGAAAGCCGCCGGGCGCGCGATGCAAATGGCCGGCGTCACCGCCGACCAAATTGATTTGATCATCGTCGCGACTATCACGCCGGACATGCCGTTCCCGAACACGGCGTGCCTCGTGCAGCGCAAGCTCGGCGCGAAGCGCGCGGCGGCGTTCGACGTGGAGGCCGCGTGCTCCGGTTTCATTTACGCGCTGGAAATCGGCCAGCAGTTCATCATGTCGCGCACTTATGAAACCGTGCTGGTCATCGGCGCGGAAAAACTTTCTTCCATCACCGATTGGACCGACCGCAACACCTGCGTGCTGTTTGGCGATGGCGCGGGCGCGGCGATTTTGCAAAATCGTCCTGACGCGCACGGCCTGCTCACGGCGGTCATGGGCGCGGACGGCGAGAAGGCGGATTTGCTGTTCATGCCCGGCGGCGGCAGCCGTTGCCCGGCGACCAAGGAATCCGTGGACGCGCGGCTGCATTTTCTGCGCATGGAAGGCAAGGAGACGTTCAAGAACGCCGTGCAGGCGATGCAAAGCGCGGCCGAGGAAGCTTTGCGCCGCTGCGAATTGAACATAACACAGATCAAATGTGTCATACCACACCAGGCCAATCGCCGCATCATTGACGCCGTTGGCGAAAGGCTCGGCGCGACACCGGAACAACTGTTCGTGAATCTGGAAAAATACGGCAACACGTCCGCCGCGTCGGTCGCCATCGCGCTGGACGAAGCCGTCGCGTCCGGAAAAATTTCGCGGGGCGATTTGATCTTGCTCGTGGTGTTCGGCGCAGGCCTGACGTGGGGCGCAGCGGTGATCGAGTGGTGAACAACTTATCAATAAAATTGATTTAGTTAATTTGACGGATGGCGGCAACGTGGTAGCTTGACCTGAAACTATGAGTGCAAAAAGGTTCGTTCAAAGTGGTTCGTTTGAACAAAAATTGACGGTGGAAGCGCGGCAGGCGCGCCTGGAATTGTCGGCGGACACCGTCTCCATCCACAAGGCGGGCATTGAATTCCGCAGCCCGACGCCGTTCCACGAATGGGCGGAGATGACCGTCTCGCTGCAATCGCCGCTGGACGCCAGCAGGCTTGCCTGCAACGGCGTCATCGTCGCCTGCACCGGCAACAAGCACACCGGCTACCACGTCTCGATGGTCTTCACCGACATGACCCCGCAGACGCAGGCGCAATTGGGCGCGATGGCACGTTCGCCGCTCGGCACGATTTGACTCGCGATTTTCAGGACGGCATCACCCTCGGACAAATGTCCGGGGGTTATTTTTTTGACGCGCTGCGGCGGATTTTCTAGAATTCCCTTTCATGAAAATCCTGCTGACCACCACCTCGTTCCAAGACACGCCCGGCGAACATCACGATCTGCTAAAAAAAACCGGCTGGGAAATCATTACTGCGCGTGGTCCTTTGAACGAGGCGGACACGCTCGCGCTCGTTGGCGAAGTGGACGGCTGCATCTGCGGCGACGACGCCATCACGCGCAAGGTTTTGGAAAAGGCGCGGCCGAAACTGAAAGTCTTGAGCAAATACGGCATCGGCGTGGACAAGATTGACGTGAAGTCCTGCACCGAATTTGGAATTCCACTTTTGTTCACGCCGGGCGTGAATCACACGACAGTTGCTGAGCATAATTTTCTCTTGCTGCTCGCGCTGGAGAAAAATTTTCTTTTTCACACCGACTCGACCCGTGCTGGCGGATGGAAAAGAAAAACCGGCCACGAACTTCTGGATAAAACCATCGGCATCATCGGGCTTGGGCGAATCGGCAAAGAAGTCGCGATTCGCGCGCGCGCGTTTGGCATGAACGTCATCGCCAAGGACAATCATTTTGACGAAGCCTTCGGACAGCAATACAACGTAAAAAAAGCGAACTCGCTCGACGAATTGTTTGCCGTTTCCGATTACGTTTCGCTGCACACAAATCTCACGCCGGAAACGCGCGATTTGGTTTGCGCCAAGACGATTGCCAAAATGAAAAAGGGCGTTTTGATTTTGAACTGCGCGCGCGGCGAGATTGTGAACACCAACGACATGGTGGCCGCGCTGAAGTCGGGGCAGGTGGGCGGTTACGGCACGGACGTTTTGGATCAGGAGCCGCCGGCGGCGGATCATCCGCTGCTCAGGTTGCCGAACGTCGTCTGCACGCCGCACGTCGCGTCGCGCACTTACGAGAGCGTCGTGCGGCAGGCCACCTGCGCCGTGAAAAATCTCATCCTCGCGATGAACGGCGAAAAACCCATCGCGCAGGTGAATCCCGAAGTGCCGGTGAAGAAAGCATCCTAGACATTTTCGCCATGCCTGAATTAAGCCGATTTTTCGGAATCATCATCCGAATGTTCATGGAAGCCGGTGTGCAACATCACACGCCGCACTTTCACGCTTACTACGGCGAAGCCGTGGCGGTTTATTCCATCAATCCGGTCGAATTGATGAGCGGCGAGTTGCCGCGCCGCCAGCAGCGCTTGATTGAAGCGTGGGCGGAATTGCATCAGGACGCGCTGCTCGAAGATTGGACGAGACTCCAAGCTGGACAACTGCCGCAGCCAATCGCACCTTTGCAATGATGAAACATCCGATTTACAAAGTGCGTTCGGTCAAAGTCGTCGCGCCCTATACGTTGCGCGTGGGCTTCGATGATGCGACGGAGCAAACGATTGATTTTCGTCCGGTGCTGGCGGGCGAACTTTACCGTCCGTTGCGCGAACTGGCGCTGTTTAATAAGGTGAAAATTGATTCCGAAGTCCACACGCTCGTCTGGCCGAACGGCGCGGATTTTGATCCGTCCACGCTGCACGACTGGCCGGAAAATGCGACGGCGTTGGCCGAGCGTGCGCGGGAATGGGAATCGCAACCGGCTCATGCTTGAAATGAAAACCAAAAGCGTGGTGCGGCAGGCCACCTGCGCCGTGAAAAATCTCATCCTCGCGCTGAACGGCGAAAAACCCATCGCGCAGGTGAATCCCGAAGTGCCGGTGAAGAAGATGGTTTGAGTTGTTGCCTGTCTGGCAAACATAAACCAAATGGAAGAAAACAAAATACAAGTCACAAAATTAGAATCTGCGAGACGGCAGCTTGAAACAGCCATCAAGTTGTTCTTTGCCGGAGGCGACTTTGTTTCAATTCATGCGCTGTCTTACGCCGCTTACGGCATAACGCGCGATCTGTGTGATCACTCAAACAATCCGACGTTCTTCGACAGATGGATTGGAGATCGTTTTGACAAGACTCGGCGTGATGATTTTTTTAAGCAAGTTAGTGAGGCTGCTGGCTTTTTCAAACACGCGGATAGAGAACCTACGAAAATTCTTGAATACACACTCAATCAATATGAACTCTTTCTAATAATTGCGGTTTTTCAATACGAGGCATTGACGAGTGAACTTACTTTGCCGATGGGAGTTTTTAAGATTTGGTTTATGAAAAATCGGCCTGGTTTGTTGGTTGAATTTAATGAACAAGAAAAGTCGCAACTTTTGAAGGAAACTTCTCTTCCGCTAGACAAGGCGTCTTTTTATGACCTTGTTTCACAACATATCCAGCTTGCGGAGAGAAATACGTTAAAATTATGAAATTAAAAATGCTGCGTGAAAATAATTTGTCCACCTTGAATCCTTAATTTCATTTCCGAAAATTTTTATGCCCGAAACCTACTACATCATTCCAAAAGAAAAACACGATTCACTCGTCACGCAGGCGTATCGCAAGCGCGGTTACGATGCCGCCGAGGCCGCCGCCGGCGCGCGGTTTTGCGCCAGCGCCGCGTATTACGGCATCCGCACGCACAACGCCATCAAGGCGCTGCACCTCGACGAATTATTCGGCAGCAAGGTCGGTCGCTGGACGCCCGGCGCGCAGATCGAGAAGCTGCCGTCGCGCTTCGCCGCCGCCGAAATCTGGAACGGCCACAACAAGCTCGGCCAGGCCGTCGCCTACGAGGCGATGGACACCTGCATGAAGCTCGCCGATAAATTCGGCGTGGGCATGGTGAGCGTGGACAACGCGACGCATTATCTCTGGGGCGGCGGCTACGTCATGGACGCCGCGCTCAAGGGCTATCTCGCCTACACGAACTGCACGTCGGCCACGTCCGAAGTCGTGCCGTTCGGCGGCAAGACGCCGACGATGGGCACGAACCCGCATTCGTGGGCGTTCCCAACGCAGGACGCGATCGGTTTTCCCATCGTGATTGACTGGGCGACTTCGACCATCGCGATGGGCCGCGTGCAAGTGATGAAACGCGAAGGCAAACAACTTCCGCCCGGTGCGGCCGTGGATGCCGGGGGCAATCCGACGACCGATCCAAATAAAGCCGTGGCGTTGCTGCCGTTCGGCGCGCACAAGGGTTACGGCCTCGGTTTGATTGACGAACTTTACGCGGGTTACATCGGCGGTTCGCTGCCGGAAATCCGCGGCACGTCGCGCGGCGGCGACGGCGAGAAGCGCGGCTCGACGTTTTATTTTCAAGTCATCCATCCCGACGCGATGAAAGGCAACGACTACGTCAAAGGCCGTTCGCAAATCCAGAACGTGAAGGCGATCATCGAAGACGTGCTCGGTCACGGCAATGAGAAGTGCATGTTGCCCGGCCAGCCGGAAGCGCGCTGGGGCGAACTGTCGAAGAAAAATGGCGGCCTGCTGTTCACGAAGGCGGAGATCGAGGAACTGAATCATCTCGCGCACGAAGTCGGCGAGGCGGCGTGGAATCTGGGTGATTTTAAAACCGTTCAGGTATAAATTTTTTCAACCACAAAATTTTATGGCAATTCAATTACGCGACAAATCCACCTGCAAGTATGATCAAATTTCCCTCGGCGAAATCATGCTGCGGCTTGATCCCGGCGAAGGACGCATCCGCACCGCGCGCTCGTTCACCGCGTGGGAAGGCGGCGGCGAATACAACACCTCGCGCGGCTTGCGCAAATGTTTCGGCTACAAAACCGCCGTCTGCACCGCGTTCGTGGATAATGAGGTCGGTCATCTCATCGAAGATTTCATCATGCAAGGCGGCGTGGACACGGACTTCATCAAGTGGCGCGAAGACGACGGCATCGGCCGCAGCGTCCGCAACGGTTTGAATTTCACGGAACGCGGCTTCGGCATTCGCGGCGCGGTCGGCGTGCCGGATCGCGGCAACTCGGCGGCGGCGCAACTCAAGCCCGGCGATTTCGATTGGGAAAATATTTTTGGAAAAATCGGCACGCGCTGGCTACACACCGGCGGCATTTTCGCCGCGCTGTCCGAAACGACGGCGGCATTGACCATCGAAGCGGTGAAGGCGGCGAAGAAGCATGGCGTCGTTGTCAGTTACGATTTGAATTATCGTCCGTCGCTCTGGAAATCCATCGGCGGCTTGAAAAAGGCGCAGGAAGTGAATCGCGAGATCGCCAAATATGTGGATGTGATGATCGGCAACGAGGAAGATTACACCGCGTCGCTCGGCTTTGAAGTCAAAGGCGCGGACCACAGCTTGAGCCACATCGAGACGGACGCGTTCAAGGCGATGATCGAAACCGCCGTGAAGACGTATCCGAACTTCAACGTCGCCGCAACCACGCTCCGCCGCGTCATCACCGCGACGAAAAATGACTGGAGCGCGATTCTCTGGCACGATGGGAAATTTTTCGAGAGCCTCAAATATCCTGAACTGGAAATTCTCGATCGCGTCGGCGGCGGCGACAGTTTTGCGAGCGGTCTGCAATTCGGCTTTCTCGAATTCAACGACGCGCAAAAGGCCGTCGAATACGGTGCCGCGCACGGCGCGCTGGCCTCGACCACGCCCGGCGACACGAGCATGGCCACGCGCAAGGAAGTGGAAAAAACTTTTGGTGGCGGCAGCGCGCGCGTGCAACGGTAAAATCAAATCGCGTGGTAGGGCGTCGCTGCTGCGACGCCTTGGCTGACCCGCAGGTCAGCCCTACCGCCAAAATAAAATTATGAAAACACCAGCGGAACTTTTTTCACTGAAAGGCAAAGTCGCGGTCGTCATCGGCGGCACGGGCGTGCTGTGCGGCGAAATGGCGGAAGGCATCGCCATCGCCGGCGCGACGGTGGCACTCGTTGGACGGGACGCGGCGAAAGCAAAGGATCGTCTCGACAAAATCGCCAAAGGTGGCGGCAAGGCGGAATTTTCCCCGTGCGAAGCGACTTCCAAAACCGCGTTGCAGCAATTGCTCGCGGACGTTTTGAAAAAATTCGGTCGCGTGGACATTCTGGTGAATGGCGCGGGCATCAATTCGCCGACGCCGTTCTTCGATATTCCTGAAGATGAATTTGACCGCATTATCACGGTTAACTTGAAAGGCGTCGTTTTGGCGTGCCAGGTTTTCGGCAAGCATCTCGTCGAACAGAAATCCGGCAGCATCATCAATCTCGGCTCGGCGTCGGGACTTACGCCCTTGTCGCGCGTGTTCACTTATTCGGCGTCGAAAGCCGCCGTGCATAATCTCTCCAAAAATCTCGCGCGCGAGTGGGCAACGAGCGGCGTGCGCGTGAACATTTTGGTGCCCGGATTTTTCCCGGCGGAGCAAAATCGCAAAGTGCTGAACCCCGAACGCGTGGCGCAGATCATGGGCAAGACGCCGATGAAACGTTTTGGCGAGGCGCATGAACTGGTCGGCGCGACGCTGCTGCTGGCATCGGATGCGGGCAGTTTTATCACGGGCGCGGAAATTGTGGTGGACGGCGGTTTTGATGCGATGTCTATTTGAGCCGAAATTTTTCAACCACGAAACACACGAACCGCACGAAAAAATTCAGCCCGTTGAAGTCAGAGCTTCAACGGGTTTTTGTTTTTGAAATTCAAATCATAAATCCGTGATGGGTTTGTGGCGTGGGACGAAGGCTTTCATGAAAGCCCATGCGGTGAGATAACTCAACGCGCAGACGACAAACATGATCAGGTAAGCGTGCTGCGGATTTTCCTTGAACGCGTCGGTGAGCGTGCCGGCGAGTTTTTGGACGATCACGCCGCCGAGGCCGCCGGCCATCGCGCCGATGCCGGTAACGGAGCCGACGGATTTTTTCGGGAACATATCGGACACGGTCGTAAATAAATTCGCAGACCACGCTTGATGCGCGGCGGCACCGATGCAGATGACCGCGACGGCGAACGTCGAGGCCCATTGGCCGAAATGACTGACGTTCGCATAATATTGTGTGCTCAAAACCGTCAATGGAAACAAGGCGATGATGAACATCGCGGTCATGCGGGCCTGATAGACTTTCATGCCGCGTTTCATCAGCGTCATGGGAATGCTGCCGCCATAGACGCTGCCGATGATGGCGATGCCATAGACGATGAAAGTCGGCAGCATAACCTCGTGCTTGGTCATGCCGAATTGTTTTTTCAAATAATCGGGCAGCCAGAAAAGATAAAACCACCAGATGCCGTCGGTGAAAAATTTGCCGAAGAAAAACGCCCACGTCTGCCGGTAGCCGAGCAGACCCGACCTGGCGGCATCGCCAAATTGATTTGCGCCGGAAACGCCGGGGAGAATGGCGAGAATGAGAGTTGAAATAATCGTGCCGACGCCGGGCAGCAGATTGAGCAAGAGAAACCAGGCGGATTTGCCGAGGTCGTGCCAGCGTTTGGCCTGGGCCGCAAGGTTTACCCAGAAAGCGATCGCGCCGATGATGCCATATAAAATTGTCGCGCCAGTCGCGCTCAAACTCGGAAACATTCTGGAAATAAAATAAACGAACAGGCACAGAAAAATAATCATGCTGGTGAGGCCGGTGAATTCCGTCGCCGACATCCGGCCCCGGAAAGAAATCAGCGAGCCGGAAACTTGTTTGCCAGATTTGTCGTCTTGCAGTTCGTCCGCTTTCGTTTCATCACGGTCGCTGTGGATGTAATCAAACTCGGCTTTTGAAATGCCTTTGTGCTGCGCAGGCGGAGCGTAAAGCCAGAACCAAAAAATGAGCCAGAGGAAACCGATTGCGCCGGTAAAAATGAAAGCCATTTTCCAGCCCTGTTGATCGCCGAAATGAATCAGGCACCACGGCACGAAGAGCGCGCTGATCATCGCGCCGACGTTCGAGCCGCTGTTGAAAATGCCCGTGGCGAGCGCGCGTTCGCGTTTGGGAAACCATTCGGCGACGGTTTTGATCGAGGCTGGGAAATTTCCCGCCTCGCCGATGCCGAAGGCGCTCCGCACGAGCATGTGCATCCACGTCAGGCTGCCGACGAAGGCGTTCGCGATTCCAAAAACCGACCAGATGATGAGCGACAGGGCGAGGCCGAGCTTTGTGCCGATTTTGTCAATGACCCAGCCAGCAAGAATTGTCATGCCCGCGTAAAAACCGGTGAACACGGTGGTGACGTTGGCGAAATCCGAGTTCGTCCAGCCGAAGCCGCCAGTTCCGTCTGCTGCGGTCGCGGTGCAAAAAAATTCTTTCAGGTAACTGATGACCTGTCGGTCCATGTAGTTGACCGTCGTGGAAAAAAAGAGCAGCGCGCAGATGATCCAGCGAAAGTTGCTTGAAACTAGAGTGATCGGCTTGAGGGCGCCGATAACTGGCGGATTCGGGGAATTCATGCGGGCGAGGATTGCCGAAACACAACCGCCGTTCAAGCGTTGAAATCCGCGGGACGCGACGGCGTGGGAAGGTTTATTTCAGCCGGAAAAATGTCATTGGATGGGTAGCGAGATGTGGATGGCGGTGCCGCGTTCGATCTGGGACTTGATGCGGATGGTGCCGTGGTGCGTTTCGATGATGCGACCGACGATGGCGAGGCCGAGGCCGGTACCTTTGGATTTGGTGGTGCTCAACATCGCGGTGAACGCGCGTTTTTGCAGTTCCTCGCTCATGCCTTTGCCGGTGTCCTTGAATTCCAATTCGAGATGCGTCGGGCTGGCGCTGGTGCGCGGCAACCGGACGGCACGCGACCGGATGGTCAGCGTGCCGCCATCCGGCATGGCTTCGGCGGCGTTGAGAATCAGGTTGAGAAACGCCTGTTCGAGCTGCGGGGCGTCGCCCGGCATCGCGGGCAAGTCCGGCTGCAAATCGCGGATCAGCCGGATGTTCTGGTTGGCCAGCTTGTGGCGCACGAGCAGGCTCAATTCATCAATCAACCCGTTCAAGCTGACCGGCGCGAGCTTGGGCTCCGTCGTGCGTGCAAAAGAAAGAATCTGCTCCACGATTTTGTTTAGGTGCTCAATCTTGGCGTCAATCACGCGGGCGTCCTTCGCGCGCGGGTCGCCCTCGGGAAATTTCAAATCCAGCGAGTGATACAGCAGCTTCATCACCGTGAGGGGATTGCGGATTTCGTGGGCGACCTCGGCGGCGAGCAGGCCGAGCGCGGAAAGTTTTTCGTTCTGCCGCAACTGTTCCTCCACGTCCACGATGCGTTCGTAGAGCCGCGCCTTTTCGATCGCGATCGCGGACAATTCCGCCAGCGCGCTCAAGATTCTGATTTCTTCGTTGGAAAAATTATAGGGCCGTCCGGTGTAAACGCTCAAAGTCCCGATGACTTGATCCGCGAACAGCAGCGGCACGCTCAATAGCGAAACCAATCCTTCCCTCCGGGCCAGTTCAACATTTTGGTAACGGTTGGACAATTGGACGTTTGGCACCTGCACCGGTTTTTTGCGGCGGACCACCACGCCGAGCAAACTTTCCTCCACGCCAAGGCGCGGCTTTTTGATGTAGGCCTCGCCCGCGCCGTGGCTCGCGCGCAAGTCCAGCCAAGCGCGGCTTTCGTCCAGCATCATCAGCGAACACATCCGCGCCGCCATGAGCAGGCACGCTTCGCGCGTGATGGCGCGCAGCGCCTCGTCGAGGTTCAGCGTCGAATTGATCGTGCGGCTGACGCTGGCGAGCGATTCAAACAGCCGTGCCCGCAGCCGCAACTGTTCATAGAGCCAGGTGTTTTGAATCGCCTTGGTTGCCTGCAACGCGAGTTCCTGCAGCAGTTCCTGGTCTTCCGCTGTGAACGCGTCCGCGCGGTCGGAATCCACGTTGATGACGCCGCGCACTTCGCCGTTCACCTCCAGCGGCACGGCCAGTTCGGAATACACGCCGCGCCGCGCCGCGACGTAGCGCCGGTCCTGCCGCACATCGCCGACGCGCGCGGGCTTGCCCGCGCGCGCGACCCAGCCGGTAATGCCCTCGCCGACGCGCAGTCTTAATTTCGTCGCCGCCGCCGGCAGGTTGTGCGACGCGGAAATTTCCAGAAAACCCGACGTGGGGTTGATCAGCGCGACCGAGCCGGACGAGGCGCGCATGAGTTGGACCGCCTCACTGACGATCAATTGCAACGCCACCTGCGAGTCCAGCGTCGAGTGGATGACATTGCTGACCTGGTAAAGCAGTTTTAGCCGTTCGTGCCGGGCCTGTAAATTTTTCAGTTCGTCGCTCACAACAAATTTATTTTACCGGATTCATCGGACGCGCGCCGCCAGCAGCAGGCCGGTCGCGGCAAAAATCAAATTCGGCAGCCACGCCGCCAGCCACGCGGGCAGATGGCTGCCCACGCCCAGATAAAACCCGATTTTCTGCACGATGAAAAATGCAAAGCAAATAAAAATTCCGCCGGCGACGCCGAAAAACAGATTCCGTCGGCCCGACCCGGCACCGAACGGAATGGCGATGAATACCACGACCAGGCACGTCCATGGCGCGGCCAGCCGTCCGTAAAATTCGGTGAGAAGCCAGCCAGCCTGGTCGCGCGGCAGGTCGGGATGCAGCCGCAGATAATTAAAAATGTCGGCCAGCACCAGGTCGGGCTTGCGCGAGCTGCGGAAATTCTGGTAACCGCTGATCTTGATCTCGCTCTGGATTTGTCTCGGTGTCTCGTCAAATTCCGGCATGGCCAGCACGTTGGTGGCCAGCGTCGGGATGAGGTCGCCGTTGGGCGTCAACTGCGCGTAGCCGGTGGCCTTGAAAAAAGTCCACGCGCCATTGGTGAAGACCGCGCGTTCCGCCTGCAACTGCCGCCACGAGCCGTCCGGTAAAGTCCAGCTTGCCTTGACGCGAAGCATCTCGGCTTCGGGAATGTGATACGCGTCGAACTGCCACAGGCGGTGCGCGTGCGCGTTGGAAAAGCCGTGGAACTGATCCGCCGCCGCGTCGTCGTCCGGCCGGTGAACATGGCGAGTGCGGATTTGGTTGGCCCAGTCTATGCCGCGCGGCGCGGCAAATTCGTTCAAGGCGAACAGCGCGAAGCTGGCCATCAGGCCGACAAAAAAATACGGCAGGCACAGCCGCCACAGGCTCACACCCGCCGCGCGCATGGCGGTCAGTTCGTTGTGGCGCGCGTGGTTGGTGAGCGCGTAAAGCAGCGCCAGCAGCAGCGCGATGGGCAGCACCGTCACCAAGAATCCCGGCGTCAGCGCGGCGACATACGCGATGACGTCGAGCAGGTGCATTTTGCGTTCCTGCAGTTCCTCCAGTTCGTTGAACAGGTCGAACGAGATCCAGAAAATGAGGAAGCCGCCGAGGCAGTAGGCCAGCGGCGTCAGCAGTTCGCGGAATAAATATCGGTCGAGCAACCGCACGCGGCAAGGTTAAGCGGCGTGCCGCTCTGCTGCCAGCCGAATTGCTGGCTGAAAAACCTTGCACCGGGAAGCCGATGATTTACGCTTTCCCGCCCTTGTGGGTTGGTAGCTCAGTCGGTAGAGCAGTGCCCTTTTAATTCAAAAAGGCCGGTTTTAGCCATTTTTAGCGAGTTTTAATTCCCCTTTGCAACCATTGCAGAACTATTGATTTCATTGGGTATTATTCACTTTTCCGTGTCATCTATCGTCTTCTCATAAAATCCAAATTTTTCCCGATGGGTTACAAGTCGGGTGCAAGTTTTTGAAACAACTTCGCGAATTGTTCCAGTTCTTCTACGGCGAAAGCAAGCAGCCGGCGACTGGTTGCCTCAAGTTGTTCCGCAATTATGGGACGGAGATGAAACAGCGCAACCTGCCCACACGATCAGGCCATCGCTTGACGCAATTCTCCCGGTGAAACAATTGAGATTTTCAGCCCACCCTGAACGCGCTCATACGACGGGCCGTTCAATGGACTGACGGCGTAATTTTTTCCTTTTGGATATTGTTCACGAAATGCTGCCAGTCCGCGCGTCTCGAAGGCTTCGGGGTTCCATTTGCATTCGATGGCGTCAACCGCGTCGCGCCCGTGTGGCACGACGAAGTCCACTTCGCGCTGCTGTTTGTCGCGCCAGAAATGAATTTTCGGCGCTCCGGCGGC
>Ga0302319_10005005_pt1 | contig 26908 bp, 20 predicted proteins | sample Bog_T0_2_FD_203319 | JGI IMG/M metagenome (GOLD analysis project Ga0302319, IMG submission 203319) | Peat permafrost microbial communities from Stordalen Mire near Abisko, Sweden - Bog_T0_2 | ecosystem: Environmental > Terrestrial > Soil > Wetlands > Peat | place: Sweden: Abisko, Stordalen Mire... | reverse complement strand
TGCCCTCGAAAAGTGTATTGCGGCTGCCAACAGGGGCTGGATGTCAGAAAAATATCTTCCCCCGGCAGGTCAGGAGAAGTGTTTTTTCTTGACATCCCCTTTTATAGAACCCGCCGCGCGAATGCGCGCGCTCACCGCCATGGCCCATGGAATATGAATGCGCTTGCCGAAAGGCGTGAGCACACAGACGCGCCAATCGCCCAGCTCATCGCGGCAACGCTCGATCACCACCGTGCGATCGTCGGGAACCGCGCCTGTTGCGGCCTCCTGATCGGCGAGAAACTCCATCAGGTTCTCTGCCGCGCCTGGATCGAGATCGTGCTCTGCAACAAGGCGCGTGAGCGCGGCGGGCTTTGGTAATGTGCGCAGCTCGCGCACCAGCGCGCCAATGCGGCGGCCAAACTCCAGCGGCCGGCCAACACCATCTCCCTTCCAGAACGGCATCTTGCCCGGCTCGCCGGGAGCCGGCGTCACCAGCACGCGATCATGCGTAATCTCCACAATCCGCCATGTGGATGCGCCCAAAATGAACGCCTCGCCCGGATGGCTCTCGAAGACCATCTCCTCGTCCAGCTCGCCCACGCGCACAGCCTTGCCCCCATCGTTTGCAAGAGAGCTGTGCGCCAGAAACACTCCGTAGAGGCCGCGGTCTGGAATAGTGCCAGCGTTGAGAATCGCCAGCCGCGCCGCGCCCTCGCGCGCCGTCACTACGTTGCGCACGCGATCCCACGTGAGCCGCGGCCGCAGTTCGGCAAACTCGTCCGATGGATAGCGCCCGCTGAGCAGATCCAGTACGCCCTCAAAGGCCGCGCGGCTCAATCCGCCAAACGGCGCAGCGTGGCGCACCAGCTCGAAGAGCGCATCCACGCTGACTTCAGGCTTTGACTCTTCTGCATCCTTCCGTGCAGAATCCCACTCATCAAACTTCAGATCCGCCGTTTGGTTCTTCCCCTTTCGCCTGCTCTTGACTGCTTTCGTCTTGGGCGGCGCTGCCGCCCAAGGCGGATGCGCGACTATCGCCACCAATTGCTGCGCCAGCACATCCAGAGGATTGCGCGGGAAGCGCGTGGACTCGATATGCCCCTCGTGCATAGCGCGCGTGACCGCGGCGCAGGCCACCAGATCGGCTCGATATTTGGGAAACAGAATTCCTTCGCTCACAGCGTTCACATGGTGGCCCGCGCGGCCAATGCGCTGCATCCCGCTGGCCACCGAAGGCGGCGCTTCAATCTGGATCACCAGGTCCACCGCGCCCATGTCGATGCCCAGCTCCAGTGTCGATGTAGCGCACAGTGCGCGAATCTGCCCCGCCTTCAACTGCTCCTCTATCACCGACCGTTGCGCCGCAGCCAGCGAACCATGATGCGCGCGGGCAATCGCTTCCCCTGCCAGTTCATTCAACGCGCCGGCCAGCCGCTCGGCTACCTGGCGGCTGTTCACGAAAAGAATCGTCGAGTTGCGCGCGCGAATGATTTCAAGAAGCCGGGGATGAATCGCGTTCCAGATAGAAACCCTGCGCGGCGCCTGCGAGGCTGGGCCGCTGGGAATCTCCTCCTGCTCGCCCAGCCGCGCCATGTCCTCCACCGGAACCTCAATGCGCAGCTTCAACTGCTTGGGCGCGCTGGCATTGATGATGGTCACGGGGCGGTAGCGCAGGGACTCGGCGGGCGTCGCGTCAGGGACGAAGGGACTAGGGACGAAGGGACTGGGGATTTGAGGTTGGTCCGCCATGACGGCTTGTTCGATGAGTTGGCTCCTCTCGAACCGCTCAACATCAGGACTACCGATCACGACCACTCTCCTCGAATCCGCGTCGCTAGTTCCTAGTCCCTGTCCATCTACCCCTCCTAAAAACCGCGCCACCTCTTCCAGAGGCCGCTGTGTCGCCGAGAGGCCAATGCGCTTTAGCCGCCGCCCCGTTAGGGCCTCCAACCGCTCCAATGAAAGCGCAAGGTGAGCCCCGCGCTTGGTGGGAACCAGCGCGTGAATCTCATCCACAATCACCGTATCCACCGTGCGCAGCGCCTCGCTGGCCTGCGAGGTGAGCAGCATATAGAGCGACTCCGGCGTAGTGATCAAGATCTCCGCCGGATGCCGCGCAAACCGCGCCCGGTCCCGCTGCGGCGTATCTCCTGTGCGCACATGAATGAGCGGCTCGCGAAACGGCACACCCATGCGCCGGGCCATGTTGGCCATGCCAGCTAGAGGCGAACGCAGATTCCGCTCCACGTCCACCGCCAGCGCCTTCAAGGGCGATACATAGATGATCCGGCAGCCGCGATCAGCAGTCCCTAGTCCCTTAGTCCCTAGTCCCTTAGTCCCTAGTCCCTTAGTCCCTAGTCCCTGATCCCTGATCTCTGACCCCTGATCTTCGTTTCCCGGGTGCCCCACCCTCGCGACGTTTTTGTTTTTGTCGCTAGGGTGGGAACCTCCCAGCATCAGCCTGTCCAGGCACCAAAGAAACGCGGCCAGCGTCTTGCCCGTCCCGGTCGGCGCAAGAATCAGCGCGCTCTCCCCTCGCGCAATCGCCGGCCAGCCCATCCGCTGCGGCGCGGTCGGCGCGTCAAAGACCGCACGAAACCACGCCGCCGTCACCGGGTGAAAACACGCAAAGGGATCGGCTGCTGGAGCCGAACTGGGGGGTGGGTCCGGAATGGGCCGGTGCGGAGGCATCGTTGTTCGAGAATAGCGCACCGGAGCGGCGAAGAGGAAGCGAAAATATTAACTCTCTGCTGTCAGCCTCCATCCCCGGTGGGCAGTTCCTACGCGCGGTCGCTCCGAAACTCGCTCACGATTTCGATGAAGCTCCCTTCGGCTCGTGAATCGATGAGCAAAATTCGGATCGAGTGAAGTTGTGCTTGCACAGCGCCGCACTGTGTCGCTTCAAGAAGTGTCACAATCCTGCTAAATCTTTGAGGCGATTCTGTTTTTATCAGGTGCAGAGGCTACCGATCAGCATCAAAAAAGCTGATCGTCGCCCAATTTGCCCATGCGAGACCATCTGGCCACACTCCTCGACGACTTCCGCCGCTATCCGCGCGAAGTCGCCGTGGTGCGCTACCAGGGCAACCGCCGTCGTGTGACCACTTACGGAGAGATCGCCCATCTGGCCGGCCGCTTTGCTGCGCTGTTGGCCCAGAGGGGCATCGAGCCCGGCGACCGCGTGCTCTTGTGGGCCGAGAACAGCGCGGAGTGGATCGCCGCCTTCCATGGCTGTCTGCTGCGCGGCGTGCTGGCGGTGCCCCTCGACGCCAGCGGAACCGCAGATTTTGCAGTGCGCGTGGCTGCGGACGTGGCTCCGAAGCTGGTTGTAGGCGATGCGGCGTTGCTGGCGCAGTTGTGTGAGGCGATCTCCCACCCTAGCGACAAAAACAAATACGTCGCGAGGGTGGGGCACCCAGATGAGATGAGAGTGGGGCAGCCGGCGAATGGGCAGCAGTCTGACTTGCCACGCATCTGCTTTGAAGACTGGCTCACGATCCTGCCTACGGAAGAAGCCGGGCCGGTTCCCGGACTTTGCGCCCGAACCCCGCTCCAAATTCTCTTCACCAGCGGCACCACCGGCGACCCCAAAGGCATCGTCATCACCCACGGCAACCTGCTTGCCAGCGTTGGCCCCATCGAGAAGGCATCCCAGCCCTACATGCGCTACAAGCGGCTCGTCCATCCGCTGCGCATCCTCAACACGCTGCCGCTGAGCCACGTCTTCGGCCAGACCATGGGCCTGTGGGTTCCGCCCATCTATAGGGCCGAAGTTCACTTTGAAAATCGCCTGGCCGCGCCCCGGCTTATCGAGACCATCCGCCGCGAGCGCATCTCCGTGCTGGCCGCGGTGCCCAGGGTCATCGCGCTTCTCAAGGCGCATCTCGAAGCCACAGTACCCGGCTTGGCCGAACGCGCCGCCGGCCCTAAAGGCACCGCAACTGGAGTTCCCGTTCCGCTGCGCTGGTGGAGATTCCGCGAAGTTCACGCAGCCTTCGGCCTCAAGTTCTGGGCCTTCATCTCCGGCGGCGGAGCGCTGCCAGGTCCGATTGAGAAGTTCTGGAATGCGGTCGGCCTGGTCGTGGTGCAGGGCTACGGAATGACTGAGTCCACCGCGCTCATTACGCTCAACCATCCCTTCCACGTGGCGCAGGGAACCATCGGCAAGCCGCTCGCAGGCCGTGAGGTCAAACTTGGCCCCGATGGCGAAGTGCTGGTGCGCGGCGCGTCCATCTCCACCGCAACCTGGTCCGGCGGCGCTCTGCATCCGCGCACCAGCGAATGGCTGGCCACCGGCGACCTGGCCCAGACCCAGCCCTCTGGCGAGCTGCGCTTCCTGGGTCGCAAAAGCGAGGTCATCGTCACCGCCGCGGGCCTGAATCTGCACCCCGAGGACCTTGAAGCCGCCATCGAAATCGAGCCGGGCGTCAAGGCCTGCGCTGTGGTGGGAGTGGATACGCCCGCCGGACCCGAGCCCTGCGCCGTGCTTGCGTTTCGCGGCGCGCGCGCGCAAGCTGCGACGGCGATCGAACACGCGAACGGCAGATTGGCGGAGTTTCAGCGCATCTCGCGCTGGGAGTTGTGGCCCGAGCCGGACCTGCCTCGCACCTCCACCGGCAAGGTGAGACGCAAAGCGGTCGCCAAATGGCTGGCGAAGAAGAACGAGGCGGCTGAGAAAAACGGCGCATTGAACGGAGCAGTGCATTCAAACGGAACCTCGAAATCCGAAAACGGCGATTGGCTGCTGGCCTTGATCGCGCAGATCACAGGCGAGGCTTTGCTCGTAGCCGGAGATGAGCTGCGCCTCACCGAAGATTTGCACCTCGATAGCCTGGGCCGCGTGCAGTTGGCCGCCGCCATCGAGGAACGGCTGGGCCTGGCCGCGGAGAGCGGCCTGTTGGAAGAAGTGCAAACGCTGGGAGAACTGCGGCATCTGGTTACCGGAAACCACACGTCGAGCGCCTCGCAACCTGCGGGTGCCCCCGGTCTCGATTTTGAGACCGGGGAATCGAAGCAACCCCGCATATCGGGTGCCCCATCCTTTCCGCAGCCCATCGCAGAAAGGGTCGGCAGCGACGATCCCCAGCCGGTGCCTGTCCAAAACGAGTTGCAGACCGTTCCCGCTCCGCCACGGTACATCTACCCGCATTGGCCGTGGTGGCTTCCGTTCCGCTGGCTGCGCGCCGCTTTTGTCGAGTGCGCCATGCGCCCCCTGGTCTGGCTGCTGGCCAAGCCTACCGTCTTTGCCCCGGATCGGCTGGACGCCGGCGAACCGATGCTGATCGTCGCCAACCATGTAACCAGCTTCGATGGGCCACTCTTGGAATACGCGCTCCCCGGCCCCATCCGGCGGCGGATTGCCGTGGCTATGTCCGGCGAGATGCTGGAGGAGTATCGCCACTTCCGCGATCCTGATCGGCGAACCACAAAATCAAAATTCTATCCGCCCGGCCCGTTGATCTATCTGCTCCTGACGGCGCTCTTCAATGTTTTTCCGTTACCCAAACAGCGCGACTTCCAGCGCAGCTTTGCCCACGCGGGCAAGGCGCTGGACCATGGATTTCATGTGCTGCTGTTTCCCGAGGGAACGCGCTCGGCAGAAGGGGAATTAGCCCGCTTCCGGCCTGGAATCGGCCTCCTTGGGAAGCAGAGCGGAGCGCCCGTGCTGCCCATGGCCATTCGTGGCCTGGGCGAATTGAAGACGGGAAGCCGCGGCTGGTTCCGCTCCGGCTCGATCGAGGTGCGTGTCGGCCAGCCCATCCGCTTTGGGCCGCTCGAGTCCGAAGCGGCCATCACCGCGCGCCTGCACGATGAAGTAGAAAAACTGCTGAAAAAACAGCTAAAAGCTAAGAACTATCGCTCACATCGGTGCGCTGCCGGCTGTTAGCTGTACGCTGCTTTTCTAGCTCGGCTGCCTGGGCTTGAAGTGGCATGTCCCGCCGGCAAGCACCGAGGTCCAGATCGAAGGATCGGCGGGCTGTTCGCTCGACCCGAGAAACAGTACCCCGTCCGCCGCAAGGATCCGATGGATGTTGATGAGCAGGGGGCGCCGCGTCTCTTGCGAAAAGTAGAGCATCACATTGCGCAGCAAGATCGCATCAAAGCGGTCGTCGGCGCGGTGGAACGGAAGTTGCGGCCCGCACAGGTTGGCCTGGCGGAAGTGGCACATCTTCCGAATTTCGTTCTTCACCACCCAATCCTCGCCCGTGTGGTCGAAGTAGCGCACCACGAAGCGGGCGGGCAGGCCGCGGTTGATCTCGATGCGGCGATAGCGGCCGGCCTGGGCGCGCTCCACCACGTCGGCGCAGATGTCCGTTCCTTCGATACGAATGTTCCAGCCCACCAGCATGGGAAAATGTTCCAGCATCGTCATCGCCAAGCTGTATGCTTCCTGGCCGCTTGAACAGGCGGCGCTCCAAAAGCGCAGACTGCGCACATGTCGCCGCGTCTCGATCAGCTTTGGCAGCACTTCGGTCCTCAATAGCTCGAAAGGCCGGCTATCGCGAAAGAAACTAGTTTCGTTGATCGTCATGGCCTCCGCGACCGAGCGTTCCAAAACCGGGTCTTTCCTCTTCTTGAGATACTCGACAAGTTCTTCCAGGTGAGTCATCCCCTGATTGCGCAAAAGCCTGTTCAGCTGCGTAACAAAGAGATAGTCGCGCGAGGGGTCGAGTACATTCTGCGAAAGGCCGAAGACCAGATCGCGCAGATAGCCGTAGTCGACGTTCGGGGAAATTTGCATGACTAGACCGCCGATTTCAGAAGCTCGCGCGCTTCGTTGCGGTACGTCCGGGTGGCAATCCGGAGGATTTCGGGAACGATCGCGTTTAGAGGCAGCACAATATGGGCCAGGCCGGCATTCACAACTACGCCGGGCATGCCCCACACCGTGCTGGACGCCTCATCCTGGGCCAGCACCGTCCCGCCGTGGTCGCGAATCGCGCGGCAGCCAATCAATCCGTCGGAGCCCATGCCGGTGAGCACCGCCGCTAGAACACCCGAGCCATAGGCAGCAGCAGCCGAGCGAAACAAGGCATCCACCGCGGGACGGCAGTGGTTCTCAAGTGGGCCTTGATGCAGGTGCAGGGTGGGGGGCTGGCCGGGCTGGCTGGACCGGGCCGCGCACAACACCTCCATGTGCCAGTTGCCACGCGCTATGTAAATCGTTCCGGCGCAAACCTGATCGCCTTCCGCGGCCTCGCGCACCCGCAAGCCGCAATAGCGGTCCAGCCGCTCGGCAAACAGTTTGGTAAACAGTTCCGGCATATGCTGCACAATCAGCACAGGCAAGGGAAAGTTGCCCGGTAACGCGGGAAGCAGAACGTCAAGCGCCGCGGGACCGCCTGTGGAAACTCCGATGGCCAGGACGACCGGGACTGAGGAGACAATCTGCGGCTTATGCGGCATCGCTACGGGCAGCGACAGCGGCATCCGCGCCGCGCCTTGAAGAACTGGTTGGGTCGGCAGCCGGCCTGTCAGTGCATGAATCCTGGGAACCAGTTCCTGGGCCAGCGTGCGAGTGGCATCCTCTCGGCTGGCTTGTCCCGCCGGCTTGGTCACATAGTCCGATGCGCCGCATGCCAGCGCTTCGATCGTCACCATGGCGCCGCGTTGCGTGAGCGAACTGCACATAATCACCGGCATTTTGTTTCCTCGCGCCCGCAACTGCCGCAAAGTAATCAGCCCGTCCAGCACCGGCATCTCGACATCCAGCAGAATCAGGTCGGGATGAAGAGTTTCAATGGCGCTCAATGCCGACTCACCGTCGGCCGCGGTTCCAGCCATCTCCAGGCTCGCATCGGCGCACACCACGGAACGCAGCAGGCTGCGCATCACTGCCGAGTCGTCCACAATCAAGATGCGGGTGCGGCGGCCGGGTTCCATCGTTCAGGCCTCTACCAGACCGAGCATGGCCAGCTTCTCGCTGAGCGCCTCGTCGTCAAATGGCTTCATCAGATACTCGTCCGCTCCAGCATCCAGCGCCCGCATTATGAAATCGTTCTCCGCCTCGGTCGTGACCATCATCACCTTGACTTCGGCGAATCCCTCCGCCCGCAAGAACTTCAGCATCTCAAGCCCATTCATCACCGGCATATTCCAATCCACCAGCGCCAGATCGAAGGGCGCGCCGGCACGGAGCAGGTCGAGGCCGGCCCGGCCGTCGGCGGCCTCCTCGCACTCGATGCCCCGCTCCTCGAGCAGCCCGCGCAAGAAGCCCCTCACAAAACGGGAATCGTCGACAATCAATGCTCGCATCGTCACCCCCCGGATCTTTCGCCTACGCCGCTTGTGCGGCGCTCAGATGCATCGGGTCTAGCCGCTCAGGGTCCAGCTTGATCAGCAGGCCGTCCTTGAGTTTGTACGCGCCGGCAAACAATCCTTTCCGGCGCTCATCCAGAATCGACGGATTCGGCTCGTAATCGTCCGTCGAAACCGTCAGAACCTCTCCCACCGAGTCCACCAGCAACCCAAAGCACCCACCCGCGCTCTCCAGAACCAGAATGTCCTGCGGCCCATCCTTGGGCGGTAGCCCCAACAACTGGCGCAGACTCACCGTAGTCAGCACGTCGCCGCGATAGTGAACCAGCCCGCCCACAAACGCGGGAGCCAGCGGAACAGGCTGTGGCCGAGCCGCGCCCACAATCTCAAGAATGTAGGTGATGGGTACGCCAAACAACGTCTGCCCCAGCCGCACCGAGCACATTTCCACCTGGCTTGCCGCCTTCTCCTTGCGATTCAATGCAGTCCCCGTTTCGCTCATTGCACAGCCTCCGCAAGCTCACTCCATGCGACCGGCGCATTCCGATCCATAGGCAGGGGCGCCACGGCGCCCAGGTCCACCACGCCCGTCACGCGATTCTTCAACAGCGTTACGCCGCCGGTTCGCTGGCTGGTGCCCGCTTCAAAAAGGTCGCTGCCCGCGGCCACGTCCAGCACATGCGATACAGCAATGCCCACGTGGCGATTGCCCTCGCGGCACACCACCACAATGATCTGCCGTTCTGGTTTGCCCTCGACCGCGGCCAGCACCCCGCCCGAATCCTCCACCGGAAGCAGTTGACCCTCGAAATTCAGCACCGGCCTGTAGCCGATGTACTCGATCCGTGAAAGCGGAAGCTGCTCGATGCGAAGCACGTCGGCCAACGGCACCGCGGCCTGACGGCCACCAGCCTCCACCAGCAGAAACTCCAGCTTCTTCGCTGTCTCGGCGTCCGTCTCCCCCTCCGCGGCATGTGCTTGTTCTGCTTCGGCGCTCATGGACACTCCGGCCCTGATCGCAATCGATCCGGGATCCAGAATCAACGCCAGATCGGCGTTGCCCAGCACCGTCGCTCCTGAATACAGGCCGATATCCTTGAGTACAGGCGATAGCGGCTTGACCACAATCTCCTCCGGATCGGCCAGTCCATCCACAACCAGCCCGAAGCGCCGCCCGTCGGCATCCAGAACGGCAATGAAGTTGTCCCGCTCCGTCGTCGCCTTGTGGTCGCCTGCCGGCATCAGCAGACGATCGAGAAACACCAGCGGCAACAGCTTGCCGCGCAGCCGGTAAAGCGGCGCGCCCTCCATCCACTCAATGGCCGCGGCGGCCTGCTCGGGGGGAACGTGGACTAGCTCGGAAAGCGCCCCCTGCGGCAAGGCAAAGCTCTGATTCACGCTGCGCACAATCAGGGCCGGAATGATCGCCAGCGTCAGTGGAATCCGCATCCGCAGCGTGGTGCCCTTGCCGGCGCGCGAGTCGATCTCGACCTTGCCGCCGATCTTCTCCACGTTGGTGCGCACCACATCCATGCCCACCCCGCGACCGCTCACGTTGGTCACCGCGGCGGCAGTGGAGAAGCCGGGTAAAAAGATCAGTTGCAGGAGCTCCCGCTCGGCCAGGTGCGCGGCGCGCTGCGGGGTAATCAACCCCCGCTCGATGGCCTTCTGGCGGATTTTTTCAACGGCAATGCCGGCCCCGTCGTCGGAAACCTCGATGACGACGTGGCTGCCCTCCTGGCTGGCCCGCAACTTCAGCACCCCCTCGGGATCCTTGCCCGCTGCTAGCCTCGTTTCCGGCGGCTCGATGCCGTGATCCAGTGAGTTTCGCACTGCGTGAGTCAGCGGATCCTTGATGGCTTCAAGCAGGCTCTTGTCGAGTTCCGTGTCCTGGCCTTCCATGTGCAGCCGGACGCGCCGGCCGAGCGACTGGGAGAGATCGCGCACCATGCGCGGCATCTTGGAAAAAACATTGGAAACAGGCTGCATCCGGGCCTTCATCACCGTCTCGCGCAGATCCGCCGTCACCATGTCCAAACGGCGTGAGAGCAGGGTCATGTTGGGGTCTGCAGCGGTAGCCTGCAGCACCTGGTTGCGGGTCAGTACCAGTTCGCCCACCAGGTTCATCATCCGGTTCAACACGGCCACATCCACGCGCAACGAGCTCTCCGCGGCCGTTCCGGCTGCCGCCGCCTGCGCCCTGGGCTTGGCGGCTTCAGGCTCCGCCTCGACGGGAGCTTGAGCGGCAGGCGCGGCAACCAGCTCTTGAGCAGGCTCGATCGGCTCCCGCGCTGGCGCTATGACGGCAAGCGATGCGGGCGGCGCGGGTAGGGCCGGCTCCGCGGGTTCAGACTCATCGGACTTTGCCGGGTCACGAAGCGCGCCGGCCCTCACGCGAACGGGCTGCTTGACCTCCGCCTTGGCCGGAGCCTGCAACACTTCCATCAGCCCGATCAGTTCGGCATCCTCGCCGTCGCCCTCGCTGCTCTCCACTTCGATGGACTTCAGAATCGATCGCAGGCCGTCCAGCAGTTTCAGCAGCCCTGTGATCGCCGGCCTGTCGGCCACCAGCTTACCCTCGCGCAACTGCCCCAGCAGATTTTCGCCGGCGTGAGCCAGCTTCTCCAGCCGCTTGAACCCAAGAAATCCCGTGGTCCCCTTGATGGTATGCACCGAGCGGAAGATATCGCCGATCAGCCCCGCATCCGTTGGCCGCTCCTCAAGATCGGTCAGGCACCGCTCCATGCGGTCCAGCCCTTCCTGGCTCTCGATCAGGAACTCTCGGGTCAATTCGTCCAATGCCATGCGCGTCCACTCATCCGCCCAACCGGGATCACGGTCCCGCACACTGAGCACTATCTCCGTTATCGGAAAGAAGAGGCTCAACTTGAGGAAACGAGTCCAGCGAGGAGAAAAGGAAATAGGGAACATGGAGCAGGACGCACCCTGCCCCATATACAGTGAGCGGAGAAATGCTTTAGCCTCAACTATCATGCCGTCCGTAGCCGAAAACTCTGAGCCCGCGCTCCACCACCTTCTCGAACAGGCCCGCCAGACCGCACTCCATTCCTACTCGCCCTACTCCGGCTTCCGCGTCGGCGCGGCGCTCAAGCTGACCAATGGCGCAATCGTCACTGGAACCAATGTGGAGAATGTGAGCTACGGCCTGACCATCTGTGCCGAACGTTCGGCACTTGTCAGCGCTGTTTCGCAGTTCGGCCCGCAGATTCGCATCGTGGCCGTCGCCGTCGCCAACCTCAACAGCGCTCCCAGCCCACCCTGCGGCGCATGCCGCCAGGTTCTCGCCGAGTTCGTCCTGCCCGATGCGCCGGTGATCTTTCCGGCGGGGGATGGATTGCGCACCATGCCCTTTCAAGAGTTGCTGCCCCTGGCCTTCGAGATGAAATCCACATAGCGCCGGAACTCCGTGAGGCACACTAAACCTATGCCGACAGACCCCGCACCGCTTCACACCATCGACATCATCCGCAAAAAGCGCGACGGCGGCACGCTCGATGCCCGCGAAATCGGCTTCCTCGTCAATGGTGCGGCAAATGGCTCCATCCCCGCCGAACAGCTCTCCGCATGGCTCATGGCCGCCTGGATTCGCGGCCTCTCGCTCGACGAAACCCGCTCCCTCACACTGGCCATGCGCGACTCAGGAGAAAAGTTCTCGCCCGCGCGCCTGGGCAAGGTTGCCGTGGACAAGCACTCCACGGGCGGAGTCGGCGACAAGACCAGCTTTCTTGTCGCGCCCATCGCCGCGGCCTGCGGCCTCGCCGTGCCCATGATTAGCGGGCGCGCCCTCGGCCATACCGGCGGGACACTGGATAAATTGGAGTCCATCCCCGGCTACCGCACCGCTCTCACACTGTCCGAATTTGAGACAGTCCTCATCCGCTGCGGCGCATCCATCGTCAGCCAGACCCCGGCGCTGGTCCCTGCTGACCGCGTCCTCTATGCCTTGCGCGACCGCACCGGCACGGTCGAGAATCCCGGCCTCATCTGCGCGTCGATTCTGAGCAAGAAGCTTGCCGCCGGCCTCAATGCTCTGGTCCTTGATGTGAAGACCGGCTCCGGCGCGTTCCTGCGCAAGCGCGAAGACGCCGAATACCTGGCCGCCCTGATGGTGGCCACCGCCGAAGCTGCCGGAACCCGGACCGTCGCGCTGCTTACCGATATGGGCCAGCCGCTGGGCTATGCCGCCGGCAACTGGATTGAAATTGTCGAGTGCCTTGAATTGCTGCGCGGCAATCGGCCGGCGGAGAGCGAAGATCTGCGCGAGCTTTCGCTCGTCCTCGCCGGCTGGATGATTCATCTTGGCTGGAAGGCCGCCACACCCGAGATGGGCTATGCGCTTGCCGACGCAGCGCTTGCCGACGGCTCCGCCCTGGCGGTCTTTTTCAAGATGATCGAAGCGCAAGGCGGCGATATTGCGGCCTTCGCCGATCCGGAGAAATTCCACAAGCCGGGAGCGACCCAGGTTCTCGATGCCTGGGAAACCGGCTGCATCTCAGAAATGGATACAACCAAGATCGGCTGGGCCGTCCAGCGTCTCGGTGCAGGCCGCGAAAAAGCGGGAGCCCCCGTCGATCCGCACGCCGGTATCATCTTCCATGCCCGTCGCGGCGCGCGCGTCGAGCAAGGCCAGCCCATCGCCACCCTCTACGCCACGCGCCCTGCGTTGCTTGCGGAACCCATCGCGCTGCTCCGCGACGCAATCACCATCTCCAACACTCCCCCGCACGAAGTCCCGCTAGTCAGCCGCATCTTTACCCGCGAAAATGCCGAGGAATATCTGCGAGATGCGATAAGGTAGTCGGAGAAGGAACAGTTGTCAGTGGTCAGTCTTCAGTTGTCAGAGATAAGCCCTGTGCCCATCGGCCGGAAACTGTTCACTGTCTACTGACAACTGATTACTGTTGCTCAAGGAGCAACCACTTTGGTTCGATACACCGGCATCTTGGGAATTCTCGCCGTACTCGCCGCGGCCTATCTCGGCTCGACGGACCGCAAGCGCATCCGCTGGCGCACCGTCGCCTGGGGCCTCGGCCTCCAGTTGACCTTCGCCTTCCTGGTCCTGCGCTTCGACTACGGACAGCGCTTCATGGTCTGGGCAGGCGGCGTGGTCAAGTCCATGCTCGCCTCCACCTATGCCGGAACCTCGCTTGTCTTCGGTCCGCTGGGCGTGCCCGGCGGCTCGTTCGGCTCCATCTTCGCCTTCCAGGTGCTGCCCACCATCATCTTCATCTCCGCATTTTTTGCGGTGCTTTATCACATCGGCCTCATGCAGCTCGTCATCCGCGCGCTTGCCTGGGTGATGCTCAAAACCATGCGCATCTCCGGCGCTGAGAGCATGAATGTGGCCGCCTCCATCTTCATGGGCCAGACCGAAGCCCCGCTCACCATCCGGCCATTCCTCTCCGGCGCTACCCGCAGCGAGCTCATGACCATTATGACCAGCGGCATGGCCCACGTCTCCGGCGGCATCATGGCCATGTATATCGCGCAGGGCATCGCGCCTGAGCACCTGCTGGCCGCCGTCATCATGACCTCGCCCGGCACCATCCTCCTGTCCAAAATGCTCGTCCCCGAGACCAGCGTGCCCGCTACCGAGGGCCGAGTAGTCATCCCCAAAGACGAGTTGCACAAGGACGAGAACCTCATCGGCGCCATCGCCCGCGGCACCATCGATGGCGGCAGGCTGGCCTTCAACGTAGCCATCATGCTCATCAGCTTTCTGGCGCTCGTCGCGCTGCTCGACAGCCTGCTCGGCTGGGTCCACATGCATAACGGCCTGCATTGGGTTCCCGGCTCGCTCGGGCAGATTCTTGGCTTCCTCTTCGCGCCGGTGGCGTGGCTCATCGGCGTTCCATGGCACGACTGCGCCGCCATTGGCAACCTGCTGGGCACGCGCATGGCGCTCAACGAGGTGGTCGCCTACATTGGCCTCGGTGCGCAAAAGGCCGCGCTGGCCCCGCGCTCCTTCATCATCGCCACCTTTGCCCTGTGCGGATTCGCCAACCTCAGCTCGATCGGCATTCAGATCGGCGGCATCGGCGCGCTGATCCCCGAGCGCCGCAACGAACTGGCCAAGTTAGGCCTCCGCGCCATGCTCGCCGGCACCATGGCCAACCTCATCTCCGCGTCAATTGCGGGAATGTTTCTGGGGTAAGTGTATAGTTATCGTGAATAAGTTGGGGTGAGTCATATGGACGCGGTACGGATTGAACATCTATTTGCGGGTCCCCTCGGTATAAAGATGGGACAAAGAGGTAAACCAAACGACGCGGACGGAGTTCGGACTGCTAACCCGAAATACTTGGTCGAAACGGTAGAGAGCGCCATCAAGAAGCTCAAGAAACGCGCTGAGAAGCTTCCGGACGACGACAGCATCTTGATCCGTGCGAGAATTGGCGATCTTGCAATGACGATCAACTCAATAAAGGCGAAAGAAAGCGACGTTAAGGGATCGACCTGCTTTCACCTCTGGTCACTTTTCGCGGTTTCTTTAGACCAGATACACATGGACTTGACGGATCGAAAGGTCTGAGACAAACGTAAATATCATGAGTCTGGGTGCCCCACCCTCGCCACGTACTTGTTTTTGCGGCTAGGGTGGGAGGGTGCGGTTTCTTTAGACCAGATACACATGGACTTGACGGATCGAAAGGTCTGAGACAAACGTAAATATCATGAGTCTGGGTGCCCCACCCTCGCCGCGTACTTGTTTTTGCGGCTAGGGTGGGAGGGTGGGCATCTTTAGTCCGAGCCGTCTGCCGGCGGTCCACGGCGATTCAATCTCCACAATCCCAGGCACTCCTGTGAGATAGTGCCGAAAGCTTGACCATTTCCATTCTTCCGGCCGGCGGACAAGCCCCCGCGTAACCGGATTCCGGTGAATGTAGCGAAGTTTCTCCGTCCGTTTCGCCTCCGAATGAACGTTGAAATCGTAGTAACGCGCCAGCCAGAATGGCCGCTGACCAGACTGCTTGGAGACAGAGGTCTTCAACGCCTGGATCGCGCGATCCAGCAGCCCGCGCCGTGGCTCGGAAACGAGCAGATGAACATGCTCGGGCATCACGACATAGCCGAATACGCAAAAGACATACCGCCTGCGCATGGTTTCGAGAGCGCGCTCAAAGAGTTCGCAGACTGGAGCGGTGTCAAGATAGGGAAGCCGGTCGTAGCAACTGAAGGTGAGGAAATGAAGGTCTTCACCCTGTTGGAACCGTTTGAGCCTGGAAGGCATGGTGGAGGCATTCTACTCCCACCCTAGCCGCAAAAACAAAGACGCGGCGAGGGTGGGGTACCCATTTTGGGTAATGACGCTCAAACCTCAACCCGCCAATCCTTTCGTCCGCGTCTGCCGCACCCGGCGTTTCACAACCCAAGCCGGCCCAGGCTCGCACGTTCGCGCACCAAATCTTGCTCGTCGTATTCGATCCAAACTTGATGCGCCTTGAGGAACCCGTCGAGTTCGTAGCCAGTCGCGAATCCAAGCGCCTGACGCAGTTCCGGCTTGGTCAGACGCCCGCTCTGGTACTCGTCCAGGGCCACAGCCTCCAGAACCCGGCGGGAGAGATCGCCCCCGGCTGCATTCATGCTCCGGGCCAGATCGTCGGGGATTTGGACAGTCAGGTTCATAGTCTCACCGTAGCGCGGAACGACGGGCCAGTCAAGAATCTCAACCGGGCAAGCCGCCCGCCCGCATCCGCCTAACTCTGTAGTAAATCGTCAACCCCGTCACCGAGCCGCAGGTTAGCAAACTCGCAGCCATCCCCAGGATCAGCGACAAATCCCGCTGAAACACGCCATGCACAATTCCGATCGCTTGCAGAACGCTGAACCCGCCAAAGGTGATCAGCGAGATGCCCTCATCGCTCTTCTTGCGCCAGACGGCCAGCACCTGCGGCACAAACAGCAACGCGTTGCACCCCAGACCCAATCCGAAGATCACAGCGACAATCTGCTTCATGCGCAACTGCTCCCATGGCGGGGATTCCGATTGCGAAAGCTATCCCGGATACGATCCAGTAATGTAGCCCTGCAACGCCTGAATCTGCTGCGCCTGGCCGCTGATCACCCACTTCACCAGATCGCCAATCGAGATGACGCCCACCACCTTGTCATCCTGCAACACCGGCAGATGGCGAAAATGCTGCTGGGTCATGATCGTCATGCACTCATCCACGGTGTGCTTCGGAGTCACAAACACGACCGTAGTGGTCATGATCTCGCGCACCTTGGTTTCTTTGGAAGGGTGGCCCTGTAAGACTCCCTTGCGGGCGTAGTCGCGCTCTGACAGGATGCCAACCACGCGGTCGTTGGAGATCACCAGCAAGGCGCCCACATCGTGCTTCGCCATCGTCTCGATCGCTTCATAGACCGACTGCTCGGGCGCTATCGACAGCGTTCTGTTCGCCTCTTTGCCCTTCAGCACCAATGCGATCGTGTCGGAAATATTCATCGGACCCTCCTGGCTTTTCAAGTGTGGGTGAGCGCATCCCGTCCCAGAGATGCCTGTGCCGTTGCGGATCGGCAGTCAATTTCGACCCATACGGAATGTTCGAAGCGGCAAGTAGTCAATATAGCGCACCGGAACACGGAAGAAAAGAGCCGAAACGAATTGGACTTTGCCATGCCTTGAAACGAGGGGGAACAAACTGCATCAGCGGCCCATCCTGCTCACCGGGCGCCGCCTCCGCCGAACTGGCGAACCAGTTCCACGGTCGTGATCAGGTCGAGCGCCCACTGCGAAGTTTCCGGCGTGGCGATGGCCGGGGTAAACGAGTTGTGGCCGGGAGTCTCTTTGACTGGCTCAGCGACCGATGGGCCTTCGATCGCCGTGAGGGCCGCGGGAAAGTGATCGCCGTCCTTGAATCTGAGGCTGGCGCGGAACATCTCGATTGCCTCGCTTTCGAGGCCAGCATCGTGGGCAACAACGGCGGCGTAAGCCGCGAGGCGCATCTTGGAGTACAGGGGCCCAGGAACTTCGCGGGCAGTCTTGTCGCAAAGCAGAAACCAGGCATGCGCGAACTCCGGGCAGTCGATCAGCGCGATCAGCTCCATGGCAATTTGATCGCCGCCAAAGATGAAGAGGAACTCGCTTGCGCTCTGGTTGGGCCGGCCAATGTCATAGAGGTGCTTGGTTTCCGGATCGTAGCGATAAGCGCCGCGATTGAGGAAAGCGTCGGGCATCGCGCCGATGTCCCTCATGCCGGTGAGAAGGTACTCGCGATAGCGTTTGTCGCCGGTGCGCTCCCACTCGGCCATCCAGTTGCTGGCCAGCGCCAGCCAGTCGGGGCCGATGCGGATGAGGGCGGGCTTGATCGGCAGGGGCAGCACCTCGCGCAGCGGCGGAACGGCGACCAGCGTCCGCTCCAACCCGTCGAGAGGCTCGCGCAGCAGATCGCCCGTGCGCTCGTCCGTGGTTAGGTAGTAATAAAAGCGCTTTAGGAAAGCTTCGTTAATGCGCGCTTCCTTTGCGCCGTCGCCCCAGTGGTTCACATTGTGCCGCGAGCCTAGCCCGGCGAAGCGGCCGGAGTGGTAGACATCCACTTCCGTGGTGTTGCGGGTCATGGCTTCGGCAAGCCGGAAGACGTCGGCCCGCCCCGAGCGCAGGAAACTGAACCACAGCCATGCGTTGGGCATCAGCTCGGTATTGTTCCAGCCGTGGCCGCCAATGTCGTACATCCACTCATGGCGAATGGGGTCGTAGGTGCGCACAAAGTCGCCGAAGTCCCAGAAGCCATACCAGCGACGCCGCTCGACCTCGCCGCTATAAAAGCTGAAGGCCCGGTCAAGCTGCTCTTCCGCGCTGGCCAGCTCCGCCTCCGACAGGCCGGGTGCAGCCCCGCCCGGCAGGCTCCATACGCCCAGCGAGTGCGTATCGTGGTAGTGCTGCGGCGTGCATACCAAAAGGGGCGGCTCGTTGGCGGTCTTGGCCATGGCGACCAGCGTTGCGGGGCTAGGAGTGTCGCTAGTTGCCCACAGCGTCAGTTCGCTGGTGTTAGCAACGCCGTTAGGCGTGCTGAATCCCTCCTGGTAGTCCTCGTAGGTGATGCGAATGCTGTGGCCGACCGTGTCGTAGTGGCGCAGGTCCATGGCCTGCGCATCCGGCGCCCAAAACCAAACCTTCAACTCGCCCGCCGCTGTGCCTGCTCCCGTGATTTCGAGCGCGGATGGATACTTCTGCCAGAAGTTCTTCACTCCCACCGCAAGCCCGCCTGAGACATCGCCGAGAAATGCCAGCCCCCTGGCGCGGCTCCCGTTGACAATGTGTAGCCAGGAGCTGGCGCTGCCGGTGCGCTTGCTGATCTCAAACGAATCGGGTGCAAGCTGGTTGAGCTTGAAGCTGTCCCAAACTGCGGTGGCCTCGAAGGAAGCCTTGTCCCTTGGCCCGAGATCGGCCAGATTGGGAATGCGCTTGCCCGCCAGTTGCGCCTGCTGCATCTCTTCCGCATGTTCCATTGCCCTGGGACGATAGCCGGGACTCATGAGCACCGGCTCGGAGAAAATGCCGTCGTTCTCGGTGGCAAAGCGGATGTGGCGATTCTGACGCTCCTCGCGAAATGGCACCGTAAATGCGAGACCCAGACCGCGGATGAAGTCTGTAGCCTGGTCGCCATCGAAGACAAACGAATGCACGACGCGTATGGTACCGAGGCCCGCGGTGAAGTGAAGGCGCACGGAGAAGGGCAGCCACTGCCGCGTACCTTTTGCGCCAGGCCCCGCGTGCGTGCCTTCAATACGTACCACGGCGCGCACCGGCCCCGTCTGCTCAACCGTCACTTTCGAGATTTTGCTGGTGAACTCTTCCTGGCGCAGCGTGCCGCTGCTCTCATAAGCCGAACGGTCCTCGCGCAATACAACCAGCCGTCCGCCGCGCGCCACTTCCCGCCCATCCACCGCCAGCGATTCAATCAGGTTCTGTCCCGTGCGGGCGATCCGGCAACGCAGCGGGCCGGTTGCGATTTCGATGGTCTGCGCGTCCTGCTTCACCAAGATCGGCGTGACGGGCGCAATCGTCGGCCCCCCCGCAACGGTGAACGGACCCGTGATCTGCGGTCCTGTGGCAATCGCCAGCCCCGACCACTTCAGCGACCCATCCGGCCAGTACGCCAACGGCCAGCTCTGCGTCGGAATCGCATTCCCGTCCGCTGAGCGCGCAGTCACCGCATGTCCAGACGCCATTGTCCCGCGCGCCCAAGGCACGCCCCAACTCACCCCGCAAGGCGTGAGGGGCGCTTCCTTGCCAAGCCATGAAATCTCAACAATCGGTGGAATTGCCGCAGCTGCCTCCGGCTTGCTTTTAGGGCCAGAGGCGGCCAGCAGCTTTCCTTCGGTCAGTGTGCATGCGGCAATTGCCGCGCTGGCCAGGGCGGCATCCTTCAAGAATTCCCGGCGGGTTGTTCCCTTCACAGACAATCTCCTTGGCAACTCCGATTATGCTTGCCGTCAAGCGCCCATTATCGGCCTTGGACGCGGAAAATGTGAAACGGCCGCAGGCTGGGCTCTCCATCTTTTCGCCGGACACCGCGCGGGACGCAGCCACAACTGAGCTGGTGAATTCAGGATACAAGTCCAGCATTTCGCGGACCCCTCACCCTCCCGCGTACAATCGCCTTGACCCCCTATCTTGACCGCACCGTGGAGCCGACACACTTGCCGCTGACCGCCCTGCCCATCCCCGCGCGAACGCCGCTGCGCACCGCGCTTCTTCTCGCCGCCCTCTTCGCCGCCCTCACCTTTCTCGCCCATTTCTTGAGCTCCCTCTGGGGCGGCCATCTCGGCTACGGCTACTTCCGCGACGAGATGTATTTCCTCGTCTGCGGCCATCATCTCGACTGGGGCTACGTCGATCAGCCTCCGATGGTGGCTCTGCAGGCCCGCGCAGCCGAAATGCTCTTTGGCCAATCGCCCACGGGCGTTCGCATCTTCAGCTTTGCCGCCGGTGGCGTCGCCGTCGGCCTCGCCGGCCTGCTCGCCTGGCAGTTCGGCGGCCGCCGCGAGGCGCAGGTGCTGGCCATGTCCGCCACCCTGGCCGCTCCGGTCCTGCTCGGCACCACCAACTACCTTTCCATGAACTCCTTCGAGCCATGCTTCTGGATGGGCTCGCTGCTCGTTATCCTGCGCATCGCCGAGGGAACCGCCTCACCCCGCGCTTGGCTGCTCTTCGGCCTGTTGACCGGCCTCGGACTCGAAAACAAGCACTCCACTGTCTTCTTCCTCGTTGCGCTTCTCGCCGGCCTCATTCTCAGCCCCCAGCGCCGTATCCTGTGGTCAAAGGGATGCGTTGCCGGAGTCGCCGTGCTGATTCTGATCGCCCTGCCCAACCTTCTGTGGCAGTGGGTCCATCACTTTCCCACCTATGACCTGCTCAGCGGCGTAGCCCACACCGATAAAAACATCAAGCTGCCCCCTCTGCCGTTCCTTTATGAACAGGTCAAAGTGCTGCTCTTCTCCACCGCGCCTCTGTGGGCTGGTGGGCTTTTCTGGCTCGCTTTTGCCCGCAATACCCGCCCCTGGCGCTTCGTTGCCTATACCTATCTGGCCTTCCTTGCCCTGATGATGACGATGCACGCCAAGGATTACTACCTGGCCCCCATCTATCCGGTGCTTTTTGCCGCCGGAGCCGTTGGCTTTTCGCAGATCAACAGGCGCGCCTGGCCCGTCGTTACCTACGCCGTTGTCCTTGGTGCCACATTTGTCTTCGCCACAGGCCCCATCGTGCTCACCATCCTGCCGCCAGCCTGGTACAACCCCTTAACCGAAATCTTTGGCCCGAGAAACGCCAAATTCGAAAAATTTACCAGCCCCCTCCCGGAAATCCTCTCCGACCGATTCGGATGGGAGCAAATGGCCGAAGGTTTTGCCTCCCGTTATAACGCGCTCCCGCCTGACATCCGCGCCCGAACCGGCATCTTCTGCGGTAACTATGGCGAAGCCAGCGCCGTTAACATTCTCGGTCGAAAATTCGGTCTTCCCGTCGCCATCAGCGGCCATCAGAACTACTTCTACTGGGGTTGGAACGGCTACACCGGGGAATCTGTCCTGACCCTCGGAGACAGCGCCGCCGAATATAAAGATCTGTATGCCGAAGTCATCGACCTGGGCCCTTTTGACTCGCCCTGGATCATGGACCATGAGCATCATCACTACTTTTGGCTGCGTCACCGCAAGATCCCCTACTCGGCCAACTGGCAGGATCTGAAATTCTGGTACTGACTCAGTGCAATCGCACTGGGTACTGACACATGCCCGATCCGGCGCAGAGATACTCTGATATAGAATGGTCCCAGAATCTTCTGCCGTTTCGCTTGCTCCCTGACTCGCTTGTAGGACTGCGCATTTCTCCGGCTGCAATTCCGTTGCTTCGCCGGAGCAGCACGCGTGTGCGCTGACAAGCTCACCAGTCCCGATCGCTCCTATCGCCCGGACATCGACGGCCTCCGCGCCTTGGCCATCCTCAGCGTGGTGCTCTATCACGCTGGCGTACCGGGCATCCCAGGCGGATTTACCGGCGTCGACATTTTCTTCGTCCTCTCCGGCTATCTCATCGGCGGCCATATCTATTCAGAACTCCGCGCCGGCAGCTTTAGTTACCTTCGCTTTTACCGCCGCCGCGCCAAGCGGATTCTTCCCGCCTTTTTCGCAGTGCTGGCCTTCATCCTGCTGGCGTCGCTCATCCTCCTCTCGCCCTTTGAGGCCGCTCAAACCGCCCGCTCGGCTTTCGCGGCCACCCTCTCGGGCTCCAACATTCTCTTCTGGATGACGGCGAATTACTTCGCACCAAAAACCGAATTGAATCCAGTGCTGATGACCTGGTCGCTGGGCGTGGAAGAGCAGTTCTACGTCCTCATTCCCGTGCTTATGGTTCTGCTCGCCCGCATCCGGCACAAATGGATTCTGCCCGCCATTCTCGCCATCTGCGCCTTCTCGTTCTGCTTTGCCTGGGGCTCACTCGGCCGTTCGCCCATGATGGCGTTTTATATGCTCCCCGCCCGCGCCTGGGAGTTGGGTCTCGGTGTCGCCCTCGCAGTGGCCGAGTTGAATCGCGAGCGCTTGGCCCTGCCAGACCCGCTTGCCGAGTGGATCAGCGCAGCCGGGTTGGTTCTGCTGCTGGCGCCCATCTTTCTGCTCACGGCCTCCATGTCCTTTCCCGGCCCCGCCGCGCTGCCCTCCGTACTAGGCACAGCCCTGCTGCTGGCCGTTCCCGGCAGCCGGATCAATCGCCGCCTGCTCTCCCTGCCGCCGCTCACCTTCCTCGGACGGGTTTCCTATTCCTGGTATCTCTGGCATTGGCCCTTGCTCGCCTTCCTGCGCGTTGTCTACGGAGGAGATCCCCCTCGCTTGGCCATGCTGCTCACCGCCGCCGCATCGCTGGGCCCAGCGGCGCTCTCCCACTACTTCATCGAGCAGCCCTTTCGCCGTTCCACCCGCCCGCCCGCGCCGCTGCTCTTCCGTTACGCCCTGGTTGGCATCGCCTTCCTGGCGGCTTGCTCCGCAGTCTCGCTCACCCACGGCCTTCCCCAGCGGTTTCCAGCGCTGGCAGGCTTGGAAGCTGCCGAGCGAACCCTCAAGGCCGACCCCTGCCTGGTGGGCGATAGCGACCAGCCCAACCTCACGCCCGCCTGCTTCGATCTCTCGGCAATCCGGCCCTCGGTCGCCATCTGGGGAGACAGCCACGCCGCCGCCCTGGCTCCCGGCCTGCGCGCCGCCGCCAACGCCCAGGGATACGGCTTCGTCGAGCTGGGCAAGAACTCCTGCGCCCCGCTCTCCGGCGCAACCCACTACCTGCCGCTGGAGCCGCTGCGGGCTGCGGCCTGCACACGCTTCAACCGCAAAACCTTGGCCCTGCTTCAAGCCAACCGCGGCATTCCCATCGTGATCCTGGCTGCCTCCTGGGCAGCTCCCTTCAATCGAACCTGGATGGACGGGTGGCTGACCCCAGACAGCGCCCCCCAAGCCTCAACGCCCTCGCTCGAAGCATCGCGCCAGCTCTTCACCGAGTCGCTGGCAGCCTCGATCCGCGCACTCCTGAAAGCCGGCAAGCAGGTCATCGTTGTCGAAGACACGCCCAACTTCACCTTCGACCCCATGATGACGGTCCGCACCGCCCGCATCCCCGCGCGGCGCGCTTTGGCGTACTGGCTGGGAGCTGCGGAAGCTGCCGATCCGGGAGTCGCCCCGCCCGTCGCCGAGCCAAGCATTCCGCTTTCCATCGCACTGCTTGAGCAAACGGCAGCGCAGCTTCCCGGCGTCACCCTGCTCGACCCCAAGCCCGCTCTCTGCGCCAGCTCTACCCAATGCATGTATCGCGACGGAGACAGCCTGCTCTTCATCGACAGCAGCCACCTCTCGCCAGAAGGAGCCAGCCGCGCCCTCTGCGACCTGCGGCTGTCCGCGATTCAACCATGACTCAATAATTTGGATTTCAATAATCGCCAGGGCCAACCCCAGCTGAATCACAGCGGGTTCACTTCCGCTTTTTCGCCACTTCGTCATAAAGATCGGCATATTCCTGCGCCGGCTTTTCCCACCCATAATCCTGCGCCATCCCATTCCGCATCAGTTTCTTCCATCCATCCTGGTCTTCAAATGCCGCCAGCGCCCGGTCGATGGCCGCCAGCAGCCCCTCGGCGAGCAGCCCCTCAAACTTGAACCCCGTACCCGTCCCCAGCGCCGAATTCCACTCTTCGATCGTGTCGTCCAGCCCGCCGGTCGCCCGCACGATGGGCACCGTCCCGTATTTGAGCGAATACATCTGGTTCAACCCGCAAGGCTCAAAGCGCGACGGCATCAGGAACATATCCGCGCCCGCCTCGATCTTGTGCGCCATCGCATCGTCGTAGCGGATTTGCACCGCCACCTGCGCCGGATTCCGGAACGCCCAGTCGCGGAAGAACCGCTCGTAGACCGGCTCGCCTGTTCCCAGCGCCACCACAACCACATTCCTGTCTGTCAGCCGGTCGGCAATCTCCGCCACAAAGTCGAAGCCCTTCTGCACGGCAAACCGCGAAACGATCCCGATCACCGGTGTCTTTGCCGCCACTTTCTCCAATCCGAACGCATCCAGCAGATCGGCACGGCACTGCCGCTTGCCAGCCAGGTCCTCAGGCGAATATTGCGCCGCCAGCTTTTTATCCGTCGCGGGATTCCACTGCGTATAGTCCACGCCGTTCAATATTCCGCGCAGATCCGCCGCGCGCCTCAGCAGCACGCCGTCCAGCTTCTCTCCAAACTCCGCAGTCTGGATTTCCTCGGCATATTTCCTGCTCACCGTGGTCAGCATGTCGCTGTAAACCAGCCCGCCCTTGAGAAAGTTGAAGTTATCGAACTGTTCCACCATGTCCATGGTAAAAATCTCCCATGGAAACAAGAGCCGCTCCGTCGTCACCGGCGGGGACCACCCCTGGTAGGCAGCGTTGTGGATGGTCAACACCACCCTGGCGTCTTTCAGCATCGGATCGGATTGGTAAGTCGTCCGCAGATAAACCGGAATCAGCGCCGCCTGCCAGTCGTGGACATGGAAGATTTGCGGCACGCCCAGCAGCTTCGCTGCCTCCAGCACGGCGCGGCAATACAGCCCAAAGCGCTCCCAATTGTTGGGGTAATCGCCCGCCGCGGTCCCATACAGCCCTGGCCGGTCAAACAGCTCGGGGCAGTCCACAAAGTAGTACTGAACCCCGCTCCGTTTGCCTCCGTCCACAATCCCCACGAACCAGTTGTAGGATTCAAACGGAATCGTGATCGACCGCGCCGCATACGTCCATGGGTTCTCGATATGCTTCTTTACGCCCGCGTACAAAGGCAGGTAAACCGTAACCTGGTAGCCCAGCTTGACGAGCTCCGGCGGCAGCGCCCCCACCACGTCGGCCAACCCGCCGGTCTTGGCAAATGGAACGCACTCCGAAGCGGCAAACACAATATGCATCGAAACGATCTCCCTGGCTGTCGCGGCAGCGTCTGCATCCTGCTTCCAGCCCAGCCAAAGGGCCAGTCTACTACCATCAAAGCAGCCATGCCCGCTAAACCCAAGCTCGGACAGAACTTTCTCAATGACGCGCAAGCCATCCAGCGCATCGCCGCCTCCCTCGGCGACCTCTCTGGCCGCACCGTCGTCGAAATCGGCCCCGGCGCCGGTGCTATTACCTCGGCCCTCGCCGCCCGCGCCGCCCATGTGATTGCCGTTGAACTAGACCACGATCTAGCTGCCCATCTCCGCACGCAGTTTCCGCCCGACCGGGTCACCGTCGTTAATCGCGACGTGCTTTTTTACGACTTTGCCGCCGCCTCGTCCGCCGCCGGCCAACCCCTGCTCGTCTTCGGCAACCTGCCCTACGGAATCACCTCGCAAATCCTCCTCAAGCTCGCCGCCAGCCATGCCTCGCTCGAGCGCGCCGTCCTCGACCGGGCCGTATTGATGGTCCAGCGCGAAGTGGCCGACCGCATCACGGCCAAGCCCGGCTCCCGCGACTACGGCCTGCTCTCGGTGACCGTGCAGATGTACGGCCCCGCGGAAAAGCTTTTCACCCTGCCGCCAGAATCCTTCTCGCCTCCGCCCGACGTGTACTCCACGGTCTTCCGCTGGCGATTTGCCCCGCGCTTTGTGGAACTCGGCCTCGATGAGGCCAGCTTCCTGCCCTTCGTGCGCAAAGCCTTCGCGCAGAAGCGCAAGACTCTCGCCAACAATCTCCGCGCCGCGGGCATAGCCCCCGCTGCTGCTGCCGCCGCTCTGTCGCACGCCGCAATTGATCCCCGCGCCCGCGCCGAAGCCCTGCCCGTAGAAGCTCTGGCCGCGCTCTGGCACAGCCTCCAGAATGTTGAGTCCGGCGATTAGACAGAGCCTCGCACTAACTCTGACAACAGACTCGGCCTTTGGCACCACTTGCATCCCGGCAACGTGGCCGGCGCGGACGAGTTTCCCGAAGCGTTACATCAGATCGTAACTTTGCTGGAGCGCAACCAGATTGCGCCGGAGAATGTCACTCTGGTTCTGGACAAGGGCTCGGCCGCTTTAAAGCATTTTGTTAGCTGCTGTAATGAGTGGGTGCCCCACCTGGGAGCCGGCGTTCCCTTTGGGCCGGGGCAACGCGTTTTTGTTTTTGCGGCCAGGGTGGGATACCGCAGAGCCCGGCTTACGGGAACATTGAAAATGCCCCAGCCCCAATATGTGTCAAAAATCTTGCGTTGCTGAAACACACCGAAGTGGTCCCCTTTGATTTGGTATTCTCAGCCCGGAAAGGTTCTCCGCTCAGCCGGCGTAATCGGCTCAATCGCCAACTCAAGCCAGCTTGCAATGGGCTCCGATTGACCGGAGCGAACTGGCATTGGCTGAGGCGCGCGCACGCGACGTTGCTCGATGCGGTGGGAACACCTCTCGGCACCGTCCAGGCCCTGCTTGGACACTCGGTCCCGGAGATTACCCGAGAGACGTACATTCACTCGGTCCCGGCGGACGCACGTCGAGCAGTGGGAGACGTGGAAGAGCTTTATGAACCCAGGTCCCGATTCATCCCGGAACTCGTCGTCCTCTAATCAACTGATTTAATGAGACTTGATGGTCGGGGAGAGAGGATTTGAACCTCCGACCCCCTGGTCCCGAACCAGGTGCTCTACCAGGCTGAGCCACTCCCCGACATGGGTTGCAGAGCGAATCGTT
>Ga0302319_10005004_pt1 | contig 26908 bp, 15 predicted proteins | sample Bog_T0_2_FD_203319 | JGI IMG/M metagenome (GOLD analysis project Ga0302319, IMG submission 203319) | Peat permafrost microbial communities from Stordalen Mire near Abisko, Sweden - Bog_T0_2 | ecosystem: Environmental > Terrestrial > Soil > Wetlands > Peat | place: Sweden: Abisko, Stordalen Mire... | reverse complement strand
GAATCGGATCAGAAGAGCGGTAGAACCCCAAACGGGACTGCTTCTCGCCTCTTCCGGAACCTATCGCGAAACCAGAATCCGATGCCGGATGGCCTGGAATTCAGCTACTTGCACCACGGGCTGTTAGCGACAAAGGACTCCTTCAGCCTTTCCCGCTCGGCTCTGACTTCAGATTCAGCTGTGATGTAACGAAAGTCGGGTTCGCGTGCACCGGTCAGGATTGATAGTCACTCTCGATTCGAGCGGCTTCGGCGCTCGTTTGCTTCTCCATCCGGACGACAGAAATGTCGGTTGTCGAACTTAGGTTGAGAATCGCAAGGCAGCCGATGGCCGAACTAAAGGGTGCCAGAGTCTTTCAGAGCTTGCTTCATGCCCGCCCAGCTTATCCGCGAGGACTCTTCCGGCGTGCCGCCACCATGCCAATGCGTCTCAAGGCTCACCGCGTCATGATAGCCAAGCTGCTTGAGGGTGCGGAACTGGGCGGTCCAGTCGAGAAATCCCTAATCGACGGGCGACCACTCGATCTTGCCATCCGCGTTGCTGCCATCGCAGGGCCTCACCCAGACGGAGAGTGCATGAAGTGAGCAGATTCTTGGAGTGGCGCAACGGAGCCAACACTGGTTGCGTTGCGCCACTCCCCCGGTTAATGAACCATCAGTACTGCCCGATGGCCCACGTTGCCCCGCTACTGTTGCTCCAGTTATTATTCCCGCTTTCAAAGCCCGGGTTCACCAGTATGTTCGTTCCCCCCGAAACACCCAGGAAGGTGTCGTCCAGGTAAACCGTGCCCGCTCCCGAGTACGAATCTTGCAGGATGTAAGTGAGTTGCGTGTTGCTCCCCGTGCTGAACGGAGCTGTCGTGCACTGAGTATAGCTCGAGGTTGCAGTGCATTTCACTGACACCAGGTTCGCACCCCAATTCCCCGCGTCGATATACAGCTGCACGGAGCCGGAGCCCTTGATCCAAACACTAGCCACGTAGGTGCTGTTGGCGACTGCGCTCTCTACCTCCGATACGCTGGTGTAGTTCGCCGTGGCGGGCAACGTGCCTTTCACGCACCAAGTCCCGGCATGGCAGTTGGACGATGACCCTGACGTAGTCGCCGAAGCCTGATTCGACGGCCCGGAGGTGCCGGAGCTGTCGACCGCCTCGACCACGTAATAGTAGGTTGTGCCCGCCCCGAGGCCGGTGTTGTCGTACGTCGTGGTGGTGACGCCGCTGGCGATCTCGTTCCCGGAACCGGGCGTGAAGCCGCTAGTGGTGCTGCGGAATACGTCGTAGCTGGTGGCGTTCAAGGAACCCGTCCAGCTCAGGTCGATCTGGCTGCTCGATACCGCGGAGGCCGACAGATTCGTCGGAGCTGCCGGCGCGCCGCCGCCGCTAGGCGGATAGACCGGCGGAGGAGTGGTAGTTGATGGCGCGTCAGTGCAGGTGGTGTAGTTAACAACACCGCTTGCCGTGACTCCATTCGAAGTTCCAGAACTCGGGACTGGAGCTCCACCGGCATCGGCGCACCAGTACCAGCCATTAACAACAATGTTCGTTTGCGTGATTCCCGTATTGTACGGAAGAGTGTAGCCCCGCTTAGGCAGGCCCCCCTGTTGGGGAGTCGCGGCATTGTTGTGGGAGAAGTTATTTGTGAGTGTCACATTCGACAGCGTGCCCCCTCCTCCAAAATTGGCATCGCGAATACCATCCGGACCGCCCCAGAACTCATTGCCCGTAACGGTAACGTTGGAGATTGTGTAGCCTCCGCTAATTGCAAAATCAAAGTCCCCGGCGGTGGCGCCGCCTCGCACGATATTGCCCGTAACGTTGATATTCGAAGCGTTGCCGTTGTCAGTGCATCCTGTACCGCACGACTCCACCTGGATAGCAATGCCATCGTCTCCGCCTGTTGATCCCCCTGCCATTTGGTCCACAAAGTTATTCACGATGTCTCCATATGTGGCATGGGTAACATGAATACCATCCAGATTTGCAAAGTTGCCTGACACATTCGTGTCTTGGACATTGTTGTTAAAGACGCAAAAAATCGAGGTGCCGTAGTGAATGCCGATCGAATACGTGGATGGATTGCGCGTAGCAACATTTTCCACGATGTAATTGGTGCCGCCCTGAAGATCAAGCAAATAGTTACTTAGACTCCGAGTAGTCTGATTGCTTCCATCTTGATTGAGCGTCATGTTCTGAATTGTGATATTGTTGTTCGTGCTCGTCTGGACAACCGACCCGGACCCCAGACTCGTGGTTGCTTGAATGATCGTGGTTGCCTCACTAGCTCCGGTGAGATTCACGCCGGTTTCCACCGTAATTGGGTTGGAAATGTAGTAGGTTCCCGCCTGTAATACGACGTTGCCTCCGCCAGCGGCGGAAGCTGTACTGATAGCACTGTTGATCTCCGGTGAGCTATCGCCGCCGCCTGAGACCGGCACGCCAACGTTCACAGTGTAGGAAGGTGTTCCTGCGCCTGTCGCTCCACTCACTGTGCACACTGTTGGAGAAGTTGCCAGCGCATGCTGGCTGTTGACGGCCACGGCCAAACAAACCGCGATCACGATCGCGGAAATGCGAAATAACCTTTTCATGTGTGTTCTCCTCAAGAAACTTAGGCCTGGACCGTTTTTACGCTGCCTGCGACACGACAGCAATCCAAGGCTAGCATGTTGTTGATTCAAGGGCGGCTGCATATATGGAATGTAGCCGCCCGCAATTTAGCTGCCTTAAGGTCCGCGCCCATGGATACCGGGTTGAGGTTCAAAGCCTTGAATCAAATTGCGACTTGTTGTGCCGACATACGCGGCGTCCACAGAAAGACTAAACGGAAGATTAGGCCGGATGAAGACCGAACGGAAGATTAGGCTGGATGGAGAGCATTCCGAGGATGACTTAGGCGGTACGGTTGCGTAGGCGGTACGGTCGCGCCGCATTATATTAAATCGTGGGACGATGAGTTTGATCATCTTGGTTCGATGAGTCTTGAGCGCATGTGCCGCTTGGTTGGGACGATAACGAAGCATGCGGATTGCCTGCTGAACCCGCTCCGCAGTTTCCGGCCCCACGTGTGACGCTCCGCTGAGAACGCGCGAGACCGTCATCGTCCCTACCCCGGCCAAACGGGCCACATCGGTGATTGTGGCCGTCGGCGGCCTCCGGATTAAGTTTTGCCTCTCCTTTCGCAGAACAATGCTCATTGTGACAGGCCTCACTTTGCTTCAATTTTTACGCGGCTGCAGTCATCCATCCGACCGCACTGGAAAGCATCGCCAGTCAGAGTATCAAGGAAGGGGGTAACCATTTGGGATCGGTGCCAAAGGTAGAATTTGGCAAAGGGCCCATCTTGATTTCCAACTTGCCCCCTTGCGCTATTTCGCTGTGCTGAAACCAGGCACGCTGTTGAGGACGGCCATTCAGAGTGAACAACTGAATGTATTGGTCGCTTGGATCGTTGCGTTCGATGTCCACAACAAGTGCGTGTCCGTTACCCAAACTCACAGTGGCGTGATCGAACAGAGGCGATCCTAGAATGTAATTGCCGCTGACCGCATCGACCGGATAAAAGCCGAGCGCGCTGAGGATGAACCAAGCCGACATTTGGCCTACATCTTCGTTGCCTGCTATTCCGTCGGGCGTATCAGAGTACATCGTCTCCAGCAGGCTGCGCACGCGGGCTTGCGTTTTGTGCGGCGCTCCGGCATAAACGTAGAGATATGCGATGTGATGCGACGGCTCGTTACCATGCGCGTACTGACCGACCAAGCCGGCGATATCGGGCGGCGCGTTGGCGGGCAGCGTGGAAGCAGTGGTGAAAAGTTCGTCAAGCTTGGCGATGAAAGGCTCTCGGCCTCCGAAAAGTGTAATGAGACCTGCGGGATCGTGCTGGATGCCGAACGTTGTCTGCCAGGCGTTCGACTCGGTGTAGTCCGGCCATTTGTCGAAATGGCCCATATCGATCGGATTGAATGGAGTCGGACCTTTTCCTTCAGAAGACCCCGCCCAACTTCCGTCCTCAAACTTCGGCCGCATGAAGCCGGTGGATTTATCGAAGTAGTTGCGGTAGTAGGTAGAACGCTCAACCAGCATGGAAGCAACTTCGGGCTTGAAGAGTTTCTTGGCGACGTGCGCGATGGCCCAGTCGTCATAGCAATACTCGAAGGTCTTTGAGACGGACTCCTCCTCAAAATCGGCCGGAATGAAATGCAGTTTTCGGTAGTAGCCGAGGCCGCGGTAGTCATCCACCATGGCTCGTTTCATCATGGCTTTGTATGCTGCATTAATGTCGATCCCCTGGAAGCCCTTGTTGATGGCTTCGGCGATAACAGCAGCGGAGTGATAGCCGGTCATACATCCGGTTTCGATCCCATGAAGGGGCCAAACGGGCATGCCTGCGGGGCTCTCGTCAGCCATTCGGATCAGGGTATTGACGAGGTCAGGTACCCGGTTCGACTCGATGAGCGAGTACGCAGGATGGGCGGCACGATAGGTATCCCAAAGCGAGAAAGTGCTGTAATTGTGCCTCCCTTTCGGGAGTGTGTGGATGGCTCCATCCATACCCCTATACCGTCCATCGACGTCATCAAAGAGAGTTGGCCCAAGGGACATGTGATAAAGAGCGGTATAGAAGATTCGCTTGTGGGCGTCGTTCCTTGACGAAACGGTAACCTTGTTCAGTTGGCGCAGCCATTTTTCACGAGCCTGACTGTGGATCTGCTCGAAGTTCCATCCGGGCAACTCCGTGGCAAGGTTTAGAGCGGCAGCCTCGGCACTGACGCCGGAAATCCCGGTTTTGACTTGGATGACTTCATTGGCCTGCGTCCTGAATTGCAAAACGCACTTGAGATTGGCGCCAGCGAGCGGGTCGGTGGATTCGACTTCCCGGTCGTCCTTGTAAAAGATAACGCGCGTGGGATTCTTCGAGACCTGGAGTGTGAAATGAATTTGGCGTCCTTTGCCCCAGGCGTCTGTAATACGCCCCCCAGCAAATGTGTCGGCAGAAACCTGGTGCATCTCGGCCGAACGCACTGTGGGCTGTCCGTTATTCAGATAGCTGTGTTGGAGATCTAGAATCAGGTACGATTGGTCACTGGCAGGAAACGTGTAGCGATGGAGACCAGCGCGCTCGGTCGCGGTAAGTTCGGCGCGGATGTTGTAATCCTTGAGCAGGACGGAATAATAGCCTGGCGTAGCGATTTCGTCTGCGTGGTCGAAGCGGGAGCGATAGCCTGACTCCGGATGCTCGCGGGTTCCGGGGACGGTCTTCGCCGGGCCTGTACCCGCCATGACCAAAAAGTCGAGAAGATCGCCGGCGCCGGTGCCGCTGAGATGTGTATGACTAAAGCCCATGATGGAGTTGTCGGAGATGTGATAGCCACTGCACCAGTCCCATCCGCTATTGTAGGTATCGGGACTGAGTTGGACAGCTCCGAACGGAACTGCCGCGCCAGGATAGCAATGCCCGTGGCCTCCAGTGCCAAGGAAAATGTCAACCTCTTTTGGTGCATCGTCCTCCGGCGAGCCAAAATCTGCTTTCATCGAACTTCCTAATGACTTAGGCGCGTCGAGCGCCGCAACCGCGCCCACGGCGGCCAATCCTTGCAATACTCCTCTGCGCGTGATCCGTACCGCGTGATCTTGCTTCAATCCCATCATTCTGTTCTTTAACCCCCGATTAATACTGCTAATGAAACGTTGTTTTTCCGTTCAATCCGATGCCTCCTGCAGCACAGGAAGGTGCCGCTAAAGCCATGCGTGTGATTTTGCAGCGGACGCATCTCGCTCTTTGGTCAGAAGCTAGCTTCCTCCGATGTTCCGTCATACTGAATGCTGCGAGAGGGCTCACTTACGGCTTCTCCTAGTCCGTGAGCGGGGTCCACCATCGTAATCGAAAACTCGCGATGCATCTCCATTCCGGGATAATGGCCATGTCGCGCTCCGATTGTAAGCACTCTTGTCTTATCGTTCCAGTCGATAGGAATCGTCGCAGATAAGCCCTTCTCGTAATCGTAGGTGGTGCCATCATCTTCGTAGATCTTAAAAGAAGCGTCATGTCCGGGGTAGATACGTAACTCGACAGGTGCATCCGGATGTTGGTTGCTGTATTCCGACTCTGGTCCCATGGGGAGAATCGAGCCTGCACGAACATACAGTGGCATGATGTTGAGTGGCGTCTCTCGGTTAACTTCCTGTCCCCCATCCGTCTTCTCTCCTGTCCAGAAGTCGTACCAATCCGCGCCAGCAGGCAGATACACACGACGCGACCTGGCGTCGGCATCGGTGACAGGGGCTACGAGAATCGAAGGCCCAAACATGAATTCGTCGTTGATGTCCAGAGTCTTAGGATCTTGCAGAAAGTCGAACGCCAGGGCGCGCATTGGTGTGTAACCTTCGGTCGTGGTCTGGTCTGCAAGAGTGTAAATGTATGGCAACAACCTGTAGCGAAGACGGTCGTAGAGCGTGAGAATCGTTTGGGCGTTCTCGCCGTAAGACCAGAGTTCATTCTGGTGATTGCTCCTCACTCCGTGCACGCGGAAGATAGGGCAAAATGAGCCATATTGAAACCACCGCACAAAGACTTCTTGATAGGCCGGATTACTCGTGTCCCCTCCAAGAAAGCCCCCGATATCCGTAGTCCAGTAAGGCAGCCCGGTCATTGAGTAATTCAAACCTGCCGGGATCTCCCGCTTCAGTGTCTGGAAGTTTGTCGCAGTGTCACCGGACCAGGCGGACGACGCCTGATGTTGCATGCCCATGAAAGCCGCGCGGGTAAGAATGAAAACGCGCTTACGGTCTGTAACGCTTCGTTGCCCATCGTAGATTGCAGCGGTGGTCATGAAGGGGAAGAGATTCGCATAGCGAGAGCCATTGCCCATTGCGGTGTGTGCGCCGGCGAGCATTGATCCCTGTTCCTCGCCGCATGTATCAGAGGGTTCTGTTGAATCAAGCCAGAAAGCGTCCACGCCGATGTCGAATAGGGAGTCTTTCGCTTGCTGCCAGTAGGTCTTGCGGCCCTTCTTGCTGAATGCATCATAGAGACGAGTCCTGGGAACCCAGGGAGCGATCTTGTTGACCCCTTTGCCAGTGAAAAGGCCCTCTTTCAACAAGGTGTTGTAATTCGCGCTCCCCGGCTGATACACAGGCCAGATAGACACCATGATGTGGACATTTTCGTCATGGAGTTTCTGCACCATGGCACGCGGGTCGGGAAATTGATCATTGAAGATGTGAGATCCCAGCACCGTCTCCCACCCCTCATCGAGCACGATATTGTCGAGAGGGATATGGAGGCTGCGATATTTCTCCGCGATGCCAAGAAGCTCTTGTTGGCTGCCGTACGCAAGCTTCGATTGCCAGTATCCGTAGGCCCAGAGAGGAAAGAGAGGAACATCGCCGGTCAGCTTGCGATAATCCGCAATGATACTGTCGAAACTCGGCCCATTCACAAAGAAGTAGTCGATGGCATCGGCCACGTTTGAACTCACGTTCAACACTGGCTGGAAGCGGTTGTTCCAACGAGTGACCGATGCGTTGTTCCACAAGACACCGTAGCCCTTGGAAGAGAGGAAGAACGGAATTGAAATGTTGGTATTGTCCTGCGACAATTCCAATTCAAGGTTGCGCTGGTTGAGCAATCCATTCTGATGTTGCCCTAGGCCATAAAATCTTTCCTCAGGCGTCAGGGCAAACCACACAGATGCGCGATTCGTTGGCTCTCCATTCGTCACTACAGGCTTTATTTGCCTGGGCTGCGGAAAATCCGACTCTCGCAGCAGTTCGATACCATCGATTGTCTCAAAGCGCACGGCTCCACTGGTTCGATCAACCTTAACCATGAGGTCCGGCATGTGAATGATCACTGCTTTGGGATCGCCTTGCAAAGTGAATGAAGTCGACTTGCAAACCGTGGCGGACAGGAACGCGCTGGAACGATCTGGAATGGTCGACCCGGTATAGTAGGTAATTCGCGCCACGTTCGGCATACACGGCTGGACACGGAGTGTGCCACGGGCCAAGCGGATATTGACCCCGGTCGAGTTCTGCTTCACGCCCTCAACGGACGGGGTGGAACTTGGCGTCTGCTGTGCGAGCGCGCAAGGCGCAATAGTGAGCACCAGGAGCAGGCATCCCATCGTCAAGTTCCTGTATTTCACTCCGCAGCATCTGCCTTCTGTTGCTCTGAATCGCATGAATCTCCTCGCACAGTTAAGAACACATTCCTCGCCCTCCACACACCTTTCATCGATCCAGCGCGCTCAACAAGGAATTCGTATCAATGGAACGTCCCAGCGAGGAAAAGGGCAAGGTACGATACAGTATTGGGGATCGAGTCACGAAGCAAGCGACTCATTCCATTACAGATAACAGCAAAGGTAGCTTACTTGTTTTGAAGCCGGGATGGGCCCTTCCCCAGCGGTCCGGTACGCTTGTTACTCGCCCGTAACGAATGTGTATAATGAGTGTCTATAATCAACTTGCTGGCTTCGCCCCGAAGGCTACTTCGGCAGAGTTCGCCCGCGTTGTGTACGAGCCTCATTGAAGGATCGACCGAGTCTCGGGCGCGACGGGCGGTGATTCACATCAGCTTGTTCGATCGGCGGTGACTCAAAATGGCACCTCAAGAGGGCGTGACGCAAACACATCAAGCAGCAGCCGATGTCGAGCCAGCCATAATTCGAAGTGCCATGAAGGACATACTCCGTAGCGCCCCCTTTTGCACCAGCAGGCAATGCCAGGACATGCTTCGCTACGTGGTTGAGAAGACTCTCAAACAGGAGCGGGAGTCTCTGCGCGAACGTGTAATCGGCATCGAGGTCTTCGGAAAGCGCAACGACTACGACACGAGCGAGGACCCAGTCGTGAGAATCCGAGCCGCCGACATCCGCAAGCGGCTGGCCCAGTATTACCAGGACGCGGCCCACGCCAATATCAGGGTCCGTATTGAGATTCCTTCCGGCTCATACGTCGCGGTGTTCGAGGTTCTTCCGCAGGAGCGCATCACCCCATCGGTCGAGCCAGATACCGCGCTGGCCGCGACTGAGCCTCTGCAGCCGAAACAAGCAGTGGTGCCAGTGGTTGAACAGGAACGGAAGATCGTCCTCCCGCATTTTCGCTATCGAGCTCTTTGGATCGCGGCCTCTCTGATCGTGGTTGTCTTATCCGCAATAACGGTGCTGCGATTTTTCCATCAACGGTCGGACGCGCTGGGGCAGTTCTGGGCGCCGGTTCTCGGCGGTTCCAAGCCGGTCTTGATTTATGGAGGCCAGAATGCCCTGTATCGATTGTCCACCAGCTTTCTCGATCGTTACCTAAAGGAACATCACATTGAAAACCAAGGCCCTGAGTTTTTTATCAATTCTCCCTCCGAGGAGAAAATCAATGCCAGCGACCTGATCCCTGTACTGAACACCACAAGTGACCCGAAGGCCTGCGCCTATTTCGTGTCGCTCATGACGCGCTACCAGCATCCCTACGAGATCCGCTACGGCTCGGACATTGCCACAGGAGATCTGATTAGCTCGCCCGCAATCCTTATCGGCGCTTTCAACAACAGTTGGACACTGAACATAACCCATCAGTTGCGCTTCGTCTTCAAGGAAGGCGACCACATTGAAGACACCTGGGGCAAGAGCAAAGGTTGGCAGATCGTTAGGCTGCCGAACAACGCTGTACAGGAAGATTACGCAGTCGTCACCCGCCTGCTCGATCCGAAGACGGGACAGATGCTCATTAGTGTGGCCGGCATCGGCGAACTCGGCACTGAGACCGCCGCAGAGTTCATCACCAGTCCGCGCGAGATGGAAGAGCTCGGGCAGAGTGCTCCCCCGGGTTGGCAAAAGATGAACATGCAGGTTGTGCTCCACGTTAAGGTTTTGAACCAGGCCCTCAACAAGGAGAATATCGTAGCGACACAGTATTGGTAGATCTCTGGCGAGCATCGTGGGTTCTGAGTCTGGCAGTGTGCCTCGCTGTGTCCGGTACAACCGCTCAGGGAACATTATTCTACATGGGTCATGGAGCTGAATCCTGACTTGACGAAGAAGCGGGACATGGTGTCTCGGGATTGGAAAGCCGTCCGGGGGTATCCATCACGGAGATGAACTGAGCAAGGTCGATACCTTCCTCATCAGATCCCGATGCCTGGTCCTTCTTGGACAGCCGGAATATCTCCATCTCGCGCGCCGCCTGCTCAGGGCGGCCAATGTGTTTGTATGCCAAGGCCAAACGATAATGTGCTTCACTCATATCCTGGGCCAAGCGAACAGCCGCTTCAAATTCCGGAACTGCGTCTTCGTAATCGTTGCGCCGGGCATAGATCTCCGCGAGTAGCAGGTGAGCTTTGGCAAGATTTGGATCTAATTGAATGGCCTGCTTGAGCAGGGCCTCAATCCGATCTGTATTGGCGGCGGAACTCCCTCTCGATAGCGCAAGAGCGTAGAAAAAACTCGCGGACCCCTTGTCCGGCTTGCGATCCAAGAAGCGCTTAAAGCTCTTTTGTACTCGATCACTCTCGTCACTCGAGATGCCCGACGCACTGGCCAGGAATGAATATGGCCGCGGGTCGGCAGGATCGATGTCCGTGGCATCAAGAAAACTGCGAAGCCCCTCAGAAGTCCTACCCAGCAAACACTGCGCAGTTCCGGCTCCAATGCGGAGCGAGATCGATCGAGGGTACATCTTGATACCGGCATCAAAAACGTCCATTCCATCTGCAATTGATCCAGCCAAGATTAGCTCGTATCCCTCACCGAAGATGCTTTCCTCACTCGGTTCTTTGCTTTCGGCTGCCCGGTACTCCTGCGCGGCCTGCTGGAACATTCCGGAGCCTTCATCGGCGCGGGCAAGAAGCTGGTGTAGATCAGGTTCGGCCTGAAGCTTCACAAGAGGTAAAAGAACTTTCCGCGCCTCCCCGAACTCTCCATCCTGCATCAGAGCAACCGCGAGTTCCCTCAATGCGACGGCGTCGGATCCGTTGATCTGCAAGGCTCGCTTGAATAAGGGAATCGCTCTTGCAGGCTGACCGTGCGCCGCATAGAATTGCCCGAGCCGCCGATTGGCTTCGTCCTGCTCTGGATGCTCAGCAACCGCCTCCCGAAGTTCCGCCTCCAGTCCACATGGCCAGTCCTTCGAATCTGTTATGTCAGAGCGCCTATCCGTCCTCTTCATGTCTGCAATTCCCCGCAAGAGGCCGGAAGCTGCACTACTGGTCGATGCGGAATAACCGCCCGGATCAATAAGGCCGCGGATTCCAGCTGACTGGAATTCAAGTGGAGAATGTGAGGCTGTCTGCGCATCTGCTCCTTGCGCGGAGGAACTCCGTTCCAGCGTAAGATCGACGGTCAGAGGAATGGATGCGGACACAATGCGCACTGCAAGGGGCCCTGTGGTCGCATAACCGCTGAGTTCAGCTACCAGCGCATATTCTCCGGCAGCGAGGCTGACAAAGCGATACTCCCCTGATGAATTGCTAGTGGTTTGAAAAGTGAGTGAGGCGTTTTCGCCACCAGTCAGTGCGATCCTGACGCCAACAAGGGGTTTGCCCGCTCCATCGCGAGCGACACCGGAAAGAGATGGCGGCTTAGCAACCGCTGCCCAGAGCGTCGCCGACGCAAACATGATGGATATATACGCCGCAATACGCGCAATTCTCATTACGTCCCCATTTTATCCAGAGCGCTATGCACGGCGGAGCCGTCGGGATGTCGCGCAAGGAGTTCTTCGTGTACCTGTCGTCCTTTAGTATGCTGACTTTCGGTATCAAGGAATTCCGCGCCACGGTTGTTGAAAAATGAACGGACGGGCATAAGATTCTTGGGCACTGTTTGGAATCGGCCATCCTTCTCTATGGAGCTGTTGAGGTTGCTTCTCGTAAGTCGATAACAGCATTGGCATTGCGCGTTTTGATTAGAGCTTTGGCTCCTGCCAAGGCCCTTTGTGACTGGGCGAGATTGCCTGTCTCTCTGTAGAGCCGCGAAAGCATGTAATGCGTACCACCGTCCTTATCCCCGGGTAACGCAAGTTCTAACTGATGGATCGCCTCTTTCTTATCGCCGTCATCGAGCGCCACGCGACCCAATAGGTAATGAACTTTAGACTGAAGTTCAGGTGGAGCGGCAAGGCACTTTGCTAGATAAGACTTTGCCTGGTCAAAGTGGGTTCTCGCCACTAGAGCCTCGGCCATGAGCAGGTTCAATTGCGGATCGAGTGGGCGATCGTCAAGGGCGACCTGGTCCATCGAGGCAGCCTCTTCAAAATTGCCCACGGAGAGATAGGCCGCTGCCGCGCCCATTAGCGCGGCTGGATCGTGACCATCGATGGCCAGTGCTTTCTTGTATTCATTAAGCGCACTATCCGCATCTCGCTGATCGCGGTAGAGGTCGCCTACCAAGTCATAGTTTGTGGGGGACTTTGGAGCCAGATCCTCGAATCGGGATAGCGCCGCGATGGCAACGCGCTCGTTGGCCTTCACCGACCAATACAGCGCTTCGGCGCTTTGCGGAGACTGCCTTAGCGCCTGCAATGACTGGGCAGCGCTGCGCTCGTAGTCGCCCGCCCAGTACGCACATGCCGCGTCGACTATCGGTCCTGGATGCGGCTGGCGCCGGCGATCCGCGGGAGCGCACAGCGGCAAGGCTGCCTTAATTTGGCCAACTTTGAGTTGCGCGCCTAGGCGCTGCAATGCTTCTCGAGAGTTCGGCGGCAGCGGGAACAAATCTGGACGGGATTGCATCAACTCCAGGGTGCGGGAAAATGTGGCCTTCTGCGCGGGCGAGGCCTCGTCCAGGGCCGCTTTGTAGGTGTCTGAGGCTTCGAGAGGCCTGCCTTGCGCAAATAGTTCATCGGCATAGAGAGCACGTGCCCAAGGGGAATGCGCCGCAGAAGCAGCCAAGTTGCGGCCATCTTCTGTGATGACCTCGAGGGATGCAGCGCCCAGGCCGAGCCAGGCTTCTGCATTTTCCGGGGATACCTGCGTTGCCTCCGCGTAGAAGGAGGCTGCCTGCCGCTGCCGATTCAACGCCGCGTTTGCTTTGCCAAGGCCTAGAAGGACTTCAGGATCATTCGGCCGTTCACCATGTGCGTGATTTAGATAGGGCAGCGCCTGTGCTGGCTTGCCTGTCTGTACGTATGTCTTGCCGAGAAAAAGCAGGGGGGCGAAAAGGCCGGGATTGAGTTGCAGGGCGTGTTTCAAGCTTGTCGCGGATGCATCGAATTGGTCGGCGAGGTACTCCACGATTCCGCGATTAGCCCAAAGCTCGGCAGAAGCCGGAGCAAGGGCGGTTGCGCGGCTATAGAATCTCACCGCGCCCGCATAGTCCCCCTTAAATTGCGCGGCGCGCGCACTCTCCAGCAGTTTATCGAGATCCTGCGCCTGCCCATGAAACGGGCAGGCTGCAAGAGTTACGAAAAACAGCATGAGAAGTACAGCGCGCCGAACAAGTAGTTGCATCAGTTCACCGATTTACCAAATGACCTTCAACCCGCCCTGAATCTGACGGTTATCCGCGGCATTTGTGATCTGTCCTTCAGACGAACCTTGGACGTTTGTATTCGGTGCATACAAGTTGGTGTGGTTGAATACGTTGAAGAAGTCGCCCCTAGCCTGCACCTTCATCTTCTCGAAGGGAAGACTCCATACCTTTTGAATCGACCCATCGAAATTGACGTATCCAGGAGCGTGAAGATCCGACTGGTACCGGCTGGCGGTGCCATAGGTCCACTCTGCGGAAGGAGCAAATGCTGCGGTGTTGAACCACTTGTTATAGCTTCTACCGGAGCTGAGTTTGGGACTGGCAACCTCATCGGCGTATGCAGCTCCCTGGAAGGGATCCACGATTCCGTTATTCCACATGTGCAGCGGGAAGCCGGACTTGGCGCTTGTGATGCCAGTAATCTGCCACCCACCGATGACTGCATCCGTTGCCCCGTTGACATGATTGGCAAACTTACCCTTCTTGCCGAACGGTAATTCGTAGGAGTAGTTTACCACCAGACTGTGCTTGATGTTGCTGCCGTCGACGGACTTGTCCATCTTTACGTTGTAGGGGTTTCTGAAGTCGCCGCCGTTGCTGCCTACATACGCCCATTCAGCGCTTCCACCTGTATCATCGAGGAACTTTGAAAAAGTGTACGAGACGAGCATGTTGAGTCCGGAGTGGTAGCGATGGTTAAAGTCCGCCTGCAGCGCGTTGTAGTACGAGTCACCCACGGGCGCTTCGTTTTCCCACACACCGCAATACTCCGAGTAGGGCTGCAGCGATCTGCCCAGAGGTATGGTCGCCGCGGAGAGATCGTAACCACCGCATCCGCTTGAGGTGATCAGGCCATGGTACGGATTCGCCACATACTGCGAAGAAAGGGTATTGCCCGGCACAACGAGTGCTGGGTTCACATTGCTGCGGGAAAGGCCGGTGGTCATTAGATGAGTTCCACGGTTGCCGACATAGCTGGCCGTGAGCACGTCGTTTGGCGTAAATGCATACTGAACGCCCAGCGACCACTCCTGGATTTCAGGTGAAGCCCGAACGTACGGAACGCCCGTACTGGCGCTATATCCAACGTCTGTCAGAGGCCCCTTGGCGTTCCCCGTGGGCGTAATCAATCCGTTTGGAAAGGGATTGCTCAGACTCGTACCCACTGTGAGGCCATTGTTCGTCATGCCGCCAATCGGTGTGGACTGGCTGTAACCGGGACTGGCCATTGTCCCAGTGAACTGCGCTGGCGGATAGAAGATGCCATAACCGCCGCGGACGACGAGATTGTGCAAAATCTGTTCGGTAAAGCCTATGCGAGGCGCAAAGTTTCTGAAGTTTGTAGCGTTCTGATGGCGAGAGTTATTGCCGCCGACATAGACCTCCTCGCCGGTTGCTCCGCCACCGATTGGATTTTGGGCACCATAGTCGAAGTATGCCAGGCGATTGTGCCGCTCGGTCCAGGGGGTCTGGAACTCCCAGCGCATTCCCAGGTTGACAGTCAGGGTTCTGGTGAGCTTAACGTCGTCCTGAATGTAGAAGCCAGTGTACTTCTCCTCGGGCGCGGTGCCGAGATTGTTGGAGGTACCGCCTCCGCTGCTCACATTGCCCATCAACATCCCCGCCAAGCCAGAACCGGTGTTGGGAAGAGTTGCGCCGCTCACGTTGAGAAGGTCGCCCGTGTCGCCGGCGTAAAAGTTGAACGTCGTATCGGACGGGTTGAATCCATTGTTGTTCTGCAGAACCACATTGATAAATCCCATCGAGAGAGCGTTCTTCTTGAGCGCTTTCGTCAGATCGGCTGCCACACTGCCCACATTTGTCGCCGGGATGCATTCGCAACCTGCAGACGGGCCAAGGGCACTGAAGTCAGTGTTGATTAGAGGAAACAGAGACGAGTTTTTGGTGAGGAAACTCTGCAAACCGATGGTACTGAAATCGAAGGGATATCCCTGATCTACACCGGCCTGATGCCAACGCTGGAATCCGGCATTAGCGCTGACTGCGGTAGTCGCGTTGAAGACGTGACTGAAACCGGCGGCGGTACTGAACCGGTTGTTGGGACGGATATTACCTGGACCACCAGGATCGTCGCCACCGTAGCCGGAGTCATAATACTGAGGCGAGTTGGTCTTCTGCTCGTACTTATATGCCCACCGAAAATACATGCGGGTGGCATCGGTGAGGTTGTGGTCGGCGCGAATGATGTACTCGTCCGAGGTAGTCGGCGCGGATGCGGCGGCAACGTAGTTGTTCGTATACCCGGACGTGGTCGGCTTCGGATAGTACGACATGAGCGCGGCGCCTACGGTATTGAGCAGATGGGCGGCGGCAAGATTGTTATTGGGGACTGGGAAGCGATAGTTGCAAGTGGGCGGTGTGTACATCTGCCCTGAACTATTCGGAACCTGGGGGCAGTTGGCCACCTGTGGCGCTGGCTGGCCAGTGATGGGATTCGTGTAGGGTTGTCCAGTGGTCAGGACGATACCTGAGTATGGATCGTAGATCTGGTGGTATAAAACCGGATATCCCAAAGCATCCGTACCCAAATTGGTATTCGTTATGCCCGAGGCCGCTGTTGGAACATACCACTCGGAGAAATCTCCGGAATGCATCTTCTCGGTTGGAACGGAAAAGGTGCCGTTGTCCGGGGTGCTCTGACGCAGTCCCTCATAGACGCCAAAGATAAAAGTCTTGTTGCGCTGCTTGTAGATTCCAGGAATGTAGAGCGGTCCGCCCGCGCTGGCTCCGAACTGATTGCGGCGGAAAGGGGTTTTTGCTAAACCGCTGAGGTTATTGGCCCATTTGTTCGCATCGACCTTCTCGTTCGTGATGAACTCGAACATATCACCATGGAAGGCGCTCGAACCCGACTTGGTTTCGACCTGAAAGACGTTACCCGTGCTGAAACCACTCTGCGCGGTAAACGAGTTGGTCTGAATCTTCATATTGGCAGTAGCTTCAACCGAGGGAACGTAGATAACCGCGCCCCAGGTGCTGTCCGTATCCCAGATGCCGTCCAGCATATAAGCCGAGGTCCCGAAGAAACCGCCGCCAAAGTTCATGAATGAGATATCTTGATCGGCTTTCCCCGAGGTTCCGCCTTCGCCCAATGTCTGATTCTCGGTGGAGTTCTGTACGGATGAGTTCAACACGGCGAGGCCGTAGACGTTGCGAAGGTTGAGCGGAAGATCCTCAACCTGCTTCGATTCGATCTCAGCCGACAGATTGGCATCGGTGGTGTTGACGAGAGGCGCCTGTGCAGTGACGACGACCTCCCGGCTCTCAGAGCCAACGGCCAGTGCTACATCCTGCCTTGCGCCCTGACCAGGGCGAAGGGTGATGCCGTTCTGTTCGTAAGCCTGGAAACCCTTCGCTGCGACCCTCAGGTTGTACGTGGCGGGGGGAAGCAAAGGGACATTGTAGCCGCCGACCGTGTCGGTCTTCACGGTGCGGACAACTCCGTTGTCCACGCCGGAAATGATGACCGTGGCTTGGGCCACGACCGCGCCCGTGCTGTCGGTGACTGTTCCGGAAAGATTCGCTGTGGTCGTCAGATCTTGAGCGCGCAGAGCCAAAGGCATGGCTAGCGACGCCAAGAACAGGGTAATGGGCAAGCAGATGCCGCCCAAAAGGCGTAGTCGCTTCATTGGTGTCTCCTCCTGAAAAGTACCCGCGGTAGAAATCCTTACAGTGGTCCCTACCGCATTTTCGAGTAACGTGGTACGGCAACAATGAATATTGCTCCCTAATATCAGCCGCAAGGTGGACTACGGTAAACACCACCGAAATGAGTACAAATCCTTTATTTGCAAAGCGTTTTCGATGGAGTAGTCTACAGTAAACTACTGGATAACCGAGGTGAACTGTCCAACGCGTCTTTAATTTTGAGAGCCAAAAACACAGAAGCAGGCGTTGATCGCCCTTCGGTGAGTGAGATCCTAGCTGCATTGCGATTGAAGCTGGAAAGCTAACCTTTCCGCACCCGGAAACAGCGTCATGATTTGCTCCCACCTCTCATACTCTACTCGCTGAGTGATGACGAGCTACCTACCTGCTGTGCGCAGATACCGGTTCACATGATTTAATGAGATTGACTGTGAAGGGCTGAAGCCAACTCACGTGCCGCTAAAGTTATGACAAGAGATTCTTTGCCCCCCGGTTACTTTTTCGGCTGCAATGCGCCGGGAGAATTCTCCCGGCGAACATTTCTCCGGTCAGGGGGCATATTCCTGGCACTGCGGATGGCGGAGATGCGCGCTGCGGGCCTTACCCTGCCGGCTGCGGCAGCGCATTCTTCCTTGTGTCTGGCAACATCGCCTACTTTGTACCCTCCGCTCCTCGAAAAATTCATCTCCAAGCTGGATCCTGCGGCTGATGATTTCGTGTGTGAGCAGTATGCTGCTGGAATTCAGCCTGTGCTGGATTTGTGGAGTTCCTCAGTTTGCAACTCTGCCAGAAATGCAGATGCCGTACTGTTGCACCTCTCTGAATCACTCCGGGCCTGCTCCCTTGTGCCTTCGAAGACCATCCCCTTGCGCACTGCACCACCGCTTGAAACAGAGAGGCGAACCTTTGGCAATCTAGAGAACATTGGACGGGAAAAGTTTATCGTGGAGTGGACCGCGTACCTTGCAGCGTTTGCCTCGATTGAAACCTTCGACCTCCAGATTTACGGAATCCGCGTCACCAGCGACCTACCCCTTAGCGTAGACACAGATATTCGTTTCAATTTGGTAGGAATTGCTCACAATGGTTCGAGAGAGCAGCGAGTCGGCGCCTGGCATCTATCCTGGAGCAAGGCTGATCGGACGCGGGACCAGCAACAGCATTGGGCAGTGTCGAAGTGGACCGCAGATTCCGAGGTTCGCAGTCGGCTTACTGGGCCGGGGTTCACGGAGATCACTGGTCGCTGCCTGGCCGCGGACACAGCGGGCATGAAGCAATTGCTTCCCGGAATCGATTACTGGCGGACTGTGCTTGACGGTGCTACAGGTATCGACGTCTACGGCAACCACGGGGTCGCTGTGGGCGACATGGATGGTAGCGGACACGACAGCTTCTACGTGTGCCAGCCTTCAGGACTGCCCAACCGGCTCTACCGCAATCGGGGAGATGGTACGTTTGAAGACGTTACCGAGGCATCCGGGACAGGGATTATCGATGGCACCGCCTCCGCATTGTTCGTCGATTTTCAGAACCGGGGCAGGCAGGATTTACTGGTCGTGCGCGCAGGTGGTCCACTCCTGTTCGCCAACATGGGAAATGGCCGCTTCGAACCGCAACCAGATGCATTCCATTTTGCTCGTGCGCCGCAGGGAACCTTTACTAGCGCGGCCGTGGCCGACTACAACCGCGATGGCTTTTTAGACGTTTATTTTTGTGTCTACAATTATTACAAGGGATTGAATCATCATCAGTATCCTTCGCCCTATTACGACGCACAGAATGGTCCGCCTAATTTTCTCTTTCGCAACCGTGGCGACGGCACATTTGACGACGTGACCGCAGATAGTGGCATGGACCAGAATAATCATCGCTTCAGCTTCGCAGCTGCTTGGTGTGATTACGACAACGACGGCTGGCCCGATCTCTATGTGGCCAACGATTTCGGTAGGAAGAATCTGTACCGCAGCAATCGTGACGGTACCTTCACTGACATCGCTGCCAAGGCGGGTGTGGAGGACTACGGGCCGGGGATGAGCACCTGTTGGGTGGACGTTGATAATGATGGACTCCAGGACATGTACGTGGCCAATATGTGGCTGCCGGAGGGCCAGCGTATCACGGCCGATGACCACTTTCTGTCTGGGGTCGATCCCGCCGTACGCGCGCTCTACCGTAAACACAATATGGGAAATTCGCTCTACCGGAACACGGGCTCTGGAGCCTTCGAGGACATCAGCGCCGCGGCTGGAACATCGAAGTGCGGTTGGTCGTGGTCTTGCGCTTCATGGGATTTCGATAATGACGGCTGGTCCGATCTCTACGTAGCAAATGGATTTGTGTCCGGTCCGAAACACCTCGATTTGCAGAGCTTTTTCTGGAGACAGGTGGCTCAGCGTTCATTGACTCCTATGGGTACCTCACCCGAATATGAGCAGGCGTGGAATGCTATCAATGAGTTGGTTCGCTCGGATTACTCCTGGAGCGGATATCAGAGAAATGTGTTCTTCGCCAACAACAACGACGGCAGCTTTTCTGAAGTCTCAGGCGTGCTTGGACTGGATTTGATCGACGACTGCCGCGCGTATGCGTTGAGCGACTTTGACCACGATGGACGCTTGGAACTGGTCCTCAAGAACCGCACCGGCCCGCAAGTGAGAATCTTGCGCAACAACCTTGAAGGCATCGGCGAGTCGATTGTCTTTCGACTCAGGGGCCACGCAAGCAACCGGGATGCGATCGGCGCTTTGGTGACACTTGAATCTGGAGCTACGCGGCAGACGAAGTTCATTTCAGCAGGTTCCGGGTTTGCGTCGCAACATACGAAGGAGTTGTTTTTTGGGCTAGGTAAAACTTCACAGCCCGTTTCCATATCCGTTCGTTGGCCAACCGGAAAGGTCGACCGTTACGATAGTCTCCCCGTGAATCACCGTGTGCAGATTGAAGAGGGCGAACCGACGGTTAAGGCAACGCCTTATGAGCTTGGCCCGTCGCACGCTCGATCCTCCGCGGTTGTGCTCACCAGTCCGCCCGAACCAGAGGTGGTGAGCACTTGGTTGATCGCTCCACTTTTTGGGCCCGATCTTCGTCTTCCAGACCTGAAAGGAGAGGTGAGTCAGCTCAGTGCACTGCGCGGACGGCCAGTTCTGCTCACGTTTATCCGAGCCAATTGCACGGACAGCAGCTTGCAGCTTGAAGTTTTACAAAACGCCTTTGCGGATCTCTCGGCTGCAAGCCTTGCGCTATTCGCAGTGGTCCTGTCTTCAGGTGCCGATCGGGTGGCCATTGATGATCTCGTTCGGTCAACTCAACTAAGCTTCCCTCTTCACCTGGCGGATGACCACGCCGCCGGGGCATGGAATATCCAATACCGATACCTTTTCGATCGGCGCCGCGATTTACCATCACCAGTGTCGTTTCTTCTCGATGCGAGTGGAGCTATCATCCGCGTCTATGGCGGAGTTGTTATGCCGCAGAGCGTCATCGACGACGCAAGGTCCGCTCCCGAAACAGCAGAGGTGAGACTTGCTCGCGCCATGCCGTTTCCAGGCCCTTATTATGGCGCAGCCTTGAAACACGACTACCTCAGTTTCGGGATTGCGTTTTCCGAGTATGGCTACGCTGACGAGGCCCAGGCCGCCTTCCAGCATGCGATCGACGACGATCCGGGGCACGAAGTTGCGTGGTTCAATCTGGGCACAATCTATTTGAACAAGAAAATGTATCGCGAGGCCCGCAAATGTTTGAACGAAGCCGTGCACCTGAACCCGCAGGACTCCGACGCATGGAATAACCTGGGCTCGATCTCGGGTACGGAAGAGAAGTACGACGAGGCTCTCGAACAATTCACACGTGCCGCCCAAGCCAATCCGAATCACTTGAATGCAGTTGGCAATATGATGCGCATATATCAGTTTCAAAGTCGCGCGGCAGACGCTGAAAGGGCGATGGAAGACTTGGTTGCCCGTGCGCCCGAAAATGCTGATCTTCATCTGTATCTTGCAATGACGCTAATGGCGGAGAATGACCTCAAGAAGGCACGTGAGGAACTGGAAACCTCCATTAAGCTGCGGCCTTCTAACCCCGACGCAATCAACAATCTCGGCGCAGTACTGCTTCGCTTGGGGCTGTCGACTGAGGCGCTTGAAAGGTTTGATGAGTGCCGACGTCTTTCACCGGACTTTGATCGTGCAGTCATCAATTCTGCCCTTTTGTATAACAGAGCGGGGCAGCACAATAAGGCGCGACAGATCCTCGAAGAGTTTCTATCGCGACATCCCGACAACGCCGCGGTGCGAGAGGCCCTGAAACAAATGGCGGCGGAATAACCGCCTCTCATTCCTTTTGATGGTTCATGTTTGTTGTCCTTACAGCCACGGCCTTTTGCGCAAAGACTCTGACCTGCCTGATCCGCGCCGGAAGACTTGGCCGCAGGAGGTTGGAGATTTCGACTACCTCTGCCTCATCCGATTTCCAACATCCGGTCGATTGACGCTTGAATTTGCCGGCGAGTGCCGGATGCGTGGATGAACGCTACGACTGGCTCCAGCCGGAGGGAGCGCTTCCGTTCGAGGCCTGAGGTTCCGGAGAGTCGAGTTGCACGAGGCGCTATACCGCGCGACGGAGGTACCCTTTCTGGGATGGTGTCCGTTCGCGCTTCCACCAGATAAAGAGTAGTAGGGCGCCTGAAAGCGCGCTGATCATCCAGCCCGCGGTCTGGTCTGGCGTGCGAACGTATGCAATGTCGACCTTCGAAACACCACTGTTGATCGGCAGGGCGATCAGGCCGTCTTTGCGGTATGGCCGGGCGCTTACAGAGCCTCCGTTGATGGTGATTCTCCAGGCTGGATAGTCCCGAAGGCTGAGCACGACGAAGCCAGGAATGGAACTTGACACGTTGAAGTGGAGCCTATCCGCGAGGGCAATCGAATAGCTGGTACCCGTTTGCGGGGCTGGGTCTGTCGGATGGACGGCAATCCAAAGCATCGGGTTCGCGTGGTCAAGCGCCAAAGGGTCGGCACCAACGGGTGTGTACTCATCGGTTAGGTCGTAGCGCCCTCCGTGATAAAAATCGTGCACGATGCCGGGCACAGCGAATGCCGGATAGCAACGCTGGCGGAAAAAATGGTCACCGCCCATGGTAAAGGCCAGCGTCAATGCCAGTGCCGTTGCCGCTGCGACAGCTGGATGCAATCTGATTCGGCGTATCGCCAACGCCGATAACGCGGCCATCATTGCGCCGAGGATCGTGCAGAATCTCCATGGGAATTGTACGTACTTGAGCACTGGCACGTGCATCCATAGGAAGGCGCTGGGAGCGGTAAGTAAGAAGGCGACAACACATGTGAGCAGAGCGAGAGCGCCGAGGATAACGCGATTGCGCGCGTCGTTTTCTGAGGGTACGCGCTCATTGTCGTACTTGCCGACATGGAGTGATATCGCGGCGAAAACTCCACTCAGGACGAGGAGGGCGATTCCGCAGAGCGAGGCGGTCCGGAGAATGGCGTCGTGGGATGCATCGCCGATGTGGCCGAAAGCGAAGTTATCTTGATATCGTGTGCCCCTCATGAACGGCATGTTGATCTGGACCCAATGCTGCTCAATGATCGCAGGGAGAATATAAAAGGCTGCGAGTCCGATCCCGAGAATGGTACCCGCTGAGATCTTCGCAGCTTCCTCAAAGCAAGCCAGTGAGCCCTGGGCGCCATGGTAAGAGGAGAAGACGCGAATTACAGCCAGCAGTGCAAAGCTGTAGCAGCCCATCACGGCTGCCGGGTCATTCGAAAGCCAAAGCAGGCAGATAGGAACCGCAATGCCGGAGACGGTGAGACGGGGATGCAAAATGCCGAGCAGGAGCAGAGGGATCCAAGCAGCTGCGAGCAGTTCGGCATAGGCTGCGCGTTCGTAGAAAGTGAAGAGCATGTAGGGGTGAACCATGTAGAAACACGCCGCGATGAGAGCGTTGCTTGAAGTAGTCCATTCACGGGTGAGCCGGTGCATGGTGAAGCCGGATGCCGTCAAGGCCAACCAAATGAAGACCGTCGGAACGGCAATCCACGGTAGGAAAAGCCCAAGCGCAGCACCTATGATCCACGAAAGTGGCGGGTAGAAGATGAAGCGAGGCTCGCCGGAGTCCCACGCCGCAGTGAACTCCCAGTGAGGGAAGAGGACGCCTTGTTTCCACTGGGAACTGACCTCGAGCCAGTTGCGGAGGTGGAATCCAAAGTCGTGGCCGCACGAGGTGCCCCCAACTATCAGAGGAAGTACTGCGAGCAACGCAGCCAGGGGGATGAGAACGAAGTGGCGGCGGTCTCGCATGCACCCATAGTACAGGCCAATGCCCAAGCTTGGTTCCGGCTCTGTTTCCATGGTCTATAGCTGAATGAGAAATGCTCTAATAGGGGTCAGCTCACGAAACGGAAAGTACGATGCGGAAGGGCGCATGTGCGCGATCCAGAACCTGCTCACCGGTTCGATCACGGGCTATCTGTACGACGCGGAAGGGACGCGGGTGGCCAAGGGCAATTTGGGCAGCTTGAGCTGCGGCAGCGAATTTGCGGTGGCGGAGCAGTATCTGTTGGGGCCAGGGAATGTGTAGGTGACAGAGCTGAATTGGTCGGGCGGGTGGAATCACTCGAATGTATGTGCAAGGGGAGAGCTGCTGGACAGGGGCATAACAGATTCGCAGCATCGCAGGAATTGTAGTGACCTGAAAAGTGGTCGCGACGTTCAGAATGAATTTGCGATGTTGTCTGGACCTGCCACCGAGCGAAGGTACAAACAAAGGTACATTTGCATCGCTCCTATGCTCTCTAAAGGACTCAAGGTTCCTTTTTGTGTCGCAAAAACATCTGTAACTCTATGATTATTATAGTACTTGTACCCTGTCACTGCAGAGGTCGCGGGTTCGAGCCCCGTCGTCCCCGCCATAAACCAAGTAGAATCAAAGGTTTATGGAAGTGACATCTTCTTTCACGTGGTCTCCGAGCGTGCTGAAGGGTGCTGAGTTGAGCCTCCGGTCAGCAGACCCCGGAAGACCATGTCTTGGGCTACCCTCTTTTCTTCGCTGACAGCCTGCATATAAATGTCCTGGGTGATGCGGCTATTGGCATGACGGAGCAACTCCTGCGCCGTCTTGATGTCGACTCCTTTCTGGCGCAGCATCGTCGCCAGTCCATGCAGGAATGAATGCCAGCCAATTCTCTTCTTGATGCCGATCCGCTCCAGAGCCGGACGGATGTGGCGCTTGCACAACGCCTTTAAGGCTGCAACCGCGGCCCAGGGCGTCGATATGACAACAGTTCTTCAGCAGTTCATCGAAAATTACGTCAGTAAGCACGGATCTGCTCCGAAGGCGAAGGGACGGCGCGCATGAAGCGCGCCGCCCTACTACTCTTTATCTGGTGGAAGCGCGGACGGACACCATCCCAGAAAGGGTCTCCCACGTCCCACAAAAGCCCGTTAGCAGCTCGCGGGTGATGCCTTGGATTGTGTAGATGCCGGAGCGTTCGCAATACTGCCTAAGCCGGTCCAGTTCGCGCGTGTATCGGCCTAGCCTATCCTCCGTGATGCCCTGTACTTTCTTGTCCTGGATGAATAAGTCTATGCAGTCCTGGAGGCCCCTTACGCTCTCCGGCTTGTTCGGCGCGCGCCCGGCTAACTGGTCCTCCAGGTCATGCTTGACTTGCTCAGCTTCAGCCCAAGAACGGGTCCCTGCCTTGCGGCGGTATTGGGTGCCGTTCTGAGTCCATCGGAAGTGCTTTCGGCATTGGCACCGCCGGGCAAATTCATCACCCTTATACTTGCAGTCTGCCGAGTGCCGGACAAAGATTGTGATGACGGAGCCGTGCTCATTCTGTGTGCCTCCAATGCGGAAGACGGCATAGCACAGAAATAGCGCAAGAAGCCAATCAAAGTAGGTAAGTTATTGATTTATATGCAAGAAAGGATTGGAGGCGCGGGCCGGGATCGAACCGGCGCATAAAGGTTTTGCAGACCTCTCCCTTACCACTTGGGTACCGCGCCTTGGCAGGGCTGCCTTGATTTTTTACGCTCCATGCCGCCGTAGCCAACCCGGACAGAGCCGGAGGGCGGAATGGAGCGGGAGACGAGATTTGAACTCGCGACCCTCGCCTTGGCAAGGCGATGCTCTACCACTGAGCTACTCCCGCAGGTTGCAAGATTGAGTATACCGGGGCTACTAAATGAGGTCAAACCGTAGCGGTAGCCGGGCCGACTGAAGGTATCGCCGCACCTGCAATTGGCACAGCAAAACCGGGCCGCGAACCTTTCTCCTCGCGCACAATCTCTCCGTCGCGCATATACAGAATCCGGCTGGCAATCGAGGCTGCCTCGGGATTGTGGGTAATCATCAGCGTGGTCTGGCCCAGTTCCCTATTGGAGCGCAACAACATGTGCAACACCGCGTCCGAGCTTTTGGTGTCCAGGTTGCCGGTGGGCTCGTCGGCCAGCACGATGGCAGGGCGAGTGATCATCGCACGCGCAATGGCTACGCGCTGCTGCTCGCCGCCGCTCAGCTCAGACGGCCGGTGATGGAGCCGCCCCTTGATCGCCAGCATCTCGCTGAGATGGTCCAGATAAACCCGGTCCAGCGGTTCCTTACCACCGCTCACCGAGTGGGCGATCTCGATATTGCCCATGGCCGAAAGCGTGGGCAACAGGTTGAACTTCTGGAAAACGAATCCGATGCGATGCTTGCGCAGCCGAGTGCGCTCGGCGTCCGAAAGCGAGCCAAAATCCACCCCGTCGATAACCACGCGCCCCTCTGTGGCCTGCGTCAACCCGCCCAGCAAGTAAAACAGCGTGGATTTGCCCGAACCCGAAGGCCCGACAATGGCGACAAACTCCCCCGGCTCGACGGCAAGCGAAACCCCGCGCACGGCGGTGACCTGGATTCGGCCCGCCGCGTAAACCTTGGTCAGGTTTTCGGCGAGAATGATCGGCGAAGATTTTTCGGGCTGCACAGTTGCTATTGTAAATGCGACGGCTCGCAGGCTTAGAGTTTGCCGGTTTCACGCGAGTGGCGTGCGGGAATCATTGATATTAAATGGGTTCGGCGCGGGTGCAAAGTTTTACAGGCATATACGAATAATTACCTGCAAGATTTTGAAAATATAAATAGGGGGGAAGGGGGTGCGGTTGGGGGGTATAAACCGGGCAGATCCCTGACAGATCAGACCGATGAGAGGGTGTGTGTTCATTTCTTCTATCTGCCAGTGTGCGCCAATGGAGAGTAATTCTCGGCAAGGAATGGCCCGTTCGGCGTTGCTCAGGGCAGGCTTTGAGGCAGACGCATCCCTTGGCCGGTCAACTTCGATAAGTCAGACCTCGCCTGAAACTACTCGGTTCTGTCTTCCGCTGCTGCCAGGGGCCAACCAATCATTAGTTGCCAAGCTTGCAGGACAGTATCTCCTGGTTTTTCACGTAAAGATTGCACAGGCCGATCATGCCGGAAGGGCACGTATAGTCGCCAGCTTGACCCTCCCTGCACCCCCCACGTTTCAGGATCTGGTCAACTTGCACTGGCACAAGTGCGCTGCAAGTTGCTACCGCACCATTGTGTTGCATGGTGTTGCACAGGTTGAGCATGCCACCCTTGACGGGGCACAGATAATCGCCCAACCGGCCCTCGTTCCGCTGGCACCCTCCGCCCGTCAATGTACGGTCGGCCGCAACGTCTGTTTTGGGAAGCATGCCGCCCTGAACGCAGGACTGAATTCCCAGCAATGTGTTTGCCGCGACGGCATTCTGACAGGTG
>Ga0302319_10005003_pt1 | contig 26920 bp, 27 predicted proteins | sample Bog_T0_2_FD_203319 | JGI IMG/M metagenome (GOLD analysis project Ga0302319, IMG submission 203319) | Peat permafrost microbial communities from Stordalen Mire near Abisko, Sweden - Bog_T0_2 | ecosystem: Environmental > Terrestrial > Soil > Wetlands > Peat | place: Sweden: Abisko, Stordalen Mire... | reverse complement strand
TGACTGCTGCGCTGCAATAGATCAAGTGCGACAATTCCATCGACAGGCTCCTCACCACCCGTCGCTCAGGTCATGAACCGTCGGGCGCCATCACGTCTATGGATCGGCATCGGTTGAGCGATCACGAGTGGCCCCGAAATAAATGTCGACAGAACCCGCAAAGATTCCCTACCAACACGATGCCCTAACGACACCCTGATTTAGGTCGTACAGGACTTGCGGGAGGGAAAAGCGATGCCGCTCGGCAACTCGTCGTCCGGCGGGACCACCGACTTGAAGGTGAAGGCAAACGGGCTGGGACCGTGCTCGGCGATGCGCCAGGCGGTGTTTGGCTTCCTCAACGGTTGGGATATGTACTGCGTTGAGATCACCCATCGACACCGACCTAAGATGCGGTAACCTGTTCGTACCGATGCGACTTGCCGAATGGGCGCGCCGCTTGTCGGATCACCCCGACTTCAAGCCACACTTCGAAAGCCTTGGACATCCATGCGAATGGCAGTCTGTGGCCTACGAGGCGCGTCCTGTGTTGCTTGCCGCCAGCTACCTGACCAAGCCTCGCAAGATGCTGATCGTGACCGGCAGCTATGAGCGGGCCCTTCAGTGGCAGGCCAAACTCACCCTTTGTGGCATCGTGCCGGAGCGACTGTTCCAACTTCCGAGCGGTGGCGGCGGCCTGTTCGAAGATGCCGCCCCCGAGCACATCGCGCTGAGCGACCGTTTGGGTGCGCTTCGCGCACTGGTCGAGCCGATCCCCAACATCATCCTCACCACCGCCCAGGCATGCCTGGAGCGAACCCTGCCCGAGGACGTGCTGCTGGAGGCATTTCTCGAAGTCAAGGCAGGCGACGAGATCGACCCCGTTGACCTGCTCGCTCAACTCGCCAACCTCGGGTATGAGCACCAGGAGCCGGTCCGGCTGCCAGGCCAATTCAGCCGCCGTGGCGGCATCATCGACGTCTACCCCACCGGCCGCGACCTTCCGATCCGAATTGAGCTCTTCGGCGACGAGGTTGAGAGCGTCCGGGCATTTGACCCCAACTCGCAACGATCACTTAAGGCCCTCACCCGGCTTTCCCTGGCCCCGTCACGCGAAACCCTGTATAGCGGGGATGCAAGCGCCCTTGCCGAACTGGTCCGCGAGAGCGCGGAACGCGAAGCGCTGAACCTGGACGGTGATGCGGCCACTCGGCTCGAGGAGATGATCGGCGCCGATGCGGAAGCTCTGCGCAACAAGACCTACTTTGATCGGCTCGATCTCTACCGCCCCCTCCTGCATGCCGACTCCGGCTGCGCCATCGATCTGTTGGGCGAGCACGACCTGCTCGTCCTGGATGAACCGCTCGAACTCGAGAGTATCGCGGCCCGCGCAGAGGAAGAACTCGCCCAGGCTCTTACCGCCCGTCATGCGCGCGGCGAGATCTTGCAATCCACCGCCGGCGATTACGTGCTGCCGCCTGAGCATTTGGCCAGCCATCCCGGGCTCGTGAGCCTCAGCTCGATGAACGCCCTTCCCCAATGGCTCTCACCGCCCATCAAGGCCGACTTCAACGCTCAATCGCTCGACCCCTATCGCGGCCGCCCCGAAGTATTGGCCCAAACCCTCAAAAACTGGGGCGACCAAGGCTTTTGCACCCTGTTCTGCACCGACCAGCCGAATCGGGCCAAGTCGGTGTTGAGCGGAGCCGAAATCTTCTTGGCCGAAGAGACGGCGGAGGGGTTTCCGCCCGGATTCCACTTGGCAACGGGCAACTTGGGAGGAGGCTTTGCCTTCCCCGATCAGAGGCTTGCATTCGTCAGTGACGCCGAGGTGTTCGGAGTCAGCCGACTTCGCCTTCCCCAGCGCCGATTTATGGAGGGCGCGCCGGTCGCCACCGTGCTTGACCTCAAGCCCGGCGATTACGTCGTCCATATTCACTTTGGCATCGGCATCTTTCGGGGTCTCGTCAAGCGGACCATCGAAGGCGTCGAGCGCGAATACCTCTTTGTCGAGTACCAGGCGCCCGACAAGCTGTTCGTTCCTGCCGATCAGCTGGACCGCGTGCAGAAGTACCTCAACCCCGGCGATGAACATCCTAAACTCAACCGGCTGACGGGAGGTGAGTGGCAACGCACATTGGGAAAAGCCAAGGAGGAGGCGAAAGCCTTCGCCCGCGATCTCGTCAAACTCTACGCCCAGAGGCGCAAAGTCCAGAGGAGACCTTACGGCCCGGACACCCCCTGGCAGGCGGAGATGGAGGGGACATTCCCTTGGGTGGAGACGCCGAGCCAACATGAGGCGATCATCGAGGTCAAGAAAGACCTCGAGACTGGGTTCCCGATGGACCGCCTGGTGTGCGGCGACGTCGGGTTCGGCAAGACCGAGGTTGCGATCCGTGGCGTGTTCAAAGTCGTGCAATCGGGCCGCCAAGTCGCGGTGCTTTGCCCCACCACGATCCTCTCCGAGCAGCATTTTCGAAGCTTTAGCGAGCGACTGGCGCCATTTCAAGTCCGCTTGGCGCTTCTCAACCGGTTCACGGGGAGCGCGGAGCGAAAGGAGATTCTGCAAGACATTCATGCTGGCCGCGCCGATGTCGTGATTGGCACCCACGCACTGCTTTCGTCCGAGATTGCGTTCAAGGACCTGGCCCTAGTGGTCATCGATGAGGAACAAAAGTTCGGGGTCAAGCAGAAAGAGCTTCTCAAGCAGCTTCGAACCGCTGTAGACGTGCTCACCCTCTCGGCGACACCCATTCCCCGTACCTTGAGCATGGCGCTCATGGATATCCGGCAGATGTCGCTGATCAACGATCCTCCACCGGGACGCCTGCCTATCCGCACGTTCCTTCGCCCTTTCTCACCGGAGGTCGTTCGCGAGGCGGTGTTACGCGAATTGGCGAGGGGCGGTCAGGTCTTCTATGTCTATAACCGTGTGGAAGGCATCCAGCATGTGGCGGAGCGGCTGCGCAAACTGTTGCCCATGGCCCGCATCGGGGTTGGCCACGGTCAGATGCACGAGAAGGAGCTTGAGCCGATCATGATCGGTTTTATCAAGGGCGAAATCGACATCCTCCTTTCCACGACCATCATCGAAAACGGCATTGACATCTCCAACGCCAACACGCTGATCGTTGACAATGCCGACCAACTAGGCCTCGCCCAGCTTTACCAGTTAAGAGGTCGGGTCGGGCGCTCAGACCGTCAGGCGTATGGATACTTCCTCTACCAGGGGAACCGGGAGATGAAGACAGGAGCGTTGCAGCGTCTTCAAGCCTTGCAGGAGTTTTCGAGTCTCGGTTCCGGTTACTCGCTTGCTTTCCGGGATCTGCAGATACGAGGCGCCGGTGAACTCTTAGGGGCCAAGCAACACGGCGCGATGGCCGCCGTTGGCTACGAATTGTATACCCAACTCATCAACGAAGCCGTACAAACCCTAAAGAACTCAGTGGACGGCGAATTGCCGGACGACCAGGTTAAGGACCCGCTGGCCTCATTGGAAGCCCTTCCCGCGTACGACCTTCCGGTCGAAGCGCTGATCCCAGATGGCTATATCAAGGATCAGGCACAACGCCTCTTCTACTACCAAGAAATGATGTCCGCTCGTGACCTAAAGAAGCTGGGCGAAGCCCAAGCGGAGATTGAGGACCGCTACGGACGGTCGCCGGTGGAAGTACGCAATGCCTTCGCGGTGATGTCGCTGCGTCTTCGCGGCAAGGAGATGGATATCTCCAAGTTGGAGGCAAAAGGCGGTCGCATTGCCACGTGGTTCACCGACAAGGCGACCATTTCGCCGCGAGTGTGGTCAATCCTCGGTCGCCGGAACCGGGATTGCTACGTGACGCGCGAGAATTTCATTTGGCCCTTCACCGGTGACGCCCTCCGCGCGGCGGATGCGATGATGGGGGCGATGGAAGAGGCGCACGCCCAAGTCGCCCACGAGCGGGCACAGCTTCCTGTGTAACTACGCGGATCTCCCCGCCTTTTGGTCGACTCTGTTATTCCATCTCGGCCAGATACCGACCACTCCGGTGACGAACGTGAACGGATGCGTCAAAGGCGGCTGAGAGCATTGAGGAAGTGAGGATCTCCGCCTTGGGCCCGTTCGCGAGCACTTGCCCACCTTTGAGGAGCACGACCTGCTCGATTTCCGCAACGATTTCTTCCAAATGGTGAGTGACGAGAAGCAGGGTGTCCCCACCTTGCGCGAGGCCGCTCACCATTTTTAGAAGCTGGTGGCGAGCGGGGAGATCTAGGCCATTGGTTGGCTCGTCGAGTAGTAGGGCTTTGGGCTCGTGGACCAGCGCCCGCGCGATGATTACCCTGCGCGCCTCTCCGGTTGACATGGTCCCGATCTCACGGTTGGCAAGGTGAATGGCTCCCACTCGAGCAAGGGCATCCCGAGCGGAGGCGAGCATCTCATCAGTAATCCTCTGATGAGAGTAGACCCCATTGCTGGCGAAGTACCCGGTGAGGACAGCGTCGATGCCACGGCGCCCTTCGAGGGCGGCAAATGCGCTCTGCAAGTCTCCGGTCACGATCCCGAGCATCGAGCGGAGTTCAAACACATCCCACCGGTCACGGCCGAGGATGCGAACGGAAGGCTCTCCTCGATATAGGGGGTAAAGCTCACGTGTGATAAGCTTGATCAAGGTCGATTTGCCTGAGCCATTGGGTCCAAGGATGGCGGTGTGGCAACCGAGGGGTATCTGCAAGCAGAGATCGTTGAGCACCACGAGCCCTCCCCGAATCACCGTTGCGTGATTCAATTCGAGAAGCGGTGGCACACGCACAGTTTACGGCCTCAGAGTGGCCCGCCGCTGGCGCGGTCTGCCTACCCACGTTGTGGAAAAGAGAGCGCGTAGCCCTAGGTTTTCCACAGTTTGTGCACAGTTTTCCACAACCATCCTGGTATAATTGCTGGGACTGGACTGGACGCCGGGACGATCAACTTTTGGCGCTCTTCGCTAGGATGGAGGGGAACGCCAATGATCCCTCATCCTGCCCGACCTGGCGCAGGGTCGAGGTCCAGCAGATCACCTTCGAGGTTAAGCCACGCTCCGCCCGTGGGGATAGCGGTCATCGCTTTCCATAGCATCTTCGTGCACATCGGCGAAAACCTAGGCGTTGGGCGGCCAGAGACGATCCAGATATGGCAAAAGATGCGGTTCGTTTGAGGTTTTCCACATTTTCTTTGGAGTTTTCCCCATTTTCCTCGTACAATTACTAGGCCACCTGGCAGCCGGAAACGGTCGCCGGGGAGGAGGTCCTAACATGAGATCGAAGAATCAGACACTGGTTGTGCTCGCCACAGCCCTTGGTCTTGCATCGGCGATGCTTGGCTTGACCATGCGCCCGCAGCCTCGCGCTGCGGTGACGGTGGCCACGATCCAAGGCTCTGCCGCCCAACCGATCGCTAGTGAGGCGCCGGCTAAAAGGACGCAGCATGACACTTCACGAAACTTCCGGCTACTGGAGTAGCCCAAATCGCGCCTTCACGGTTTCCCGCCCAACCCCGTTTCTAACGTCCGTCCCGAACACAACCCCAATATATAAGCAACCCAAGTGGTTCATTACCGCGCGTGCCCTTAACCTTTTCTTAATGTTCTTAACAATCACAAAACATTCATTGCCTATACTCCAGTCGCCTTGATTCAACCGGCCCGGACGAATCAAGCGTTGGAGGACACTCTTTAATGAAGAAGGCGTTTACGCTCATTGAGCTACTAGTTGTTATCGCAATCATCGCCATTTTGGCAGCCATCCTATTCCCGGTTTTCGCGCAGGCAAAAGAAGCTGCAAAGAAGACCGTCTGCTTGAGCAACACCAAGCAGATCGCCCTCGGTCTCTACATGTACACCGAGGACTACGACGACACCTACCCCCAGACGAGCTGGGAGCAAGACCCCCTGTCGGCTCAGTCGACGCCGGGCTTCGCGGGCACTTACAATCCGCAGAACCCTAACGGCACCTATCAGATTCACTGGACTTACCTCATTCAGCCGTACGTGAAGAGCTATGGCATCTTCGTGTGTCCCTCCGATGCAAACCCCATCACGACCGACAATCCCTGCCCCGCTGGCGTCGAGCCCGGCCAGCTGGTCGGTGGTCTCATGACTTGCGACTGGTCCGCTCAGAAGCAGAGCTACATTCCGGTTTACAATGTGCTCCCCGCGCACGACTGGACTGTTGTGACCAGCACCGATTTCAGCAGCCCATCCCAGCAGATCGTGGTCACCGAGCATCGCAATGACGGAATCGCCGGCGACGATCACAAGGGTACGAGTGGATTCTATCCTTCGCAGCCTTGCGGGACCCTTGATGGTGGAACCGTCACCTCTTTGCCTGCCGTGGGCACTCCGGTCGCGGTCACGCCGGGCAATAGCAAGGGATACATTCAGTTCACCGCTGCGTTCCTAACCGGCGAGTGGGCATGGATTCAGGCAAATGGCGCTCCTGCCAGCACCCCTTACAAGAACGGCTTCAAGGCCTACGACGCAATCCGCGTCGCTTGGGATCGTCACAGCGGCGGCCAAGGCGCGAACTACTCGTTCGCCGATGGTCACTCCAAGTATCAGCCGATCGGTCAGGTCGTGAATCCCACCGCCTACGAGTTCGGCGACAAGTGGTACCCGGGCCCTCAGTCCTGGAACTCCAATCCGACCTGCGCCGGCTAACGCCGTCCGCGTAGGGCAAACTCATTGAGGGCGCCGCACAAGCGGCGCCCTCATCTGCTTTAGACTCCTTTTTCGAGGGTTAGCCGTCGTGGCAATCCTTCGACCGGCCTTAGCGAAGAAAACCCATGCTCCTACTCACATCCGCCCTCGTGCTCAGCCAGATCGCGCCGTTCCAGCCGCTCAACCACAAGGCGTTGCCGCCTTCCCAAACCGATTTCTACTTCATTGCCCTTGGCGACAACCGCCCGGCCGGCGCTGGTCTGCCTCCGACGGCAACCTTCCGCGAACTCGTCAAGGAAGTGTCCATCATCGATCCGGCGTTTGTTCTTAGCAGTGGGGACCTCCTGTACGGCAACGAAGAGACGCTCGACCAGTACAAGCAAGAAATCGCCTGGATGAAGCCATTGCTCAATACCCTTCCCTGCCCATTCTTCAATGCTCCGGGCAACCACGAGATCAATAATCGTCCCGAGTTTCTCGCCGAGTACACCAAGTCAATGGGGCCCCTCTATGGAGAATTCGACTACGGTAATTTCCGTTTCCTCGCGGTTTGCACCGAGTTGCCGGCACCGAAACCCAGCGTCACCGGTGACGAACTGACATGGCTAAGCGGCGTGCTTAGCACAGCGAAGCCCACGATCACCTATCAGCATCACCCGGTGTTTATGCGCCCTACCAATCTAGACAAGTCCGATGCCGAAGTGGACGGCGCCGCAGCTTTGCATGCCCTGTATGTCCAAGGTGGTGTAAAGGTCGCTTTTGAGGCCCACGACCACGTTTACAATGCCCAAGTCCACGATGGCATTCAATACGTGATCGCCGGCGGAGCGGGTGCCCCACTTGACACTGTGCCCACCGATGGAGGCTACTTCAACTACGTGCTGGGCCACGTAACTGGTGACGACGTCCAACTCACGGTCCTCCCGATGGGTTCGGTTGAGGTCACCCAAGTGTCTGACGGTGTTGCCGCCGTGGGTGAGTACTCCTTCAACGACCTGCCGGTGCATAACATGGAGATCTTCTCCACCAAGAAGCCCACTGGTTTGACCTCTGGCTACACCACGAAGAAGGGCAAGTTCAAAGAGGTGCCGGCGACCATCGTCAATGTCGTGGCGACCTCAAAGGGCTTTGAGACGCAAGTCGATCTGGTGGCCCCCGCCCACCACGCCACCTTCGTCAAGTTAACTTACTGAGAGCTCATATCGGCAGGTGACGATACCGTCCACCGTGATCACGTCCACGCTGCGGAAGCCAAACGACTCGTAGACGCTCCGCAGTTTGGGCCGGTCTTCACACTCCAGACGGAGCCAAGGACGCCCCGATTCGGCAACGAGACTGGCTGCGAATCTCAGCAGTTCGTGGGCTAAACCTTGCCCTTGGTGCGACGGTGCGATGGCGAGCCGGTGCACAAAACCAGATTCGCCCGGGCACACATCCGGCCAGAAGAGGGGGTCTTCCCACTGGAGCCGAAAGACGCCCACCGCTCGGTCGTCGATTTTGCCGAAATAGAGTTCGCCGGCGTCGATGGACTCCAGAAGCCCTTCGTAATTCAACTCGTGAGGAGCCCACAACGGCTGACCTCGGTTGATCAGACGCTGGGCCGCGGCGCCCAGCACACGAGCGGCGCTGAGGGACTCCAGTCGACCTGCCAGGCCAACAACCAGGCTCATTACCAGGCGTAATGCTCAGGCGCGGTCTTGAACGGGGGGAAGATCGCGTCGATCTTGGCAAGCGTCTTTTCGTCGAGCGTGATCTCGCAGGCGCGAACCGAACCTTCGAGTTGGGCGAGGGTGCGAGGGCCGATGATGGGGGCGGTGACGAAGGGGCGAGTGAGAGTCCAAGCCAGGGCGACATCGGCAGGAGTCTCGCCCAGCTTGTCACAAAGCGCTTCCCACTTCTCGAAGGTCTTGTACTTTTCTTTGATCAGATCCTTCACCCAGTCGCTGTTGCGGCGGTTGCCCTCTTGGCCCTTGGTGACGCCGCCGAGAACGCCGCCGGCCAGCGGAGACCAAGGAATCAAGCCCAATCCGTAGTCTAAGCAAGCCGGGCCGACTTCCAACTCAACGTCGCGCTGGAGCAGCGAGTATTTCGACTGTTCGGTCACGAGGCCGAGGAAATTGCGGCGCTTGGCCGCCTCTTGAGCCTTAGCGATGTGCCATCCGGCAAAGTTGCTGCTGCCGGCATACACGATCTTGCCCTGGTAGCGAAGCACCTCGTAGGCTTCCCAAATCTCTTCCCACGAGGACTCTCGGGCCACGTGGTGCATCTGGTAAAGGTCGATGTAATCGGTCTTTAGGCGCTTGAGCGAAGCCTCGCATGCTTCTCGGATGTACTTGGCGCTGAGTCTTCCGGTGTTCGGCCAGTTTTCGCGAACACCCTTTCCCATCGATCCATAGAGCTTGGTGGCGAGCACCACCCGTTCGCGCCGTTCGCCGCCCAAGGCGAACCATTCGCCGATGAGCTGCTCGGTAATGCCCTCGCCCGTCTTCCAGCCGTACACATCGGCGGTATCAAAGAAATTGATCCCCAGTTCCAAGGCCCGATCCATGATCGCGAAAGAATCCTCCTTCGTCGTAATCGGCCCAAAGTTCATAGTGCCTAGACAAAGGCGACTCACGGTGAGGCCAGATCGGCCAAGTTGGGTGGTGGTGACGGAAGACATCTGCCGTAATTTACCCTGTCCGGGCAGATGATACAACGATCAACCTGCCAGGCAGGGAAGCATGGGATCTGCCATCCTATCGACACGGCATTCGATCGCGAGAAATCGGCGTGGGGACTCCTGGCGGCAGCCTACGTCCTCGGAGTCATCGGGGTTTTCTTTTGCCCACTCTTGTTCTGTGTCGCCGGGGTTGTCTATGCGGTGATCGCAATCGTCAAGGGTGACCACAAGGGCGGCTCCGTTGCCTTGGTGATCGTTGTGGCACTGGGAATTACCAATGACATCCTCATCATATAACGGATGAACCACATCCTTAGGCGTGGTACCGACATGTGATTGAGGCTTAGTTCGATCCAGCGACTGCGAGAAGCGTACACTGCCCACCCCGAGAAGCGTACACTGCCCACTCCAAGGAACCAACCGCTAGTGGAACGCGTACGAACGCCCATGGAAACCGAGAAGTTGCCCCAAACCGAGGCTGAATGGAAGGGCGTATTGACGCCAAATCAGTACCACGTGCTCCGCGAAAAGGGAACCGAGCGGGCGTTCACCGGAGAGTATTGGAATCACCACGAAACAGGGTCCTACACCTGCGCCGGCTGCGGAGAGGTGCTGTTCGACAGCACGGCAAAGTTCGACTCTGGTTGCGGGTGGCCCAGCTTCTATGAGGCGCTCGATAAGTCGAAGATCAACGAGCATTCGGACACCAGCCACGGCATGCGCCGCATCGAGGTGACTTGTGCGAAGTGTGGCGGCCACCTGGGCCACGTCTTCCCAGATGGACCCGCCCCCACTGGCCTTCGATACTGCATCAACAGCGCCAGCATTCAGTTTAAGGCCGAGACCGACAAGTGACCAGAAGCGCGGGGTAACTTAGACCACGGAAGGATTCGTTCACGGCCAGCGATTCGATCCGCTGGCGTTCGCCGTCTTTTTGTTATACGCTTGCACCCTTGAGTCTTTGGGCCTGCTGGGGCCTGAACATTAGGACGAGGAGGGCGTTATACCTTGCGACCCGATGATCTCCCGCTTAACCGTGCAACAAAAAGAACTTGCCACCAACGACTCCGGTCTCGAATTTGTAGACCTTCGCATTGCCAAACCTGACCCCGAAGCGCTGCTCTTGGCCCCGGGTGAATTCGCCCTCAATAACCAGGTGCTGCCTTTGGGCATTGACGGCGATACCGTCGTCGTGGCGATGGGCTCGTTGCAATCGCTGCCAGCAGTGGACGATCTTGGTGTGCTCATTCACCGTCCGGTGCGGGCGGTGCTGGCCGATCCTGCCCTCATTAAGGAGAAGATCGAAGAGTTTTTCCTCGAGAGAATCCTCGAGAACCTCCCCAGCGACGATGCCGGTCCGGTGGCCGATGTTGACGACTCGACCGACCTGGCCGACCTCACCAAGATGGCGGCAGAAACCGCGGTCGTGCAAATGGTCAATCTGCTGTTTGCGCAAGCGGTGCGCGACGGGGCCAGCGATATCCACATCGAGCCCTACGAGCGGCAGGTCAAAGTTCGCTACCGCATCGATGGCATTTTGAGTGACATGCTCAAACCGCCGAAGCGGATGCACGCGGCCCTGATTTCTCGTCTCAAGATCCTCGGCGAAATGAACATCGCCGAGCGGCGGCTTCCGCAGGACGGGCGCATCAAGCTCACGATCGCCGGTCGCCAGATGGACGTCCGCGTTTCCATCATTCCGACGGTGTTTGGTGAGCGGGCGGTCATGCGCATTCTCGATAAGGGCACCGCCCTCTTGGGACTCGAGGAGCTCGGCATGCAACCCGATAGCCTTGAGCGCTTCCGCAAGCTCATTACCATGCCTTTTGGCATCATCCTCGCGACCGGTCCAACCGGCTCGGGCAAATCCACAAGTCTTTACGCCGCACTCCAAGAAATCTGGTCGCCCGCCACCAACATCCTCACGATCGAAGATCCGGTGGAGTACCAAGTGCCCGGGATCAGTCAGGTGCAGGTCCGACCAAACATCGGCCTCACGTTTGCAAACGGTCTTCGCAGCTTCATGCGCCAGGATCCTGACGTCATCATGGTCGGCGAAATTCGGGACCACGAAACGGCGGAAATCGCCATCCACGCGGCTCTTACCGGTCACTTAGTTTTTAGCACGCTCCACACGAACGATGCGCCTGGTGCGATCACGCGGCTCCTCGATATGGGTGTTGAGCCTTACCTTGCCGCAAGTTCGCTCATCGGCGTGATCGCTCAGCGTTTGGTGAGACGTGTATGCCCAACCTGCGGTGCGCCGGATTCGCCAAGCCAAGAGGTGCTTCGCGCAGCGGGTATGGACGAAAATGCCCACTACCGCCGGGGCGTCGGTTGCGATCGGTGCCAGAACACCGGATATCGAGGACGCCAGGGCCTTTACGAACTGCTTGTGATCGACGAGCAAATCCGTCGGATGACGGTGGACCGCAAGTCGAGCGGCGACATGAAGCAGTACGCGATCGCCCACCTAGGTTTGAACACCCTCCTGATGGAAGGCAGGCTCGCCGCTCAAGCGGGCAAGACCACACCCGAAGAGGTTCTCCGCGTCTGCCAGCGCGAAGACATCTAAGCCATGCAGACCTTTGCCTACGTTGCGATGGATACGAGTGGCAAGCGCCGCAACGGCATTGTCGAAGCCGCCAATAAGGATGCGGCGGTCGCTCAGCTTTCGACTGAAGGGCGCTTCGTTCTCGAGATCAAGGAAGAGGCGGTGCGCAAGTCTGCATCTGCCGCCATCAAGAGCCATCGTATTCACCCCACCGACATTGCTCTCTTCACCCGACGGATGGCTGACCTCGTCGATGCGGGCCTTCCCTTGGACCGCGTTCTCCAAGTGGTGTCCGAGCAGTCGGAAAGCGGAATGCTCCAAGAAATCGCCGAGAAGTCGCTGGCCGAGGTCAGGGCGGGCAAACCGGTTTCCGAGGCGCTTGCGTCCTATCCTAAAGTATTCTCTCCGGTTTACAGCCAGACCCTTAGGGCCGGCGAGGCCTCCGGCCAGTTCGCCGATGTGGCAAATCGGCTGGCCGACTTCCAGGAAATGGAGGTAGCCCGAAAGAGCCAGGTCGTGTCCTCCTTGGTCTACCCGGCAGTGCTCTCGGTCACTGCGATTTCCATCGTGATCTTCCTGATCACCTTCGTGATCCCGAAGCTCTCCGATGTGTTCAAGGACCTCGGCGGTTCCCTGCCCCTCAACACGGTCATTCTTCTCGGTGTTTCGAATTTTGTGATCAGCAACGCGATCCCGATCATCGGCACGATCATCGCGATCATCTTCGCCTATCGGCTGTGGGTTGCGACCCCGGGCGGAGCCACCGCACGCGACGCCATCCTTCTGAAGTTGCCGGTGGCGGGACCCGTCTTCAGAAAGGCGACAGTCAGCCGATTTTCGAGGGTGCTCGGCACTTTGGTTTTTGGTGGCGTGCCCATCCTTGAGGCTCTGGAGATCGCCGGCCTGTCCGCAGGCAACCGCGTTTACAAGGCTGCTGCCGACCAAGTGGCGATTGACGTTCGCGAGGGCAAGCCCATTGCCCAAGCCATGCGCGACGCCGGCGCGTTTCCCCCAGTCCTTATCCATATGGTGGCTATTGGTGAGGAAACCGGCGACTTACCCAAGATGCTGGGGCGGGTTGCCGACAGCATGGATTTCGAAGTAGATACCGGCCTGCGGCGACTGACCGCGCTGGCGGAACCGGTGATCGTTTTGGTGATGGGGTCGTTTGTGGCTTTTGTGGTCCTTTCGGTTCTGCTACCCATCCTTCAGGTCAATAACCTTGTGAAATAGGACATTAAAATGAAACACAGAAGAGGGTTTACACTCATCGAGTTGATCGTCGTGATTCTCATCATCGCGATCCTTGCCACGCTGGTGGTTCCGAACGTCATCAGCCACGTCAGCGAGTCCAAGGTCGCCAAGGCCCAATCGGACATTTCCGAGTTGCACCAGGCGCTGGACACTTTCCATCTGGATAATGACCGCTACCCAACGACCCAAGAGGGCCTAGATGCGCTGGTGAATCAACCTTCCAACACGAAGAATTGGAAGCAGGTCGTGCCCAAGGTGCCCACTGACCCATGGGGCAATCCATACATTTATCAATATCCGGGACCTAACGGTGGCGACTCCTTCCTGTTGGAATCCTATGGATCCGACGGGCAGCAGGGTGGCACCCAGGATGCCGCTGACATCATCGATGGTCAGTTCTAGAGGCTATTCGTTTTTGGAGGCGGTGGTTTCCGTCTCCGTGATCCTTGTGTTGGTGACCTCCATCATGCCGATCCTTGTCAACCGCAAAGCGACCGAAGACCGAATTGGGTTCACCGCGCAGCTCAATCGGTTGCCGGTTGAGGCCCGCGAGGATGCCATCAACGAGAATGCCACCTACCACCTGCTGCTGGATAGCCAGCAGCTTGAGATCAAGAAGGAAGACTCCAATGGAAACGTTGGGGATGCCCTTGTGACGATCGCCATTCCCAGCGATATCTCGGTTACCGATACCAATTCGGCAGGGACATCAAGCGGAGGCGGGAGTTGGGACGTCAAGTTCTATCCAGACGGAACGGCTGACCAGTCCGGCATCAGCTTCAAGTTAGGCCAGAGCTCCGACTCCGGGACGCTTGCCCTCAACATCAACGGTCAGGGCAAGGGGACGGTGTCCGACACCCTCACCGACCCCAACAGCCTTAGTTGGCCGGCGGGAACCTTCGACCAGAGGACGACCACAACGCCTTAATCATGACTTGTCTCACCTCTGCAAACCGACGGCGACGCGCCTTCTCACTCATTGAGGCCCTGGTGTCGGTCGTGCTTGCCGGGGTGGGTATTGTGGCGACGATGGGCGGACTGTCGGCCATCGCCCATGCGGAGTCGGATGCCGAGGACCGGGAGACGATGCAGCAATTGGCGGTGATGGAGTGGGATGAACAAAATGCAGCCGCAACCTTGGACACCGCCAGCAGTGGCGATTTTTCCGAGTTCCACGTCACCGGATACACCTGGGCGACCACGGTCGATTCGACATCCACGACCAACCTTGACCATATCACGTTGGTCGTCTCGAAAACGGACGACTCTTCCACTTCTATCCAACTCGATTCAGTCGTTTACTCTCCGCCCACCACGACCGCCACAGGGACGGCGACGCCATGAAGACCCTGCGTCGGAACCGTGGTTTGACGATTCTTGAACTGCTCGTGGCAGCGGGAATCGGGGCGATGATCGTCGGCGCGATTTCGAGCACCTATCTGAGCGGCATGAACTTCACCGCACGCGTTCAAACGGATCGGGACCGCGCAGTATCCCAGGTCGAATTCGAGGATCGCATGCGATCCTTTCTCCAGGAGGCTTGGCTGAGCCCGACCGCCACGGATACCACTTGCTACTTTATCGGAGGAACGCCCTCCACCCAGACAGCGGGTCTTAACGCCACCCAACAAGCCACGTCTAGCCAGGGCTTGAGCAATGGCGTTGCCAACGAGTTGACGTTCACGATCAACGGCCGAAGGCTCCCTTACTCGGTGGTCACCGAGGACTCGAGCATTGACTTTCCGACTGCCAATCAGAATCTCGGGCCCCAGGGCGGTACCCAGGAGATCGCATTTGAATTGACCCCGGTGGGCTCACCCCCCGATGCCAATTCGAAGGGGCTCTTTCTGCGGGTGCAGGACCCCGCTGACGACGATCCCACCCAAGGCGGCAATGAGAGCGTCTTCAACTCCCAAGTCACCCAGATCACGTTTCAGTTTTACGACGGCGCCAATTGGCAACCTTCTTGGGATACCACCACCGCCTCGCGGCGCCTGCCGGCGGCGGTTTGGGTGGATTACCAACTTAACGGCGATACCGACACGGATTATCAGTTCATCGTCGCGCTTCCCAACAGCGACGTGACCCCCACAAACCCGGTCACGGACCAAGGAGGGTCGACACAGACCACCACACCATGAAACGCCGTGCCTTTGTTTTCATCATCACGTTAGCGACCCTGGTCGCCCTCGTCGGGGCGGTATCTTTCGCGGCTTCCTCGGCGGAGAGCAGCTTCAAGGCTCGACGCAACCGGATGGAAAAGCGGGAAGCCGATCTTGCGATTCAGGCCGCCATCCAAAACGCGATGGCTACACTTGCCAATGTCGGCACCACGACAACCGGTAGCGAAACGCTGGGAACCACTTCCACCACACCCGGCGGCGGTGCGGCGGGAACCGCGACCGACACTGACGAGACTCAGGATTGGTACACTCTGGGAACCACCGGAGCCGACGTGTTCCATATTGGAAACATCACTTTCCGCGAGCAGATCCTGGATGCCTGCTCATTGGTGAACCTCAATACTGCCCCGGAAGCCCAACTCCTCCAACTCCCCCTGACCCAGCAGCAAATTGATTCGCTGCTGGACTGGATTAGCGCTGGCGAGACGCCTCGTCCAGAGGGGGCCAAGGATAGCTTCTACAACAGCCTTACGAATCCTTACAATGCGCATCTGATGCCACTGACGTCGCTGGATGAACTCCTGCAGGTCCAAGGGTTTACTCCAGCAACGCTTTTTCAGCCTCAGCAGACGGTGAGCGGAAATGTGATCACCAATGACGATGGGACCCAGGCCACCCTTTATGATCTATGCACCGTAGACTCCCAAAGCAAGTCTTCGGGAACAAATATCAACACGGCGACCCTTCAGCAGTTGGTGAGATCCGGCGTCAGCCAGCAGAATGCGGCCCGTCTAACCGGCCAAACCACGCCACCCACGCGCCGCACCAACTTCACTACGATGGGAGCGGTGCTGCGCGATCTAACCGGGGCAGCCTCCATTCGAGACGCGACCGTGATTTTGAACAACTACCAAGTCGGAACCACACCAACCCAAACCGGGCTGATCAACATCAACACGGCGCCTGACACGGTGCTCAACACGCTTCCGGGAATGACAACCGGCATTGCGCAGGGAATTGTTGGAATGCAGCAATCGGGCATCACGTCCCTGGGCAGCGTCACCTCGATTTCAGGGGTCACCCTTCCCGTTCTGGCTCAGTTCGTAGACTCGATCACCGTCAACTCGACGCGCTACATTGTGCGCATCGAGGCGACCGCTGGCTCGACTACGGAATCAGCCGAAGCCATTGTGGACACCAGCGGAACCAACCCCCTACTTATTCGCACAGCAACACCGCCCTACAGCGACATGACCAGTCAATGGAACTGGAATGCGGCGGCAAACGACATTGCACTAGACTCTTCCAGCGGGACCACCAACCCGACAGGAAGCAGCACTTCAGGAGGACAGAATTGAGTCGAGCGGTCGGCCCCGATCTTTTGCTTGAGTGGTCGCCATCGGCGGTCCTTGCCTATGAACCGGCGGAGCGGCTCTCATCAACCGCGCCCGATATTGAGCAGTTGACGATTGCCGGCGGCAAGGCGGTGCTGCTCGCCCTTTCAAGGCGAATGACCTTCGTCAAGGCGATTCGGGTGCCCGATGCCGCCAAGGAAGATGTTATTCAGATTCTTCGCGTTTCCGTAGGCTCTCACCTGCCGCTACCCGCTAACGAAGTGGCCTTCGACGTCCACCTGACGCCCGATAAGAGCTACGATGGCCGTTTGGCCTCGCTGTTGGCGGTGCGGTCGATCGACCTCAAAGACGCGCTCGCCCGTGTGAAGGCCAGCGGCCACAAGGTTGCGAGGGTGGTACCAGTGGCTTGGGGATCGGTCCTGATCGCCGAAAAACTGGGGCTCCAAGACGCGGTGGTCGTGAGCAACGCGGACGGTGGTTACGCCATTGACCTCGTTCACTTGGGCGGCCTTCGCTACAGCCGTGCGATCCCTCACAGCGTGACCGATCTGGAAGAGGAAGTTCGGCGAACCTGCGCAGCATCCGAGGTGCCGATATCGACGATCGTGGCAGCCGGCGGATTACTGTTGCCGTTCGCTGCCCGTTCAGTCGACACCACCTGTCTGCAGGCATTATCCGATCATCCTGAGCGCCTCGATATCAACCTTGAGTTGGTGGAAGAGGTCATGGCGCGGATCGGCAAGGATAAGGCCATTCGGCAACGGTTTGCCGCCCTCACCGCTCTCCTTGCCCTCGTTTTCCTCGGTGGCATCGCCTTTGAACACTCCAAACAGGTCGAGGCGGTTCAACAGGCAGCAGCCACGTGGCAGAAGAACCACCGGGGCACCCTCACCCAAAAATCCGATTTGGAGGATCAGGTTTCGGGTCTTATCGCCGAGAACAAGATCCTTGATCAGGCCATGGCGCCGGGGCAGAACCTCGGGGACGCGCTCCTGGCAGCAGCAAACGAAGCGCCGAGTGGCCTTTGGCTCACCGGCCTGACCGCCGAGCGAGGCAAGCCGATCTCGCTGAGGGGGACGGCGGTGTCGAGCGACCTTGTCACCCAATATGTTCGAACATTGGAGGGCGACGCGCGTTTTAGGAATGTGAAGCTGGTTTTTGCCAATCAAGGGGCAATCAATCAAGCGCCGGTGGTGGAGTTCTCCCTCCAGGCGATGGCGAATGGCAATATACCGGTGGTCGACGCGCCGAAAGTGGGAGGCGGATCGTGACACTGAGCTTTCGAAACAGCGAGGAGTCCTCTTTGAGTTTGGTGATTCTGCTGTCGGCGGTGATTATCGTCGGTTGCGTCGTTTACCGGCTCACCCAGCCCAAGCTTGACCCGGCCAAGGGTGATGCGGGCCGCAAACTGATGACAAGCCAACTCTATGCAGCAGTCCAAGCGGCAGAACAGAGCGTCAAGCACGAGACCAAGCTGGTTTCATCTCGCCTATGGGACATGCCCGCCGAGGAAGTTGGCCCGGTCGCAATGGCGAAGGTGAACGATCTTGCCCTGGCAAACCACCTTAAAATCGACTCGTTTCGCCCGGCAAGGATCGTCGACAACAACGGTCTAGAGCAGATTCCCTTCCAGGTCACCGTGGACGGCGTCTACCCAAACGTGATCGCTTTCACCCGGGCCTTGGAGCACTCTCCAGCCCACTTCGCCGTGAATCAGGTGCAAATGTCAGCGGCGGACGGGAACACCGATAACGTCGCCTCGACCATCGGCATCATCGCATTTCGACAGATGGATACAAGCAGCAATGGCCAAAGCTAAGAAAACAAATCCATGGCTTATCTACGGCGGACTCGCAGTCACGATCGGGCTGGCGGCGTACCTCAACATGCCGAGCGCAGCAACGCCTAAGCCCCTCAAGAAGACCTCTGCCCCTACCGGCGGAGGCGCCTCCAAAACGGCGGTCGCCACCGACGACACGTCGGTCGTCGCTGAAGATTACAAGGTTCACTTCGATCCTTATGTGCAACCGGTGAAGAACACTTTCCTGCCCGTTGTTCACCGTAACGACAAAACCGGGTCTGGCGGCGGCGCGGCGGCCAACAACTCGATTCCTTCGGAGTTCACCGACGGGGAATCCGATTGGATCTATACTGGCAACGCCCAGATAGATGGCAAGTCCGAGGCGCTGGTCGAGAACACCTCGACCGGAGCCGGAGAGTTTTTGCACGTGGGCGAAACCTGGAAGACGATGGTCGTGAAGGCGATCACCGATGACGGGCTTGCTGCCTCAGGTCCGGATGGCGAGGTCCAGACGATCTCCATGCTCACCACGCCCAAGGCCGAAGAGGTCAAACCGGTCAGCCCAACGACCCCGGTCAGCCCGATGAGCGGTCCCATCAACGTGCTTCCGTTCCCCACCGACAATAGCGGCACTTTCCCCAACATGGGCGGCGGCAACTTCGGCGGCAACTTCGGCGGCTACGGTGGAGGCGGTGGAGGCGGACGCCGGGGTCGGGGAGGCTACGGCGGAGGCGGTGGCGGATTTGGCGGTGGCGGAGGCGGCTTCGGCGGCGGACGTGGCGGTGGACGCGGAGGCGGGTTCGGCGCCTTTGGCGGCTAATTATTGATAGGGTTGTTCAACCATGAAACTAAAAACACCAATTCTCATTCTCGCGCTGGCATCGGTCGTGACGGCCGGATATGCCCAGAGCAATCCTTTCGATTCGGTCACCGCCGGCGATTCGACCGTCAAGCAGCCGTGGGATAACTTCAAGTTGCCCAGGACCAAGGTCAAACTCGACTTTCACAATGCCAACGTGGATCTCGTGCTCGGTCTCTTCCAAAGCACCAGTCACATCACCATCGTCAAAGATCCCACACTGACCGGTGGCATCACCATCACCTCGGCGGGCCAGGTGTCCATTGGCCAAGCGTTTACGATCTTGAGCACCGTGCTGCGCCTTCGCGGGTTCGATCTGAACTACCAGTCGGGGTCGCCGGGAATCCTCGTCATCAACGCGCGAGCAGCTCAAACGCGCGGAGGCGGTGGCACCTTTTCAGGCACGACTTCCCCTTTTCCAACTGATTCCGGAAACAGCAACGAGAGCGAATTGCGGGTCTATACCATTGAGTATGCCGACGCCCAAGACGTGGCACGGGTCATCAACGAGGTATTCACGCCGCAGACCACCAACAACAGTGCAAATCCGTTTGCTGGCTTCGGGGGCGGTGGTTTTGGCGGCGGAGGATTTGGCGGCGCTGGCGGCGGCGGGGCCGCAGCCCAGTTGAATAATTTTCGACGGGGTTTTGGTGCGCAGACTCCCCCGGCAGTGCATGCGTCGTACGAAGAGTTTTCCAACACAGTGGTCGTCAATGCTCCCGCCACCCAGCAGCTTGACGTCGCCCAGATCATCAAGAAGATTGATGTCCAGTCGGTCAAGCCGCTCAAGACTCAGACCTTTTCCCTCAAATACGCCAGCGCAAGCGATCTGGCCACCACCATTCAGAACGTTCTCACGTCGCAGGCCCCGCAAGGCCGCGGCGCAACTTCCCGAGGGAATACGGGCGGTGGCGGCGGGCCCGGTGCTTTCTTTAGTTTCGTAAGCAGCCAGCGGACCCAAAACTCACAGGTTTCGCCGGATGTGCGGTCCAACACTCTAACGGTGACCACCACCGACGACAACATGCAGATCGTGGGACAGGTCATCGCCAAGCTTGACCAGCCGACCGAGAGTTTGGACGCGACCACCATCGTCCCGCTCATGAACGCTCGGGCCGACACAATCGCCTCGGAACTGCTGGCCGCCTTTGGATCGCTAAGCGGCACCACGCCGTCCAACACGAACCAGTTCACACGCACGGTACCGACGAACCAGGCCACCACCACCACCGGCGGCACGTCCGGTGGTGGCTCCGCCAGCCGGCCCACCACGCTCGGGCAAGCGCTCGACCCCAACCAGGTCTTCGCCGACAGCAGCGAGGACGGCCCGCCCGACACGCTCCAACTGGCCCTGCAAGACCCCACTGCAACCCAAGGTCCCCTCCTTACCTCGGTGGCTGTACAAGGCGGATTTGGCGGCCTCTTCGGTGGCGGCGGCGGTCAGAACAGCCAGACTAGCCAGAACCTAACTCCAGTGCCTGTCCGTGACTATGAAGGGCAGGTGGCCAACCTTCATAACCCTGTTGGCAAGGTCACCATCATTCCCGACACCAACACCAACAGCCTGATCGTGGTGGGCGCGCCCGATGTGACCGAGACGGTCAAGAAGGTCATCGAGCAGCTTGACTCCCTCCCCGAGCAGGTGGTTATCGAAACCTACGTGGTGGAAGCGACCCTGGATAACACCGATAACCTCGGCGTGGAGTGGAAGTTGCTCCAAAACAGCGGCGATCTCGCCGCCACTGCCGCGTCAAGCTTCGGGCTCGCTGGGCAGGTGACCAACAACAACTCGACCAACACCCCGACCGGCTTCTCGTACACCATGGCGTACAAGAATCTGACCGCGTTTCTCAACGCGATCTCGACGAATCAGAAATTTACGGTCTTGAGCCGGCCGACGATCTTCACCGCCAACGACACTCAGTCGACGATCGACATCACCCAGAGCGTGCCCTACATTTCGAACTCGACGGTCTCGACCGCCGGGCAGCTGATCAATACGACATCGTTCCTGAACGTCGGCATCATCCTTACGATCGTACCGCGAATAACAGCCAACGGCTTTGTGAATATGGACATCAATCAAACCGACAGCGATCTGCAGGGGTACACCAGCTTCAACGCTCCGATTACCAATAACCGCCAGGCCAGCACTACAGTTGCGGTGAAGGACGGCGAGACGGTGGTTCTCGGCGGCATCATAAGTAACCAAGTCTCAACTACGACCAATAAGATTCCCCTATTGGGCGACATTCCCTTCTTCGGAAATTTGTTCAAGAGCACCACGAGCACCAAGCAGAAAACGGAACTTCTCGTATTCCTCGTGCCCCATGTCATTCGCAATTCGGATGATGCGCGCGCCTACAAGGATAGTATCATCAAGCAACTCAGTCCTCAGAGCGCCAGCATGGTGAAGCAGGAAATGCCCGAGACACCCAGCATGACGCCAAAGCCTACGCCCGCTCCGGAGAATGAGCCTAAGGGAGCTACTCAATGAAAGCAAGCAAACTTCTGCTGACGTGTGTTTTGGTCGCGATGGCCGCTGCCTCTTTTGGCCAGTTTGGCGGAGGAGGCGGGTTTGGGCGCGGCGGCGGTCGAAACGCGATGAATCCGGGTGGTCTTCTGAGCCGGGACGATGTCAAGAAAGACCTCAACCTTACCAACGACCAGTTGGATCAGATCACCAAAATCCAAGAGGATGCGCAGCAGGCGATGCGGGACCGCATGCAGGGCGTCGACTTCCAAAGCATGTCTGACGATGACCGCCAAAAAATGATGGCGGAAGGCATGAAGGCGGCGGAGGCCACAAGCGATCAGATCGAGGCCGTTCTCACGAAAGATCAGCACGCGCGGTTGCTGGGCATCTTCATCCAACTGAATGGCAACAATGCCATCCAGAGCAAGGAGATTCAGGCGCTCCTCAGCATTACCGATGCCCAGAAGGCCAAGATCAAGGACCTTCAAGCCAAGCAACAGGATGCCATGCGCTCCAACTTCCAAAAGGTCCAGAGCGGCGAATTGCAGTGGTCGGACATGCGCCCGATCATGACCAAGCTTCGAACCGTGATGGGTGACGAACTCGGGAAGATCCTCACCGAGACCCAGAAGTCCAAGATGACTTCCCTCGAAGGGGCCAAGTTCACTCCCGTTGATGACCAACCCGGCGCCCCCGGCTAACGCGAACCCAGGTAAGCCATTACTCTCTCCCCGTAAACATCCCCGGGGAGGGGAAGTTCGCCGGTCTCCGGACCGCGCGAACAGGGGAGATAATCCAGCTCGACGATCGCTCGCCAGAGGCTTCCCGGAATGGCTCCCGCACGCATCATCGCGTGAGGAATCATGTGCCAGGAGATCGGCCCAAAGGGCCTAAGGGCTGGTGAACCCTGGTTCCTGCTAACCGTCCAACCCATTGGCCGCAGTTGAAAGGAGGCGGTTTTACAAGATGAGCAAAAAACTTATGTTTGCGGCTGCCGTAATGATGCTGGCAGCCCTATCGATGGCCCAAGGTGGTCCTGGTGGCGGGCGACGAGGTGGCGGATACCGGAGCAACTCCCCGGAAGGGCTAATCTCTCGTAGCGACGTCCAAGCTGACCTAAACCTTACCGATGATCAGAAAACCCAGATCACCCAAATTCTTGGAGATGCCCGGACGGCCGCCCAGGCTCGGATGCAAGGGGTGGACCTCCAGAGCATGTCTGAAGCCGACCGCGCTAAGATGCGCGCTGATGGCGAGAAGGCAAACCAGGATACCGACGCGAAGATTGATGGCGTTCTGACTTCGGACCAGCAAGCCAGAATCCTTGGAATCTACATCCAACTCAACGGCAACAGCGCGATCCTCAATAAGAAAGTCGCGGCCAAGTTGGGCCTCACCGATTCTCAGGTCGCGCAGATCAAGAAACTCCGGCAGGAGCAGCAGGCCAATCAAGCGGATATTCAGCAGCAAATTCAGAGCGGTGCAATCGACCGTTCCCAGGCCCGCCCGCTCATGCAGAAGAACCGGGACGTGATGAACACTGCCCTCGGCAATCTTCTTACCGACTCCCAAAAGTCCGAGCTCAAGACGCTCGCCGGGGCGACCTTTACCCCTGACCCGAACATTCGAGGCGGCGGCTTCGGTGGCGGTTTCGGCGGAGGCGGCGGTCGCCGCAATGGCGGCGGCGGTGCTGCCGGCGGCTAGCTTCCCGGACTATCTCCCTCACCCCTCCGGGGCAACTGCCCCGGAGGGCCTCTCCCGGAAACAGCCCTGGGAGAGGATCTTGATGGCGCCGTTGGCCACCGATGCCATCGGGACTGGGTGCTTCTTGCTGAGCGAGTCGCCAGATCGTGCGCTTGCCAACGTTTCGCCTGAATCTGATTGTTCGACTCGCCGAATCACACTTCCGCCTGGATTGGCCTTTCGGGACCTCGGGCCCAGAGCCTTGAAGGGCAAAGAGCGCGAAGTCGAGCTGACCACTGTGGTGGACTCGAAAGAGGTCACTTCGGGATTACGCTGATCTCGCCGTCTACCTCAAGCACAACCAACTTGGCGGCGCTCACCGAGGCGAGACCGTGGCTTCTCAACGCTTCCTTGAGCTCCTCGTCGGTCACCTGCTCCAGGCGCATCGGCTCCTTTTGAACGTGGCCATTGTGGACGAGGATCGTGGGCACACCTACTACGCGTGACTCGATGGTCGGCCGCCTGAGGATCAAGTGAGTGACGATCCAACCAACCGCGAATAGAGAGCCTGCCGAAACCAGGCCGACCGACAGATCGCCCTTCCCTTGCGTCATCGCATTCTGGACCGCGTTGGAAAGGGCCATCAGCATGGCGAGGTCGTACACATTCATCTCACCCACATGCTTCTTGCCAACAAGCCGCACCCCAACAAACAGCCAAACGAGCACAATGGAGGTTCGGACGGCGATCGCGCTGAGTTGGAACAGCATCAATGCATCCTCACCGCGCGGAAGTGTCGGCGGCTTCGGTGCATGGGACTGGTGCTGGGCACCACGCTGATCGAGCCATCAACCTCAAGGACAGCGAGCTTGGCATCGTGAAGACGTTCTAACCCGTGCTCGCGAAGGGCCGCTTCGACTTGCTCCTGGGTAATGCCCTCTTTGATCATGGCCTTCATGCGCAACTCGCCGTCTTGAAGCAAGACCATCGGCTCACCAAGTAGGGCCTCTTGCACCGGCTTGCTCCGGCGCATCCAAAGGTAGAGCAGGCGGTTCATCACCAACAGGGTGGTTGCCGAAATCAGGCCCCCGACGAGCGAGTTATCGTCGCCCACCATCGCGTTTTGCACTGCATTGGCCAGCACGACCATGAGCACCATGTCATACACGGTCATCTGCCCCAATTCCCGCTTCCCCAGCAGCCGCAATCCGCCGATCAAGAACACATAGATCAGAGCCGTCTTGAGAAGAATCGCCATCCCGGCCTGAAAGGTATCGGGGTGGGAGAAAACGAGCGAAGTCCAGGCGTTCATTGCGATTCATCCTACATCAGAACTACACTGCACACATGCAGGAACTCATGGATGCACTACCGGCCGCCGGTTGCACGGCGACGGTGTTCTTGTTCATCTTGGTGGGACTCAGAACAATCGGCCGCCGACAGAGCGCTCAGCTCACGGCCATGGACTTGTTGATCGTGCTTCTGCTCGGCAGCGCAGTCGAGACGTCGATGATCGGCATCAAGCGTGGTTCGGAAGGTCCGATGCACGACCCGAATACCTCCCTTGTGGCAGGACTCGTGGCGGCAGGAACCCTGTTTATCATTGACTTCCTCTTTGCCCGCGCCTCTGAGCGATGGCCAGGCGTCGCCCGTCTCCTGGGCGGCAAGGCGATGCTCCTCTGCCGAGATGGCGCTCCAATCCAGGAGAATCTCCGGCGGGCTGGGATGACGGACGACGACTTGCTCCACGCATTGCGAACGCTGGGTTACGACTCACCAACTGAGGTAAGGTTCGCGGTGCTAGAGCCAAACGGCGATGTGGACGCAGTGCCGGTCTCCTGAGCACTGGAAGGCCTACCGGCCGATTCTCCCGGTGGTAAAGTCGAACAGAATGGAGCCTAAGAAGAGCATCAACTGGGGTGCGGTGGGCGCCATCGCCACGGTGGCGGGAGCGCTTTCAGGAATTTGGGCGACTTGGCATATTGAGGTTGAGCGCGCATTGGCGCGGGGCAACGCTCCCTCCCATGCGGCCTTGCCGGCAGCCGTCGATGGTGTACCAGCAGGCAGCATCTCGGTGACGAAACCACCTCCGAGGCCTCCCATTGCACTTGGGAGCTATCCCGTGCAAGTGGTCAAGTCAAAGCACTTCACCTTTCGTTTGGAAAACTTACAGGCGGTAGGGGCCGATGTGGCTGCCGATATTGAAATCGACAATCGCACCCGGGACGATCGCACCCTGGTCGTCCAGGTGACGGCTGACAAGCTGGCCAATGCGGGGACGACAGGCTTGCCGCCCTGCACCATCATTGGTCCCGACGCCACTTCGTTCGCGTCATCCGCCGCCAGCCTCGCCAATCAGTCCGGCTCGCAAGACGGGCAAGAATCGTTCACGATCTTTGCCAACACGACTCCGGTTCTTCACCTGACCTTTGCCGGCGCCGCCACCCTGACTCGGGCCGAGTGGGTCCGCCTTTCCTTGGGCGAGCCGGAAGGCAATTCAAAGCTTGGCCTGCTGAGCATTGCCTTCAAGGACGCGCCGGTGGTGGGCGCTGATTAGACGCGCATGTCTCGGTAACGGGGGACATCGTTACCGCCCGCCGCGTGGCGCCAGACGCGCATGAAAAAGTCCATCTCTGCAGATTCGAGCGTTGCACGCAAGCTTAAAAAGGCGTATCATAGGGAGTAGTCGAATCGATTTTGGATTCGACTGCGTCGTTGCTATTTGTTTCTGTGGCTACTTCCATTGCCTTGCCAAAGCCGGGTGGGGCTCGGCCGCCTTTTGGCGGTCCACCTCGGACCTCCTTTGCGCCCGATCCTGATGGACCGGACGAAAACTATCTGGTGGCCCGTCACCGCAGGGCGGTCGAGTCGCTAGAGGCGTTTGCCGGCCAGCCGGACCAGGAGCCAAGCGCCCTCCTCGCCTGGATTGAAGCAGAACGAACGGCGATCGAGGAGAGCCTGCGGCGCGAGCGAATGGTGTACCCGACTGTTTTGCCCCCAGGCATCGGTACGCTCTACTACGCCGATGAGGTATTGCTCCCGGAGACCCAAACGGTAAGCGCGTACCTCTACCTCCTAGATCGACTCGAAAGACTCACTCCCTCCCTAAAAGCTGAGGCCAATTTCCGGCGGCTCGTCGGGGACTAGGCGGCAGGCAAACCTGCTAAGATTCACCACAGATGTCTGTCGGGCCAGAGCGGGAACAAGAGATTCGGCGCCAAATCGCGGTCCTGGAGAGCAAAGCAGGCCAGAGCGGCGAACCACTCGTACGCAAAGCCCTCACCGAACGCATCTCCCAGTTACGCAATGAACTTGGAGAGACGTCCGTCGACCAGGTTCCCACCCTCGACGTCCCCGCCGCAGCTGCCCTTCAAGGGGCTCGCGCCTACTACGTCCTGGTGGACGGCAAACAGAAAGGGCCGCTCACCCAGGAAGCTGTCATGGCGATGTTGGAGTCCAAGCTGATCGGGCCGGAATCCGGGATCTGGGGCGCCGGCATG
>Ga0302319_10005000_pt1 | contig 26947 bp, 19 predicted proteins | sample Bog_T0_2_FD_203319 | JGI IMG/M metagenome (GOLD analysis project Ga0302319, IMG submission 203319) | Peat permafrost microbial communities from Stordalen Mire near Abisko, Sweden - Bog_T0_2 | ecosystem: Environmental > Terrestrial > Soil > Wetlands > Peat | place: Sweden: Abisko, Stordalen Mire... | reverse complement strand
GCTAACAGTTGGTCTGCTCTCCAAACCTTCGGCAACAACATTTCTTTCGGTGGAGCAACGTTGAACGTCTCATCCCTCGCATCAGGTCAATTTCTCAAATACAACGGTTCCAACTGGGTTAATGCCGCTATTGCCACATCAGATATTTCTGGTCTTGGCTCTCTTGCCACTCTCAACACCATCAACAATTCCAATTGGTCGGGGGCGGCGCTCGCGGTAACAAATGGTGGAACAGGAACGTCGACTGCTCCGAGCCTCAATCAACTTCTCATCGGTAACGGTTCGGGAGGGTACATCTACGTTGCCACTTCTTCACTCGGTCTCCAAGCATCTGGTACCTACATCACTGCTCTTACTGGTGACGTCACCGCATCAGGCCCCGGTTCCGCTACAGCGACACTTGCTACCACCGGTGTTACTGCAGGTCTCTATGGTTCAGCTACTTCAAGCGCCAACATCACCGTCGATGCCAAGGGAAGAATCACCGCCGCTTCAACTACCCTCATCACTCCCGCATTCTCCAGTATCACCAGCACTCCAACTTCTGCTCTCGGTTACGGTATTGCAAACGGCGCAGCCATCGATGCGTTGGGTGGTGTCTCCTCAAACGGTGTTCTCCTTCGTACCGGTTCCAACACATATACCGCCATCGGTACCTCCTCCCTTGGTCTCCTCACCACCAACGTCGCTGAAGGTACCAACCTCTATTTCACCAATGCCCGAGCGGAAGCCGCCATCTCCGTCTCCGGTCTGCCACTTACATATTCCGCAGGAGTCATCGGTATCAACCAAGCATCCACCACCGGAGCAGGCTACCTCTCCGCCACTGACTGGAACACGTTCAACAACAAAGCATCCACCACTCTTGCTAACAGTTGGTCTGCTCTCCAAACCTTCGGCAACAACATTTCTTTCGGTGGAGCAACGTTGAACGTCTCATCCCTCGCATCAGGTCAATTTCTCAAATACAACGGTTCCAACTGGGTTAATGCCGGTATTTCCACCTCTGATATCTCTGGTATTGTCCCCGTCGCCAAGGGCGGTACCGGCTTTTCATCCGCTTCCACATCTTCATTCTTCCTGACCGACTCATCCGGCAATCCATACACTGGTACTACTACTCCTGCCTTCACTCTCGGTGGCACATTGACCGGTAACAATCAGAACATCACAGGCCTCGGCCTTCTCACATCGACGGCTGGAACGTTTACCAACGCCACAGCTACGAATCTTGTCGCCACCAATGCTACTGCCACGAATATTGTGGCGACGAATGCGTCAACGACGAACGCCACGACTACGAATATTTCGACAACCAATCTTGCCGTCACCGGTTCTGGCACAACGACATTCTCTGGCGGTATTATTGCCACCTGCTTCGCCACCACGACCGGCGGGGCATGTATCACCGGCGGTTCTTCCGGCGGTGTATCGCTCTCGGGTACGAACACATGGACTGGCCAACAAACCTTCAGTACTTTGGCACCGATATTCAGCACCGAGACTACCGGTTCTATCTTCTTCGCTGGTGCGGGCGGTCTCCTTTCACAAAACAATAGCAATTTCTTCTGGGATAATACGAATGACGCTCTCGATATCGGCACGACCTCGGCTATCGCTGGAAACGTCAATGCTGGTGTGCTTAATGTCCTTGGTACGACCACAAGCACGACGAACCTCGCCCTCTTTCGAGCAAATGTCAACAATTATGCTCAAGTTGCCGTGGTCAATGCCAACGCGGGAACCACATCATCCGCTGATTTCATTGTCGGCAATAACTTAAACGATGCGAATCCGAATGGCTATTACGGTGATTTTGGCATCAACAGTTCGGGCAATGCAGATGCCAATTATACCGGCCTCCTACCGAACGACACCTATCTCTTCGGTTCCGACGGTGGTCTCGACCTCGGTACAGCTACATCATCAGCTTCATCAACCATCAAATTCTTCACCGGTGGCCTTCTTGCGGCTAATCAAAGATTGGTCATTACCAATCAAGGCTTCATCGGTATTGGCACCACTTCACCGTCGAATGCCCTCGAAGTCAATGGTAATGGCTACTTTGCTGGCAACTTCGGCATCGGTACTACTACTGGCACCACCACTATCGCAAGCAATGTTCAAGTCAATTATGGTTCGCTGGCCTACGATGTGCCGAGCGGTGTGACGAACATTGACGCGCTCCAGACTGGCGCTCTGAACTTCGACACTGATGCTGGTGCTGTCTCATGGGCTGACTTGCCGCTCGACTCTACGCCGACGCAGGGTACGATAGAAAGTATGTCGGCACAGGTTGGCGATACACCGATACTGACCGTCTACGGCGAGTCGAATGGTACTGGTGGTGTCCAGAATACCCGCATCGGCATCGGCACGACATCGCCAATCGCATCGCTTGATGTATCTGGTATGGGCTCCGACAATCCGTTGGTCGTCTCATCATCGACTGGTGCAACATATTTCAGCATTAGTTCAGCAGGTACTTCAACATTTGGTGGTAATGTTATACCAGGAACAAGCTATGGCTATACACTTGGTACTTCTGCTGCTCACTGGTTAGCAATTTATGCTAGCACCACGTATTCCGGTGATGCTGTGTTTGGCAACAATTTCGACTTGCTTGAAAACAAAAATCCTGACGGAACTATCGCTACTTCTACAGGTGCTGGCATGATATGGGAGAATGGCACTGGTACACCAATCTTTAGTCTCGATGCAAGTGGTAATCTAGCAGTCAATGGTGATGTCTGTGCTTTCGGCGCCTTCGGTGCATCATCGAGTCCACAATGTCTCAGCTCTGCATGGAGCAATCTCAATGCTCTGACCAATCAAGTCAGTGCTCTGTCGAGCACCACTGTCATCCTCGGTACGGTCAATACAAATGCTTCAACATCGCTCGCCGACGTAGTCACCCAAATCGCCAGCCTTAATAATCAGGTCACTGTATTAAATTCTTTTATCTCGAGTACGACTGCATGGATGTCGGCTACTTCGACCATAAGCTCATTGGCCGCGGCTCTTGCTTCCTCGACATTTGCTTCTACCACCGCCGCGACTCTCGCTTCATCAACTTCATTTATCCAAACTATCGCTAATGCGGTCATCGGTATCCTCGAGTCGAGTGGTCAAGTTATCCAGTCGGCGGGGAACTGGGTAGTCAATCAAATTACTGCGACTGTTGGTATCTTCACTACCAAAGTGCAGACGCCGCTTGTCCAGTCGTCGCGCCTCGAAACCCAGACCGCCGCTGTGACAAACGGCATCGAAATGACTGATTCCACCACTGGCTATATATATTGTGTGCGTATGACCAACGGTCAACTTGCCTCCACACTTGGTGCATGTCCAACAACAGCAAGCTCGACGGTAAGTTCAACGCCAGCTACATCGACTGCTTTTGTTACTGCCACCATCACCACCCCTGCTTCTGTCGAAATTACGTCATCAACCGTAGACACACCGGCGACGACAAATGTGACGAGTCCCACTTCTCCAGCAGATAATGCTTCCTCAACCGATACTATCAATACTGCTACTACTACCACAACCGTGGCATCGAGCACTTTAGTGAATCAGACTACTTCGACTACAACAGCATCAACAAACACATCAACAGCTTCGAGTACGACAGTATTGAATCCAGTGATTGAAAGCCCCATCGCTTCCACTACAGTAACCGTAACCTCGGTTCCAACGCCAGTACCAACACCAATATCAAGTTCGGATGATTCTTCATCTGCCTCGTCAACAGGGGATTGATATCTATCTTTAGGGTATTTACTATAAATAATATGAAACGTATTATCAATCATTTATTCATAATCACTTCTCTTCTGTCTTTCTTGATATTTTTTATCGTGACTTTTTGTGTCCCATTCCACGTCGCCCACGCCTCTACCATCAACAAATCGGCTTCAACCACTGCAAGTGGCTTGACCAATACCGATCTGACGAATGGTCTTATCGCCTACTACCCATTTGACGGAAAATATATGACATGGACTTCAAGTACGGCTGGCACAGCCGTTGATGCGAGCGTTAATAAATATAACGGAACACTGGTAAATATGAACCAGTCGATAAACTCTGTTGGGGGGAAAATCGGTCAAGCTCTTAACTTTAATTCAAGCACGGCTGTAGAGCAATACATCAACACCAATAACTATATAATTCAATCATTTCCATTTTCCGTGTGCATGTGGGTAAATCCGATACTCACAGGACAGACGCATATGCTTATAGACCAGTATAATCTTCAATTTTATCTACAGGACAATGGAAGTCAGTTAGGATTGGGTTTCTATAATAATTATACAATGCCAGGATTAACATACGGAAATATAAAGCCTAACGTGTGGAACTTCGCATGTGTGACGGCTGGGCCAGGTTCAAGCGTCGCAACTACGACTTTGTATGTGAATGGTTCTATCGTAACCGGCCCAACGAGTTTTACACAGATTGGATTTTCCAATCAAACTACCTACATCGGATACCCTTATGGTGGGGCAGACCCTACAGCCGCCAAATTGGACGACATTCGTATCTATAATCGAGCTTTGTCGGCCATGGAAGTACAACAACTGTATCAGTATGGATTGACCACTATTGATAATACCAATGTCAACTTGACGAACAGAGATCTCGGTCCAAGTGGTGGTTCCAGCAGTGCTTCCGGTTTGACAGCCTATTATCCTTTCTCCGGTCAATACATGACCTGGCAATCAGGCACAAACACCGTCGGTACATCAACAGATGCGAGCGGCAATGGCTACAATGGTACGCTCATCAATATGAATCGTACTACCTCGGTGGTGACGGGCAGGTCGGGACAGGCGCTCAATTTTGTCAATGGAGCGAACTCGTATGTTCAGGGTAGTACTTCGCTCATCGCCGCGGGGACGGCCAGCGCATGTGCATGGATCAAACAATCGTCGTTCGTTGGCACGAATAACGCTATTGTTGCCAATATGAAATTTCAATTTTTTACCAGCTCTTCCGTCAACTCGGTCACGAACACTATCGGGCTGACGAGCAATGGCTCGACTGTTGCCACGGGAGCGTCGAACGTCATCGTCAATGGCGTGTGGCAATTTGTCTGCGGTACGCGGGATACGAGCGGTAATGCCAATCTCTACGTCAATGGCGCCCTCTCAGGATCACCCAATCAAACTTCCGGTACTCCTGCTTCTTCTGGTCTCAATCCCGTCAACATCGGCACGGTCGGTAACCATAGCGGCAATTTTTTCGCCGGTTCCATCGCTGATGTGCGCATATATGGCCGCGTTCTTTCGGCACAAGAAATCACCCAACTTTATACTATGACCAAAGGTGACGTGGTTAATAAAAGCGATACCGGTCTCACGAACACCGATCTGACAAGTGCAAGCTCCACCTCCGGCGGTAATCCGAGCGGACTCGTCGGCTACTGGCCGTTTGATGGTAAGTACATGACCTGGCAATCAGGCACAAACACCGTCGGTACATCAACAGATGCGAGCGGCAATGGCTACAATGGTACGCTCATCAATATGAATCGTACGTCGAGCATCGTATTGGGTAAGGTTGGTCAGGCACTCTCATTGAACAGCACGAGCACGAACAGCTACGTCAATGTCGGTGCCACTGCAAACAATATCAAGACGGTGGCTTTTTGGTTTAAGCCGAATAGCATCACTCAAAGTATCCTTGCTTTGAGCAGTACGGTCAATATCACCACGGCAAGCGATGTTCTCACTGCCACTGGTTTCACCAGTCCCACTATATATATAGATGGAGTAAATAGTGCGGCAAACCCGACTGCATCCACGACCGTCGTTTCCGGCTGGCATTTCATCGTCGTTACCACAGCTACGCCGATCAATGCAAATGCCGTGACGCTTGGCCAAGTCGGCACTGCTTATTTCAGTGGTATTTTGGATGATGTCCGCCTTTACAGCCGTGTGCTCTCGGCCAGAGAAGTAGAACAGCTCTACGATATGACGGGAGGTACATCGCCGGCGGGGGGCGGAGGCTCGGCCGGTTGCGGTGCTCATACTATCACCGGTCCCGATGGCTTAACCTACGGTACTGTTCTCGGTGCTGATGGCAATTGTTGGCTCGACAGGAACCTTGGAGCCACCGAAGTAGCCACTTCATCTACCGACTGGAAGTCCTACGGCTCTCTGTACCAGTGGGGTCGTTTGTCTGATGGTCATCAGCTCATCACATGGACAAATGGTACGACAGGAACTCCCGTGAACGGTACGACTATAACGATGAGTACCACTACCACTCCCATCAATAACCTATTTATTCTAGGAAGTTCTACACAAGCTAATGATTGGATATATCCACCGACAAATAATACTCTTTGGCAAGGCTTACGTGGTATCAACAATCCCTGTCCCGTAGGTTTTGCCATACCGACAGCCGCGCAATGGGTCACCCTTGTGGCCGACTCGAATATTACGAATAGTGCCTCTGCATTTGGTTCAACATTGAAACTTCCCGAAGAAGGCTACCGCATCTTCAATTCTGGCGGGTTTAACTTTGTGGGCACTTTCGGCTACTACTGGTCGAATAGTCCTAGTGGCCAGAACACCTACTATATGGAGTTCAATTCTACCAGTGTAAATCCGTCGACTCCCGCTAGTCGCGCGAGCGGCTATGCAATCCGTTGCGTCAAGGATTGACAATTTGACAATTTTGCAATTTTAAAAAATTTATGGCACTCTATTACAATCTCCCGATATATAAAGCAAGTTACTAATTAGTGATCAAACTTTTCACCAGTTCGGATGATTTTGCTCGTGAATACAATCGGCTCAGCCAGGGAAAATGTGGAGGTCATCCGTCTCTTCGTGCGCTTGATGCAAGATTTCAATCAGCTCGGTCTGAAAAAATTCGTTGAGATAAACATGGTTATTGACAAGAATACGATATATACAAAGTTAGAATCACGGTTAAAGTCCGTCAAAAATCTAGATTTTGATCTTGATGTACTGCTCTATTTGATCCATACGGTCGTCTTCCACGATCCGACCAAGAATTGTCGCGTCAAGGGAAATCGCGATGATTGGATCGGTTTGCCGAAATCAAAAAGTTTATTTTTCGCGCCACACGGAAAAGGTTTCCCGATCGGGAACCTCACAAGCCAGCTTTTTGGCAATATCTATCTCGACGACTTTGATCATTTTGTCCGCGAAAAACTGGGAATACAGCGATATGGTAGATATGTTGATGATATTGTTTTTGTTCACTCTGACAAGGAATTTTTGAAATCTGTTATATCGAAAGCCAGAGATTATCTGCGAGACGAACTGGATCTCGAATTACATCCCAAGAAAATATATTTACAGCATTTTGAGAAAGGAGTCGGTTTTCTCGGAACATATATTAAGCCATGGAGGACGTATATTGGCACAAAAACGAAACAGAATTTTTACGCCACAACGAAAATGTAGAACGAAATTGTCGAAAAGAATGGCGGCTTCCACGATGAGAAATCAGCCGATACATTTATCGCTGGAGTGAATTCTTATTTGGGGATGATGAAACAGTACGATACACGCAGACTACGAGAGAAAATGATGCGGAGTTTGAGTGCGAAAATTCTGAATAATATGGTCTTTACGAAAGATTTTGGAAAATTCGGATTGGTCAAAGCTGTATGATATGGGGCTGTGGGCTACACAGGCGAAATAAGCTTTTACAGCAGAAAATATGGTATTATTATAAGACATTTCTTATCAAAAAAATATCACCATGAGAGAAAATCGTAATCGTGTCCGCGGCTTCACCTTAATCGAGCTTCTTATCGTCATCGCTATCATTGGAATATTGTCGGTTATTGTGCTCGCCGCTTTGGGTAGTGCTCGAGCCAAGGCGGTCATCGCCGCAGGGCAGACCTTCGAAGGCCAAATGTATCAGGCCTATGGAGCCGATGCAGTGGCCAACTGGAACTTTGATGAAGGCTCCGGTTTGGTGGCGCATGACGGCTCGGGTAATGGCAATGATCTCAATCTTGATCCGGCTGACCTAGGTAAAGGAGCTATTTCGTGGGCGAGTTCGACAGATGCTTTCCGCGGTACTTCAGCTCTTTACATTTCTCCAAGTAGCGGTGCGATCGTTCCGGCAGGCGTTACCTTTACTACCACTAATCCAACATTTGATCCCACGAACGGGAGTATTTCCTTTTGGATAAAAGCGTCGCAACCCGAAACCTCGGGTTATGGTATTTTCTGTGATAATAATGGTGACGGATCTAATTTTAATTTTTGCATACTCGGCAGTGATGGGACCAACTTCATTAAAGTGTTATGGAATGGCGGTTCTGGTTCGAATCAACTGACGACGGATATTAATTTTAATAATATCTTAAATACCTGGACTCAGGTAGCTCTGTCGTGGAATATTCCTGATCCTACACTGCCAGGCACGATGCGGATATATATCAATGGTGAATTAGAAGGTATTTCAGCCAATTATACGTATAACGTAGATTCATATTCTGCACCATATTCTTTCTGTATCGGCGGGGATTGCAGTGGGGATAATATTGTCTCTACCATCGACGAAATGCGGGTTTATTCACAGTCGCTTCAGACAGGCGAGATCGAGAAAATATATGCGGATGAGTTGCCGGCGCATTTGCTTTCTCCGCTAACGTATGCTAGACTACTTGACAAGTAAGTTTCCTAGTCGCTTACGCATTATTTGTTAAAGACGGGATAGTACGAAGAAGTACAAAAAATAGAATGGCAAAGAAGTTATATGTAGGAGGTATTGCATACTCGACCACTGAAGATACGTTGAAAAACCACTTCGGTCAGGCAGGTGCAGTCGAATCAGCAAGCATTATTATGGACAAGATGACCGGTCGCTCAAAAGGCTTCGGATTCGTCCAGTTCGCCAATGATGCCGACGCTGACAAAGCTATCAGCATGTTCAACGGCGCAGAGCTCGAAGGAAGGAAGCTCACCGTTAACGAAGCTCGCCCTATGGAGCCACGTGCACCACGACGCGATTTCAATACTCGCGGAGGTGATGCTGGCGCAGGTCGCGGCAACTGGTAATACCACCCGTCTTGCGGCGTAAGCCGCAACAAAAAAGCCGACGCTTTGATCGAAAGATCGGGTGACGGCTTTTTTGTTTGTTTTCATTCATGTTTCTCGCTCGTCGTGTTCCTGACTTTTGATGCTCAAAAAACCTTTGTGATTCAAGGGTTGAAGATAAAGAAATGTTCAACTGTCCGAATTTTCCCGACCATGCCACATTCCGATACTGCCGGTATACGATTTCGCCCGGTACTCAATCCGCATCCTTCCACCACGGTTCGATCGGCGCCTTTTTTATCATATCAACAACGTCATCGAGATTGTCAGTGACTCGGTACATCTGCATGTCACCTTTGTTTATCGAGGCGTGATTTTCGTACATGTTTGTTTTTATGAAATTGGCCAGCGGGTGCCAGAAATCGGAACCGACAAGAATAACGGGCACGCGGGGAATCTTCCTCGTAGAAATAAGATCAAGAATATCAAAAAGTTCATCGAAGGTGCCGAAACCACCGGGGAAAAAGACGAAAGCTTCAGCGGCGAAGGTCAACATCGTCTTGCGCACGAAGAAATGCTGGAACAATATGACATCGTCAACGTATTCATTGATATGTTGTTCGCGGGGCAGGCCGATGGCGAGGCCGATGGTTTTGCTCGTGCCGTGAGCTCCGCGGGCGCCTTTGTTTGCCGCGCACATAATGCCAGGGCCGCCGCCGGTCACCACCGTGTAATCAAGCTCGCGGACGATACGACCAGCGAGTTCTTCAGCCGCTTTGTAATGGACGCTCTCGGGCATTGCCTGAGCCGAACCAAAAATAGTCACTCGTCGAGGGTATTTTTGAATAAATTCAAGTCCGGCACGGAATTCTTTGGCCGCGGCGCTAACTTGTTCATCTATGTTTTTTTCTATTTCTTCTTTGGTCATCGGCGGTTGTTCGTGTATAATCCCATTATGGCATTTTCATTTGAAATTGAAAAGCGACTCGGTCGCGCACGAGCTGGTATCCTCTCAACGTCACATGGTTGTATCGAGACACCAGCGTTCGTCACCGTGGGAACAAAGGCGACAGTCAAATCGCTGACGCCGGAGCAGGTTGGTGGTCCAGTAAACAGTGGTTTTGTCGGCGCACAGGTTGTCCTTGCCAATACCTATCATCTCTATCTTGAGCCGGGCGACGAAATCATCCGCGACGCCGGTGGTTTAGGAAAATGTATGAATTGGCCGGGGCCGACCATGACTGATTCCGGCGGCTTTCAGGTTTTCTCTCTTGGAGCGGCTTTTGGGAAAAAAGTCGGAAAGATTAGTCCAGAAAAAAATCAAGAAGAAATTGATGAACCGGCATCTGTCCATGAGACTCTGGCAAAAATAGACGAAGACGGCGTCTCGTTCAAATCGGTCATTGATGGAAGTTCGCATCGCTTCACCCCGGAACGCTCAATGGAAATCCAGCACAATATCGGTGCGGACATCATATTTGCATTTGATGAATGCACATCGCCTCATGCCGAATATGAATATCAGCGTGAAGCTATGGAGCGGACGCATCGGTGGGCGCAGAGATCGCTCAATTATCATTGTGCCCATAGTGCCGGCGGCTTGTCCGAGCAAGCCCTTTTTGGCATTGTCCAGGGCGGACGGCATAAGGATTTGCGGGAAGAAAGTGCTCGAGTGATCGGTGCTCTGCGGGCGACTGACATTGATGGCAAAGCGGCTGGTGCCGGCTTCGACGGCTTCGGTATCGGTGGTTCTTTTGACAAAGAAGATATGTACAGCGTCGTTGGTTGGGTCAATGACATTCTGCCCGAAGACAAACCTCGGCATCTTCTTGGGATCGGTGAACCGGCGGACATTTTTGGCGGTATCGAAAATGGTGCTGACATGTTCGATTGCGTAGCGCCGACGCGGTTGGCGAGGAATGGTAATCTCTATAGCTCGCATGGTCGGATTAATATAAACAATGCGAAATATCGTACCGATTTTGGTATCATCGCCAAAGGACCCGACGGCAGGAAATGTGATTGCTATACCTGTGCGCACTATACGCCCGCATATCTTTCTCATCTTTTTCGCTCAAAGGAAATGCTTGCGGCCACGCTTGCTTCGATACATAATCTTTATTTTATCGTCAATTTGGTCAAAAAAATACGCCAGTCCATTCTCGACGATACCTTCGTCGAATTTAAGACTGATTTTCTAAATGGTTATTATAAATAGTCGGCTGATAGGACGGGGGGGCTTTTTTTAAAAAATCTTCAAGCTTTGGTCGTGAAAGCAATCCGGCTTGAGCGCCGACATATTCGACGACGGACATGGAATTGATCGGAGCCCACGCCAAAGCCTCAAGGGTCGTCTTGCCGAGGATAAGCGCCGAGACAAATGTTGAGGCAAAGGCATCACCACAGCCGGTGCGCTCGTAGGGCGGTTTGATATTGGGATAAATTGGCATGAAATAAGTGCGACCAGCTCCGGTATTGTTTCCACTTGTATCGTACATATACGCCCCATTCGGCCCGTCAGTGATAAGGACGATTTTTGGTCCGAGTTTGGCTAGACCAAGAAGGAGGGTTTCAATATCTTCGTCTTTTGTCTGTAAAATGAGTTGAGATTCTTCAATATTAACAATGAAGACATCACTCCGCTTATAGAATGGTGCGAGCTTCGTTGTGCCGAGCTTCATCTGAAAGGTGCCCGGCTGGAAAGCCAGCTTGATGGAAGGATTCTTCTCGAGATAGGTGGCGATAGCAATATGATAGTCGTAGGAATTATCGGAAAGAGAGCTTAAATATATCCAGCGGGGAGGATTCGGATCGGCAAAATGATAATGGAATTCATGGTGCTTGATCAAAATGGTCCGATCGGTTTCAAACCATAAAGCATAGTGATAATTTGTTTCTATGCCTTTCTCGACAGATATGTAGCGGGTGTCGACGGTATTTTTCTTGAGTGTCTCGATGCATTGTCGGCCATAGCGATCATCGCCGACGCTTGCCACAAGAGCTGAGCGAAGTCCGAGCCGTGCCGCCGCCACGGCGGCATTGGCGGAATTGCCGACGCCGGCTATTTCTTGTACTGAATCAAAAGGAATTTTGTCGGGAAAGGGCAGACAGAGCTCACAGTGTTCTTTAGCCATATCGGTGCAGACGACATGAGCGGCGTTTGCCGGCACCACGCCAGCTGACGCACCGGGAATATGGATGAAAGCGTCAATAGTGACGTCACCAATGGCTAAAAGGTCAAGAGGTTTTTTAAACATATGTATTTATTGTACCACACCAAAAATAGAAAGTGTGTGGTATAATTTACGTACATATGAAAACCTTACGTGAATGTGTGCAGGAGGCACTCGTGAAAAAAGTGGCAGTGGGGCATTTCAATATCTCGAACCTCGAAGGTTTCTGGGCGGTGGCGCGGGCGGCGCAGGCGCTTTCGGTCAAAACCGGTCACGATATACCGGTCATTATCGGCGTGTCGGAAGGTGAGCGTGATTTTGTTGGTGTAGCGCAAGCGCGAGCACTTGTGGACAGCGTCAATGTGATGAAAAATGCCAGCGGGCCTACCGCCGGTGCTCCCGCCTATCCGCCAATATATCTAAACGCCGACCACACCTATTCATACGAGAGGGTAAAAGAAGTCATCGATGCCGGTTACGATTCCGTTATTTTCGACGGAGCTCAAATGTCATTTGACGATAATATAACTACGACGAAAAAGTGTGTCGAATACGCTCATGCGAAAAATCCAAGCGTCATCCTCGAAGCCGAGCTCGGTTTCATTGGCAAATCTTCGGAAGTGCATGACGCCATACCTGCCGGCGTTTCTTTCGGCGACGAGGCTTTGACGAAAGTTGATGAAGCCAAAACGTTCATCACCGCAACGGGTGCCGATATGTTTGCTCCGGCTATCGGCAACATGCACGGCCTTTTGAAAAATATGCCAAAACCGGCTCTCAATATCCCGCGCATCGCAGAGATATCGCAGGCTGTCGGCATTCCACTTGTTCTCCATGGGGGCTCTGGTGATTCGGAAAGTGATCTTGTGGCGGCCATTGACGCTGGCATTGCCATTGTCCATATCAATACCGAGCTTCGGGTGGCATATCGCAATGCTTTGCGACTGTCTCTTCAGGATAATCCCGACGAAGTGGCGCCATACCGCTATCTCAAGCCTGCCGTACAAGCCATGCAAGCGGTTGTGGAAGAGAAACTGGCTATATTTAATAAATTATAATACACTTATATATACTTACTATATACTTATGGATCAAGATGAACATATAGAATTTGATACAGATGAGCAAGGTATGTCTGCGAATGCGTCTGCATCGTCGCAATTCACTTCACGGTCGGTTTTTGGCAAACAGGAAGTGCCCGGCATGGCGGCATGGCTCATGAAGAAGGGTATCATCAGCAATGAGACCCAAGCAAAAGGCATTCTCATCGGCATTGTTGTCGTTGATTTTATCATTGCTGGCATTATTTTTTATTATTTTGTTATTAAATAGGATACCTTAATGAATATAAAGAATATAAAGGAAAATTATATGAAAAAAGGATTTACGCTTATTGAACTTCTCGTGGTCATATCTATCATCGGTATTCTCTCAGCAGTTATCCTTGCCGCGCTTTCCACTTCGCGGACAAGGTCCCAAAATGCCGCCATTCAGTCTGAAGTGCTTCAACTAAGGAATCAGATAGAGTTGAGCTGGAATGGATCAGCGTATACAGGCTTATTTGGAACTACTGGAACTACTGGTCTTTATGCTCCAGTAGCAAATGCGGCTTTATTTAGTCCGAATATTAATTCCATAGTGGTTAATTTACTTGCTCAGAATGGTCTATCTACATCATCAAATTATGGCGGAAGCATTTCAGTTCCAGGAGCTTGTCCACTGTATTATGCTGAGGTTTCGTATTACCTAACTGCTTATGAACAATATGCAAATGCATTAACTATCTTTACCGACAATATCTGCGGATATGCCACAAAATACGCCATTTATGCTGGATATGGTCCAGGTAATTTTGTTGCCGGCGTCACTGGCACTGGTCCTACTGGCTACTATTGCATTGATTCTTCCGGCAAGAGTATATCGAAAACGAGTGGTTATATCCCGACAACTCCTACTCCCACTTGTCAATAAACATAAAATCGCTTCTATTTATTTGATTTTTTAGAGCTCCTCATGTATAGTGATGAGCCATAAGATATATCACATGATCACATTACATTTCGAAAAAAGGACAGCGAAAGGTCTAAGCAGTGAGAAATTGCGTCACAACAAACAGATTCCGGCTGTTTTCTATGGCCCAAAGGAGAAATCCACTCCGATTGTTGTTTCGTATACCGATTTTGTTAAAGCTTGGAAAAAGGCCGGTGAGTCATCAGTTATCGTTCTCAAGGAAGGCCCATCAGCCGATTCTGGTAGTTCCGCTCATGAAGGTCACGAAGCTCTTATTTATGATGTAGATCGTCATCCTGTCACCGGTGCACCACGACATGCCGATTTTTATGTTATCGAGAAAGGCAAGAAGGTGAAAGTCCATGTCCAGCTCTCGTTCGATGGTGTCGCGCCTGCGGTCAAGGATCTTGGGGGTATTTTGGTCAAGGTTTTGCGCGAAGTAGAGATCGAAGCAGCCCCGAAAGATCTGCCGCACGATGTGCGTGTGGATATCAGCGCTTTGAAAGAAATGGCAAGTGTCATCCATGCCAAAGACATTGTCTTACCGGTCGGTGTCACTCTTATTACTCGACCCGATGAGATTGTCGCTTCGGTTGCTTTGGCCAAAGAAGAAGTCGAGGAAGCTCCGACAGCCGTAGACATGAGTGCCATTGAAGTAGAAAAGAAGGGCAAGGAAGCCAAAGAAGGTGCTGAAGGCGAAATGGTTGATGGCGTAGCGGGAAGTGCTGGCAGTGAGAAGAAGCCTGACACCAAGAAAGCTGAAGGAAAAAAATAGGAAATAGATCGCTATAGCCAGATTATGGTTTCCAAATTTGTGATATTATAGACGCGTATGAAACGCAGTCTTTTTGTATTTTTTCTTATATTTATTGCATCTACGGCGTATGCTCAAACGACGGTAGCATCTCCTAGTGCTGGAACACCCGTCTGCACCGATGATACCTCCAGTCTTTCCGGGGAAACGACTGCCGCTAAAAATGTCCGTTTGACCGCCGACCTAAATGAATGCTTGGCCGAGCAAGCCGCCGCCCAAGCCACCCTTACTCAAGCCCAGAATCAATCGTCGTCGCTCCAGCAAGCTATCAATGTCTTGAATGGCCAGATAAAAGTTGCCCAACTCAATATTCAGGCCAAAAATCTGCTTATTGCCACCCTTGGTACTGATATTACCAATAAAGCCACGACTATCACCCAGCTTTCGGGTCAGATTGGTCAAGGACAGGACTCGCTGGCAGAACTTCTTCGCAAGACAGATGAGCTTGATGCCACTACTCTGCCCGATGTTGTTCTTTCATATCAGAATATCACCGATATTTTTTCCGATGTGGATACATTTGGCTCGATAGAGTCGTCGCTTCAGTCAACTCTCAATCAGATTAACACCAACAAGAATCAAACCCAGACCGAGAAAGACCAGTTGACTACTCAGCAGAATCAGCAGGAGGATGCTTTGGCCACGATCAAGCAGGATGAAGCAAATATAAAGCAAGCCGAAGCGGCCAAGCAGACGCTACTCAACGCTAGCAAAGATAATGAAGCCGAACAGGCCCAAGTTCTGGCGCAGAAACAGGCTAAAGTTGCGGCCATCAGAAGTGCTCTCTTTGCTCTTGCCGGCGGCGGTCAGGCTATTCCTTTCGGTCAAGCTCTTCAATACGCTCAGACGGCTGGCCAAGCCACTGGCGTCGGTACAGCTTTTCTTCTTGCCATTCTCACGCAGGAGTCATCTCTCGGAGCCAATGTGGGCAATTGTTATGTGACGAATGTACAAACGGGTGCGGGCATTTCAGCCAAGACCGGCGCCACAGTAACCAAAGTGATGAATCCGACCCGCGACATACCTGTCTTCCAGACCATTACCTCAACCCTCGGTTTCGATCCGACTCACACTCTCGTGTCTTGTCCGCAAGCAAACGTCGCCGGCTGGGGTGGAGCTATGGGACCGGCTCAATTTATCCCTTCGACATGGCAACTGCTCGAGACGCGAATTGCTTCAGCTCTTGGTCAAAGTGTCACCGCTATCAGTCCATGGAATCCAGAAGACGCTTTTACTGCTTCAGCTTTCTATCTGTCTGATCTTGGGGCTCGAGCGGGAAGCTATACCAGCGAGCGGACGGCGGCCTGCAAATATTATTCAGGCCAGGCGTGCGGCATGGTCAGAGGCAATACGACGTACGCCACGCAAGTTCTCGCCCAAGCCAATAGTATTCAGGAGAATGAAATCAATCCTCTCGAAGGACTGTAACTTGTGGAGGTCTTATATCTTATAATTAAAAAATGCGCAAACCATTTATTTTTACAACCGTTATTTTTATCACCTGCGGCATGGTCGCTATAGCCCATGCGGTGGTGTATGAAGCGTTGGCGGCCATACTTGCAATACTCTTTTTTGTCACCTTACCGTCATTTGTTTTCTACATTTTTATTTTCTTAGCTATCAGTTTTACTGTGGCGACGTTCATTTCCATGAAGTGGAATAATACCGCTGTCCGAGTTTTTTATATTTTTTCGTCCGTCTGGACGGGCTTTTTGATTTATTTTTTCTGTGCCGCTTTTGCGTATGGTGTTGTGGTCATGTTTCTTGCATCTTCGATGGTTATGTCATCGGTTTTTGTCGCATGGATCGGTCTGGTTTTACTGACGGCTGCTCTGATTACAGGAGTATATGGTGTATTTCACGGAAATGATGTGCACGTAACAAAAGTCAATGTCAATATACCGTCGCTATATCCGATGCCTGTTGCTTCCTCTGCCGTATGGAAAAACCGCACAGCAGTTTGGGTGAGCGATATCCATCTCGGTCATGTTCGCGGATCGGTTTTTGCAAAAAAAGTCACGGATGAAATCCTCTCGCTTAAGCCTGACATTGTTTTTATCGGTGGCGATCTTTATGATGGCTCAAAAGTGGATGAAGCGGCCATTATTGAGCCTTTGCGGGCGCTGACTGATATTGATAGTTTGGGACAAAAGAAAGTACCGCTTGGCGTTTATTTCATCATGGGTAACCACGAAGAATTCAATGTTCATGCTACCGCACGGTATGCTGGGGCAATTAAGGCTATCGGTATCAGGATTCTTGATGATGAGATGGTTACTATAGACGGTCTGCAGATAATTGGCGTCGATCATGGACGCACGGAAAATAGGATGCGATTCATCTCCATTTTGCAGAAAATAACCACCATAGACTCGGGGCATTTTGATCCAAAAATTCCATCCATTCTCCTTAAGCACGAACCCCGAGATCTCGATGTAGCGGCCCGGGCTGGTATCACGTTTCAGATTTCCGGCCACACTCATCAAGGACAGATTTTTCCTGTCAGTTTGGTCACCAAGCTGACATTTAAAGGCTTTGATTATGGCCTCAGAAAGTACACAGATTCCACGGGGAAACTTATGCAAGTCTACACTTCAAGCGGTGTCGGTACATGGGGTCCGCCCTTACGGGTAGGAACGAATTCGGAGATAGTTCTTATATCTTTTAGGTAATTTATTTCTAGCTACAAAGGAGGAGACTGTCAGGAGACTGTCATTTTATTTGCGGATAAAATGAGGTATACTAGAAGGTAGAACAGTTTTTGTGGTCATTGCTCTTTGAACAAACATAACAATTATTCTACTATACATATGGCGACTCAACTTGTGGTAGCTCCACTCAATCCTCCTCTTGCTGAGGTCATGCTCGGTATGCAAACCTTCATTCATGCCAGTGGATCGGCGTCGACTATGCATGGAAAAATTCGTTGTGTACTTCTTTTTGGGGGTACAAATATCGCATTAATTGGATATCATTATGTCGCTCCCGTTGATCAGAAGGGAATTGAGATGGGTCTCAAGACGATAGCTCACTTGGTTGCCAAAAGATTGTTGGAGGGCGATAGGCCGTCGGCAGTTTCTTGTTCGGGTATACGTTTGATTAACGGTCTGCCTCCCAATCAGGTTGATTTTTGGAATCTGCCAGTCCAGACGAGATTTGAACAACATCGTTTGGATCTTTTTCAGCAAAGCTTGAGAGAATGTCTCTGTGGTGCTGGTGCTTCCATTACGTTTACGGTTTGAAATTTCAAGGAACTGATACATTTCAAGGAGCTGATAATCGGCTCCTTTTTATTTTTCAAAGTTCATTTCGTTGCTTTTTTGAAATGGATATAGTACAGTGGTATTGTAGTGCAAAGACATTAGTAGAAAATAAGGGTGAGTAATCCGCAGTGGCGTCGAGCACCATGCATGGTGCTCGACATCTCAAGCCGATTCGGGTGAATAAATCAGCCTTATTGTTAGATGAGCAGGGTTTATTAACGCATTTTTTAGTTTTTAATTTATAGTTCAACCGTATGCCTACCATCAATCAACTGGTTCGCAAGAACCGCACGCGCTGGACGCGTAAATCAAAATCCGTTGCTCTGACCAAGAGCTTCAATTCGATCAAGAACCGACCGAACTTTTTTCCGTCGCCTTTCAAACGCGGCGTTTGTATCAAGGTTACGACCAAGACTCCCAAGAAGCCAAACTCCGCTATCCGCAAAATCGCCCGCGTTCGCTTGACGAACGGTATGGAAGTGACGGCCTATATTCCCGGTGAAGGTCACACCCTCCAGGAGCACTCGGTGGTGCTTCTGCGCGGCGGCCGCGTCAAGGACGTCGGTTTGCGCTACAGCGTGGTGCGCGGCGTGCTCGATTGCGTCGGTGTCGAAAAGAGACGGAAAGGTCGCAGTCAATACGGTAACAAACGGCCGAAAGCGGGCAAGTCAGCACCAGCGGCCGCTTAGTAGCGACGCAATTGCGCCGGCATCGCCAGTCTTTCTCATTCTAAAAACTTTCTAAAATAAAAATAAAACCATGCGAAGAAAAATAAAAAATCGAAATATCGTTACTGCCGATCCGACTTACAATTCCGAGAAAGTTTCCAAGCTCGTGAACTACATCATGGAATGTGGCAAGAAAAACACTGCCCGCACTGCTGTCTACAAATGTTTTGATCTCATCAAGGAAAAGGCCAAAGTTGCTGACCCGATGGAAATTTTCGAAGCGGCACTCAAAAACACCGCACCCCAGATGGAAGTCCGCTCTCGTCGCGTCGGCGGTGCCAACTATCAGGTGCCCCGTGAAGTCCGTCCCGAGCGCAGTCAGGCTCTCTCGATGAAATGGATCGTCCTCGCCGCCCGCTCGAAGAAAGGCGCTCCTATCCACGTCAAGCTCGCCGACGAAATCATCCTCGCTTCGAAGAACGAAGGCGAAGCCGTCAAGAAACGCGAGAATACTCATAAGATGGCGGAGTCGAACAAGGCATTTGCGCACTTTGCGTGGTAACAGAAAGACAGATATAAAAGTTTGATATCGCAAAATGCAATATCAAACAGAAGCTTGAAAACTTGAGGTGCCAAATTGGAACCTCAAGTTTTGGTTTGCTGATTTTTGACTTATCCACATGGAATAAAATTTGGATAAAGTTTTTGTGGTTTTCGGCGTTGTCTTATTCTGCGTATCCGATACCATGTTCGTATGACAAGAAATCAGACAACTGAAACTAAAAATAGCGTAATTCCAATTTCTCCTGAATATATCGAGAGAAAAATTTTTATTGTTCAAGGATTAAAAGTCATGCTTGATACTGATTTGGCAGAATTATATGGAGTTTCAACAAAAAATCTCAATAAAGCAGTACAGAGAAATCTTAAACGTTTTCCGCTTGACTTTATGTTCCAACTATCAGAAAAAGAATTTGAAAACTTGAGGTTCCAAATTGGAACCTCAAGTTCAGGTTACGGTGGTCGTCGCTATATGCCGTATGTTTTTACCGAACTTGGCGTATCTATGCTCTCATCGGTTTTGAACAGTGATCGAGCTATAGATATGAATATTCTTATCATGCGGGCTTTCGTCAAATTGCGAGAAATGATTCTCACCCATAAGGATATCGCAGATAAGATCGAGAAGCTTGAACGCAATCAGAAAGAATACAGTGAAGTGCTCGTGGCATTGCAGTCAATGATTAAACATTTGTTCGACTATTCGTCGAAAGCTTCAACTCCGATAGGATTTAGGAAAAATGGGAAAGGATAAAAAAGAAAGATGACAAAAGAAAGATGACAGCTTTTTAATTCGGCTAAAAACTGTTATAGTTTTGGCATGATTGAGGTACAAAAACAACTGGCTGAATATGTCCGAAAAGCATTGAAAAATGTCGGTATTTCTAATATATCCATCGAGACAGTGTTAAGCATGGATCATCCGAAAGAGCTTGCACACGGCGATTATTCGACAAACGTCGCGCTTATCTATGCAAAGCCGCTTACTATGAAACCGCGCGAGCTTGCCGAAAAAATCGTCGCGGAATTGGAAAGAGATACTGAATTGTCCAAGAAGAACATTGTTGAGAAAATAGACATAGCTGGTCCAGGCTTTATTAATTTCCATTTGAAGCCGGAATTTTTCAGAAAAGAAATTCTCGGCATTGTCGCAAACAGAGATGAAAAAAATAAATGTGGTTCGAGTGATTCTTTTGCAAAAGCCGGCTTCAGAAAAGTCATGGTCGAATACACCCAGCCGAATCCTTTCAAAGAATTCCACATTGGTCATCTCATGAACAATGTGGTGGGAGAATCGTTGTCGAGAGTCATCGAATACTCCGGGGCCGAAGTCAAACGCGCCACATATCACGGCGATGTCGGCCTCCATGTGGCAAAGACGATATGGGCGATGCAGAAAAGCGAGGCGAAAGACAAAGGCAAAGGCAACTCGGCCGAGATGATCGTCATGAGCGCCAAAAATGTCACCGTCGTCATGCTCGGCACGTGGTATGTCGCGGGAAGTACTGCCTATGAAGACGACGAATCCGCCCGCACCGAAATCACCCTGATTAACAAAAAAATATACGACAAAAGCGACGCCGAGATAAACAGACTCTATGACATCGGCAGGTGGGTTTCGTTCGAACATTTTGAGACTTTATATAAGCGACTTGGCAGTGTTTTTGATTTTCATTTTTATGAAAGCGAATCGGCCGTGCTCGGACGCAAAATCGTTCTCGATTTTCTGGAAAAAGGCGTCTTTGAAAAGAGCGACGGTGCCGTCATTTTCAGAGGAGAAAAATATGGCTTGCACACGAGAGTTTTTTTGAACAAAGAGGGAATTCCTACCTATGAGGCAAAGGAAGTCGGTCTGGCGCAGATCAAGCGCAAAGTTTTTCCCGCCGACCTTTTTATCACTGTGACAGCTAACGAACAGGACAGTTTTTTTAAGGTAGTGGAGAAGGCCATCGGTGAGATTTTTAAGGATGAGAAAGATGGAAAAAATGAAAAGGATGAAAAAGGTACGATGACTCACGTCTCGCACGGTCTTCTCGGGCTTACGTCGTCCGGAAAGATGTCGTCCCGCAAAGGCAATATTATCAGCGCCGAATCTTTTATCAATGATGTCAAAGCTCTTGTCATGCAGAGAATCGCCGACAGAGATATTCCAAAAGACGAAAAAGATGCCATCGCTGAAACGGTTGCCATCAGCGCGATAAAATACACCATTCTCCGGCAGTCCGTCGGTGCAGATGTCATTTTTGATCCAACCGCGGCCATTTCCTTCGAAGGCGATTCCGGTCCGTATCTCCAATATTCGACCGTGCGGGCAAAATCCATTCGCGAGAAGGCGGCTGGCGAGGGGATAGCGGCGCATGTAGACGCGAAAGAAGCGGCAAAGATGGCGGCAAAAAATGAAAAAAGCGCGGCGAAAAGCGAAAATAAAAACCCCGCAGCATTTCCCGCCGAAATTTCAACCCTGGAGAAGCTCCTCTACCGTTTCCCCGAAATCGTCGAGCGTTCCGCCGAGGAATACGAGCCGCATTATCTCACGACATACCTTGTCGAGCTTGCCGCGGCCTTCAACAATTATTACGCCAAGAACCAGATCGTCCTGAAATCCGATCCGGCGTCGCCCTACAAAGTGGCGCTGACGCACGCCTTCGAAATCGTCATGAGGAACGGCTTGCATCTCCTGGGGATCGGGGTGCCGGAGAGGATGTAGTTTTACAATTTATGGAAATTTTAGATGTTCCATTTGTCAGACAACTTACATATCATTGCGGACCAGTAGCTTTAGAGATGGTCTACAAATATAATGGATTAAATAATATTTCACAGGAAGAGTTGTTTAAGAAAATTCCTAAACAAAAAGATTCTCTCGGTAATCCATTTATTTTAGTCAAAGATTTAGTAGCCGATGCTAAAGAGAGGAGTTTCGAATCATTTATTTTTGATTTTAGAAATTATCCCAATAAGGAGATTATATCTATGACGAGAAGTTTTATAGAATGTGGAATTCCAGTTATTTCATGTGGGCAATGGAAAAAAGATCGTAGTATAGGTCATTTTAGAGTAATTTTGAAAATTGATGACGAACATGTCTTTTTTCACGATCCAGATCTTCCAAATAATAAGGGATATACAAAATATACCCACGACAGTTTTTTGAGTTATTGGAAATCTAGAGGATCATTTATAGGAAATATAGGATTTGGTGTATACAAAAAAGATGCTGCTCTTCCGACTAATATATCCAGCTATCCGATGATAGAGTTGACATGATTTTTTCAACTTCTATCCACGTAGCCAGCAAATACTTTCTGATCTCAATATTTCTTGACACAATATTAAAAATACTGTAGTCTCCAAAACAGAAAGGAAGGATTGAAAATGAAAAAACGAATTACAGTAACAACACTTCATGAAGCAGCTGCTAGCTTGTATGAGGAAGGATGGCGGAACCGATGTTTCAACGCGATTGCCCATTTGTCCCTCGGGTATGGAACGGCGAAATGCAAAGATACTGAGGTTGATTACTTCGAAACCATCGCTTTTTTCGTTAAAGCGGTAAAAGAAGAAGGATCGCGGATACTCATACTAGGAACATGTCCGCGGAGCATCACTTCTTCATGGATCAAAGCGGCCGAGCTTGTCATTAAAAACAGCGAAGTGAGGGTCGTGATCATCCCTATAGCATGTGTCGTCCAAGCAAACCATTCAAATCCGACCGTGGACGGTGCGATTCTCTTTGTCACAAGCTTCGGTATCTCCCGGATCGAACACCCCGGAAGAATGTCGGCAAGCGAATTTGTTGAGATTTTCTCACGGGAAGCAAAACAGCTTGATGAGGATACACCCACGGGGTAGTATTGGTACATAATATTAGTCAAAAGAGTTGACCTTATCAGTTGGTCAGCTCTTTTTTAATATTTTTCCAATTCCTCCAAAAAATGCTATCATAGCCATACTTTTATGGCAGACGACGCACAAAAACCGCCTGAACTGAAGAAATCCCCAACCGCCCTCCGCGAGGAGAAAACCCTTGAGTTTTGGACGCGCCAGCGGATTTTCCAGAAATCCATCGACAAAGCCGCGCCGAAGGGTGACTATGTCTTTTATGATGGCCCTCCTTTCGCCACCGGCCTGCCGCACTTCGGCCATGTCCTGCCGACCTCGATAAAAGACGCCATTCCGCGCTACAAAACCATGCAGGGGTTTCGGGTGCGCCGACGCTGGGGTTGGGATTGTCACGGACTGCCGGTCGAGAATCTCATCGAAAAGGAGCTCGGCCTCAAGGCAAAAAAAGACATCGTGGACTACGGCATCGGCCGCTTCAACGAGGCCGCCCGCGCCGCGGTCCTTCGCTACGAGCGGCAGTGGCGTACGATCATCCCACGCCTCGGCCGCTGGGTGGACATGGACAACGACTACGAGACCATGGATCCGACCTACACTGAGTCGGTCTGGTGGGCGTTCAAGACCCTCCACGAAAAAGGCCTCGTCTACGAAGGCTTCAAGTCCATGCAGTTGTGTCCGCGTTGCGAGACGACTTTGTCAAACTTCGAGGTCAATCAGGGCTATCGCGACATCACCGATATTTCTGCATATGTGAAGTTCGAACTGGCCGACGAGCCGGGCACATATCTTCTCGCCTGGACGACGACGCCGTGGACATTGCCGGGAAATGTGGCGCTGGCGGTCAATCCCGACATTCCGTACGTGCGTGTGGAGATGACAGATGAGCCGGGTAAGCCAAAAGTCATTTTTGCCAAGTCGCGGCTTGAGAAAATCAGCGCGGTCAAGAGGGGTAAGGGCGCTGGCAACAGTGAAGGGGACAACAGCGACAAGGAGAATGGTGACAAAGGAAATTTCAACATCGTCTCGGTCATGAGCGGCAAAAATCTGGTGGGGAAGTCATACAAGCCGGTTTTTGACTATTATTCCAAAAATGCTCTCGAGAAAAATTCATCCGGTCAGCAGAAATTAAAAAACGCCGAGAACGGCTGGAAAATATATGCGGCTGATTTCGTGGCGACTGATGAAGGCACTGGCATTGTGCACATCGCACCGGCATTCGGGGCGGACGACATGGAGCTCGGCAAAAAACATAACTTGCCGTTCATTCAGCATGTCGGCACCGACGGGAAATTTAAAAAAGAGGTGTCCGATTTTTCCGGACAGTCGGTTAAACCTAAGGATACCCCTGAAAACAAAGACGCGCATCAGAGTGGCGATGTCGCAATCATTAAATACCTCGCGGCCAGGCATACTCTGATCTACGACGGCAAGGAAAACCTCCAGACCAGCCCCGCTCTTTTTGCTAAAGAAAAAATCATTCATCCGTACGCCCATTGTTGGCGCTGTGAGACACCGCTTTTGAACTACGCCGCTGGGTCATGGTTTGTTAAAGTACCCGACATCAAGGACAAGCTCGTCTCCGAAAATAAAAAGGTGGCATGGGTACCGGAGGAAGTGGGTCAAGGCCGTTTCGGTAATTGGCTTGCCGGTGCGCGCGATTGGGCTATTTCTCGATCGCGTTTTTGGGGAGCACCTCTGCCGGTGTGGCGTACAGTAGAGGAAGAAGATGAAAAGACATCACATCCGCATGAGCCGCAAACCGTCATCATTGGTTCGCTTGCTGATTTGAAAAAATACAGCGTTGCCAACAACACCTATTACGTCATGCGTCACGGCGAAGCAGAAAATAATACAAAAAATGTTATCAGTTCAAAGGCTGATACACCCCATCATCTCACTGAAAAAGGCAAACAACAGGTGGTCGGGGCGGCCCAGTGGCTCTCCGACAAAAAGATAGACATTATATATGTCTCGCCATTCATTCGCACGAGAGAAACCGCGGATATTGTGGCTAAGCATATCGGCATATCGATAGAAAAATTGATTATCGAACCAAAAATCGGTGAGATCAATGCTGGCGATTATGACGGTATGGACTTTCGTGAATTCATTTCTAAATTTCCTTTTAATACCCGTTTTGAAAATTGTCCACCGAACGGCGAGAGTTATGCTGACATCAAAATGCGCATGGGGGATTTCCTCTACAGTCTCGAGAAAAAATATTCGGCACAGCGTATCCTCATCATCACCCACGATTCGCCGGCATTTCTTCTTGCTTCAGCCGCTCAAAGCCTCGATCGCGAGGCGGCTCTGAAACTGCGGGCTACAAGTGATCATTTTATAAATAATGCCGAACCATTTCTACTCGATTTCACCCCTCTACCGCATAACAAAGAATATAGGCTTGACGTGCATCGGCCATATATAGATGACATTGAATTGAAAATGCCCACCGGTGTTGCCGGTGCCGGCCGCCGCCTCGTCCGTATTGCCGAAGTTTTCGACTGTTGGTTCGAGTCGGGCTCGATGCCGTTTGCTGAAGCACATTATCCTTTTTCGCAAAGTGATTTTGAGCCGAAAAGTTTGGGTTTTTTCGGCCGCCTATTCGGCACAAATAAAAATAAAGCCCACGGTTACCCTGCCGACTTCATCGCCGAAGGTCAGGACCAGACCCGTGGCTGGTTCTATTCTATGCTCGTCCTCGGCACGGCACTTTTCGGAAAGACGCCGTATAAGAATGTTATCGTCAACGGCCTTGTCCTCGCCGAAGACGGTCAGAAAATGTCCAAGTCGAAAAATAATTTTCCCGATCTTATGCTCACCGTGGACAAGTTTGGCGCTGATGCTTTACGCTTTTATCTCTTATCGTCGCCCTTAGTGCGTGCCCAAGAATTTTGCTTCTCCGAACGCGGCGTAGATGAAGTAGCCAAAAAGCATATCGGCCGCCTGTCGAATGTCGTCTCTTTTTATGAAATGTATGCAGATGTCAGAAATGATGTCAAAGAAACCGATGTTATGCCGCATAGTCCGCACGTCCTCGATCAATGGATCATGGCTCGTCTCTATGAACTTTCCGCTCTCGTAACTCAAGGCCTCGAAGCTTATGAGCTTGACCGTGCCACACGGCCATTCGCCGATTTTATTGATGATCTTTCAACATGGTATATCAGACGTTCCCGCGATCGTTTCAAAGAAGGATCTATCAGTGAGTCTGAGAAGAGCGTTGATTCCATCCGCGACGATAAGCGTGCCGCTCTTTCCGTGACGAAATATGTTTTGACCGAGACGGCGAAACTTCTCGCCCCTTTCATGCCGTTCCTCGCCGAAGATATATATCAGCGGGTCAATAACAGCGGAGTAAACAATACCCAATGTGGCGGTACCATGAGTGTCCATCTCGAAAACTGGCCGACTCTGCCCATTGTCGGAGCGAATGAACAGGTCATTCTTGATTATATGAGTGAAACTCGTCGTATTGCTTCGCTTGCTCTCGAGGCCCGTATGAAAGCCAAAATAAATGTGCGCCAGCCGCTCGCTAAGCTCACGGTAGCTTCGACTCTTTTTGAACTACAGAAAGATG
>Ga0302319_10004999_pt1 | contig 26949 bp, 29 predicted proteins | sample Bog_T0_2_FD_203319 | JGI IMG/M metagenome (GOLD analysis project Ga0302319, IMG submission 203319) | Peat permafrost microbial communities from Stordalen Mire near Abisko, Sweden - Bog_T0_2 | ecosystem: Environmental > Terrestrial > Soil > Wetlands > Peat | place: Sweden: Abisko, Stordalen Mire... | reverse complement strand
TTCGTATTCATGGCGCAAAGAATAAACCAATCAATACCGTTAGTCAAGTATATTTTATTGATATACGATAAATAGTTGTCTTTAATTGTTAATCGGCTCGACTTTTAAGGTTTGCCCGTTTATTATCAAATCCAATTTATGACCGACCCGCGTTACACCAAACTGGCGAAACTGCTCGTGAACTATTCCACCGAGCTGAAAAAAGGCGATCGCATCCTGCTCGACATGATTGACGTGCCGGACGAATTCACCGTCGAGCTGATCCGCGCCGTGCGCGCGGCGGGTGCGACGCCGTTCGTCGAAACGCGGCACACGCGCGTCGGGCGCGAGCAATTGTTGGGCATCACCGAGCAGCAGGCGAAAGATGTCCGCGACCTGGAGGTGTTCCGCATGAAAAAGATGCAGGCCTACATCGCCATCCGCGGCGCGGACAACATGAACGAAAACGCCGACGTGCCGAGCGACCGCGTGCAGCTGTATTCCAAAGTCATCCGGCCCTTGCAGGATTACCGCGTGAACAAAACACGCTGGTGCGTGCTGCGCTGGCCCACGCCGAGCATGGCGCAGGCGGCGGGCATGAGCACCGAGGCGTTTGAGAATTTGTATTTCGACGTCTGCACAATGGATTACGCCAAGATGGGCCGCGCGATGGGGCCATTGGAAAAACTCATGGCGAAAACCGACCGCGTCCGGCTGGTCGCGCCCGGCACGGATTTGAGTTTCAGCATCAAGGGCATCGGCGCGAAGATGTGCAAGGGCGACCGCAACATCCCCGACGGCGAGGTCTTTTCCTGCCCGGTAAAGACTTCCGTGAATGGCGTCATCCAGTTCAACACGCCGACGCTGTATTCGGGCACAAAATTTGAAAATGTGCGGCTCGTGCTGAAGGATGGAAAAGTTGTCGAGGCGACGGCGAACAACACGAAGCGGCTGAACGAAATTTTGGACACCGACGCCGGCGCGCGTTACATCGGCGAATTTTCGCTCGGCTTCAACCCGTATATTTTAAGCCCGATGTGCGACATTTTGTTCGACGAAAAAATCGCCGGCTCGCTGCACTTCACGCCGGGCCAGGCCTACGAGGACTGCGGCAACGGTAACAAGAGCGCGATCCACTGGGACATGGTTTTGATTCAGCGCAAGGACTGGGGCGGCGGCGAGGTGTGGTTCGATGGCGAACTGATCCGCAAGGACGGCATTTTTCTGCCGAAAGAATTAAAGCCGCTGAATCCGGCAAATTTGAAATAAAAAACGGGCGGCAATTTCTTGCCGCCCGGTGAAAAAAATTTTAATTGAGTCAGGCCGTATCCTTGAGGATCGCCAGGAACTGCTTCATCGCGGGCGAAAGCACCTTGTTCTTTTTGTAGATCACGGCGAGCGGCCGGAAAAAGTCCCCGTCGGCAATCGGCACGGCGGCGAGGGTTTGCTTGTTAATTTCCTGCAGGATGGTCCCCTGCGGGACGATGGAAATGCCCGCGTCAATTTCCACGGCCCGTTTCACGGTTTCGATGTTGTCGAACTCCATGACATGCTTGGCGTCCACCCCATATTCCCGCAAAATTTTGTCCAGCGCCCGGCGCGTCGGGATGTCCGGCTCGAACCCGATGATTTTCTGGCCGTTGAGCTGCTTGAGCTTGATGCTTTTCAGCTTGGCGAACGGATGCTGCGGATGGCAGATGAACACGAGCGGATCCTTGCGGAACCCGATGATCTCGAGTTTCGGATCCTTGATCGGATAGGCGACAAGGCCGAGGTCCACGACATTGCTCAACACGTCCTCATAAACCTGGTTGGCACGGCGGTATTCGACGTGGACATTGACGGTCGAATAATTCTGCATGAACTTTTTCACATACGCCGGCAGGTCGTGCAGGCCGATGCTGTAAATGGTCGCGACCCGGATGGTGCCGGAGATGATGTCCTTGAGGTCCTGCAATTTGCTGTTCAGCGACTCGTAGGACTGGATGATTTGCTTGCTGTAGTCATACAGCGTCTGGCCTTCGCGCGTGAGGCGGAAGCGTTTCTTGCTTCGCTCGATGAGCAGCGACTTGAAGATGCGCTCGAGCGAGGTGATCTGCTGGCTCACGGCGGATTGCGTGACCCCGTTGATTTGCGCGGCCTTGGTGAAGCTTTCGGTTTCCGTCAAATCACAAAACATTTTTAAACTCTCAATCTGCATAAGTTCAATGTAACCGAATCATTAGGTTTTAGTCAACACCCGTGCGCTGCCCAGCACCTGTTTAACCTTGGCCACCAGTTCGCGGCTCGTGAACGGCTTTTGCAAATACGCCGTGCCGGTCTGCCGGTCCGACGGCATCACATAACCGCTCATGCAAATGATTTTAGCCGACGGGATGAGCTGTCGCACGCGTTCCACCAGTTCGCGGCCGCTCATCACCGGCATCACCAGATCAGTGACAATCAAGTCCACCTTCGTGTCGTCGCGTGACAACAGGGCCATCGCCTTCTGGCCGCTGGCCGCCGTCAGCACACGGTATCCGAATTCGGTCAAAATGGTCTCGGCCATCGTCAGCACCAGGTTTTCATCGTCCACCACGAGAATCGTTTCTGTGCCGTTCAAATCCTCATTGCCGCCGGAGTTGTCGCGATCCAGGTCCTTTTCCGCCGGCAGATAAATCCGCACCGAGGCGCCCGCGCCCGGCTGGCTGGAGACCGCCACGCCGCCGCCGTGGTTGGTGATGATGCCATAGACCAGCGCCAGCCCGAGACCGCGGTGCGGCGGACGTTTCGTCGTGAAGAACGGCTCAAAAATTCGCGGCAACACTTCCGGTTCGATGCCCGGACCGCTGTCCGCGACCTCGACGCAGACATAAGCTCCCGCCGTAAGCCGCACATTGCGGTCCTGCGTCGGTTCGCTCAACTCCAGATTGTGGGTCTGCACGGCAATCTGCCCGTTGCCGCCCAGGCCGGACGCTTCGACCGCGTTCTCCAAAACCTTGGTCAATGCCTGCTGCACCTTCGCCTCGTCAAAACGCGCGCCGAACAAATCTCTCTGCGGCTGCATTTTCCAGGCAATCTTGTCCCCATGAGCGTTGCGAAAAAAATCCACGCACCGGGTCGTCAACAGGTTCAAATTACCCGGCGGCGTTCGGCGCGTCTCCTTTTCCTGGCGGCTGAACACCGCGAGCTCGTTGGCGATTTCCGCCGCCCGCGCCGCCGATTTTTCCACCTCCAGCAGCGAATGCCGCCACGGATGGCCCGCCTCGGCCTTGCCCAGCAGCAGCGACGTGTGACCGAGCACGCTTGTCAGCGCGTTGTTGAAATCCAGAGACACCGTCCGCGCCAGCTGTAGCGCGCAGTCCAGTTTTTGTTTCAGCAAAATCCCGCCGGCCTCGGCCGCCGACCTCGGTTCGGCGGGAGCCGCCGGAACCGCAGGCATGACGGGCGGCGAAATCGGCACCAGCACCGGCGCCGGCACTTCCACCGGCTCGACGGCCGGCAGCAGCTGGACAACATACCACCGCTGGTTTTCGCTGCCGAAAATACAGATGGCCGCCGTAAATTTCACCGTGGTGCCGCTGGCCGTGCGGAAGAGCAGGTTCGCCGTCGGGGTTGGCGACTGCTGCCAGCGCGCGAAAAATTTCTCCGGCGACCCGCCGTTTTCCGCCGGCCAGATTGCCGACAGTTGCGGCGCCGCAGAACTGATGGCCACACCAAACACGCTCATCGCCGCCGCGTTGGCGCGCAGAATCACATGGCTCGTGTCCAGCAGCAACGCCGGCCAAGCCGCGCCTTCCAAACCAAAAACAATTTCGGGCTTCATTCAGTCCAGAACAACATGGCAGGCTACAAGAATTTTCCAAAAACTCAAGGAACCGTCACGAAGGGCAGTGCGTCCGAGTGCGCCGGATTAGCGCCTTGTTTTTGATTCGCCATAAAATTCAGCAAACCGGTTAATCAACTGCGCGCCGGATTTTTTCACGCGTTCGGCGGCTTCCAATACTTCCGCGTGCGACAACCTGCCCTTGCCGAGGCCGGCTGCCAGATTCGTGACGCACGAAAGACCGGCGACGTTCAAACCGCATTGCCGCGCCACGATCGCCTCTGGCACCGTGCTCATGCCCACCGCGTCGGCGCCCAGCCGCGCAAAGGCACGAATCTCCGCCGGCGTTTCATAGCTCGGGCCGGAGACCGCGAGATAAATGCCAGATCGGATTTTTAACCGGCACGCGACGCCTGCCCGGCTTAAAAGCCGACGCAGTCCCACATGATAGGTATCGGTCAAATCTACGAAACGCATTAGCCCCGGAACGTCCGGCCCGCGCAATGGATTGGTGCCCATGAAATTGATGTGATCGGTGAGCACCATGAAATCGCCCGGACGGAAATTTTTATTGATGCCGCCCGCCGCGTTCGTCAAAAGCAGATCCGTGATGCCGAAGGCCGCGAGCGTGCGCGTGGCGAACGTGACGCGTTCCATTTCGTGGCCTTCGTAAAAATGCGCGCGGCCGCTCAAGACCAGCACCGGCGTCCGTCCGAGATGGCCGAAATACAATTCGCCCGCGTGGCCGCTGACGGTCGGTTTAGGGAAGCCGGGGATTTTGGCGTAGGAAATTTTTTTGGCCAAGCGCAGTTCCGTCAGCGCGTGATGAAAGCCGCTGCCGAGCACGATGGCGAGCGTCGGACGCAGCAGCGAAATTTTTTTAAGATGCGCGGCGGTGGTTTGTGTTGCGAACGTCGAACTCATTTTTTTGAATTGATTCCAATTAAAAATGCACACATGAAAACAATCGTTATGATAATTAGACGAGCGGCAAGTTTGGGCAGGAAATGAGTTCCTTCGTTTGGATAAAGAATAACAACACGCAAACGTATAAAGCTACGCCGCTCAAAATTATTTTCCACTTCCAACTCATTGTTTTGACTTTATGTGCGTTGACTTGATTTCCTTGGTAGCTGCATTACTATACTTTCCCTTTGATTATGGAACTGAACAATGACGAAATCCGCCGCTATTCGCGGCACCTGATTCTGCCGGAAGTCGGTCTGGCCGGCCAAAAGAAAATCAAAGCCACCAGCGTGCTTTGCATCGGCGCGGGCGGTCTCGGCTCGCCCATCGCGATGTATCTTGCCGCCGCCGGCATTGGCAAGCTCGGCATCGTGGATTTCGACACAGTGGATTACTCCAATTTGCAGCGACAAATTTTGCACACGGACGCGGACGTCGGCCGCTCGAAAGCCGAGTCGGCCAAGGAAACCATTCGCGGCATCAATCCGAACTGCGAAGTCGTCATCCATAACACGCGCATCTCGTCAGAAAACGCGCTGGATCTCATCCGGCTCTACGACATCGTGGTGGACGGCACGGATAATTTTCCGACGCGCTACCTGACGAACGACGCCTGCGTGCTGTTGAAAAAGCCCAATGTTTACGGCTCGATTTTCCGTTTCGAGGGGCAGGCGAGCGTGTTCGCGCCGCATCTCGGCGGACCGTGCTATCGCTGTCTGTATCCCGAACCGCCGCCGCCCGGCATGGTGCCGAGCTGCGCGGAAGGCGGCGTGCTGGGCGTGTTGCCCGGCATCATCGGCTGCATCCAAGCGACGGAAATTCTCAAGCTCGCGCTCGGCAAAGGCGCTTCGCTCGTCGGCCGGCTCGTGCTGTTCAATGCGCTGGACATGAAGTTTCGCGAGTTGAAATTGCGCCGTGATCCACAGTGCCCGATTTGTGGCGATCATCCAACGATCACGGAATTGATTGATTACGAAACTTTCTGCGGCATCGTGCCGGAACCGGAAAATGTCGGCAACCCCGACGAAGTCACCGTACAGGACATGAAGAAGGCTTTGGACAATCCAAGCCTCGGCATCATGGTCATTGACGTGCGCGAACCGGATGAATACGAGATCGCCAAGGTCGCAGGCGTGCCGCTGCTGCCGTTGAGCGAACTGCAAAGCCGCTTCACCGAGCTGGACCCGAACACGCAATATTACCTGCATTGCAAGGCCGGCGTGCGCTCGATGAAGGCGCTGGGCTTCCTGCGTCAGCAGGGGTTCAAATACGTCAAGAGCGTCAAAGGCGGCATCTCCGCGTGGTCGGACGAGATTGATCGCAACGTGCCGCGGTATTGAAAATTGTGACCGACGACCTGCAAAAACGCATTCAAGCTGCGCTCGCCAATCCGCAAAACATGGGCGAAATGGCGGGGGCGGATTCCATCGGCACGGTCGGCAATGCCGATTGCGGCGAGATGCTTCGGCTCTGGGTGAAGTTCAAGCAGCAGGACGGCAAGCGCGTCATCGACCGCGCCACGTTCCAATCTTTCGGCTGCGAAACGGCCATCGCCATCGCCAGCCTCGCGACAGAATTGATCCGCGGCAAGACCGCCGAGGAGGCGCTCGCGCTCAAGACTGAGGAGCTAGCCGGCCAACTCGGCCCGCTGCCGCCGATGAAAATTCATTGCGCCCAGCTCGTCGAGGGCGCGCTCCGTTCCGCGCTTGAACCGCAAAACGTGGAAGCCAAAAAAGAAATTTCTCCTGCGCCGAAAAACGCCCCAACTTTGCTCGAAAGTTTTTCCAAGCCAAAGGAAGGCGGCGTGAAACTGACATTCCTGGACGAGAAAGAAAATTAGCCGGGAGCGACCTCAAAGGTGCGCCTTTTACCATGATTTTCTTCACCTATTCGGCCGCAATTTTCCCAATTAAATCAAGGTTGATCTACAGAATATTTGCCGCCAGTTCCGCCAGTTCCGAGCGTTCGCCTTTTTGCAGTTCGATGTGCGCGGCGATGGCCTGGTCGCGGAAGCGGCTGACGATGTAGTTGAAGCCGTTTGAGGACGAGTCCACGTAGGGATTGTCAATCTGATACGGGTCGCCGGTGAAGATGATCTTCGTGCCGTGGCCGACGCGGGTGATGATGGTCTTGGCCTCGAGCGGCGTGAGGTTCTGCGCTTCGTCAATGACCATGAACTGGTTCGCGATACTGCGCCCGCGGATGTAGCTCAATGCCTCGACGACGATGCTGCCGGAGCGCATCAGGTCGCCGCTGCGGCGATGATCGTGACCCATGTTCAGGTCGCTCAACATCTCCAGCGCGTCATGGATGGGCTGCATCCACGGCGCGAGTTTTTCCTCGAGCGAGCCGGGCAGGAAGCCAAGCTCCTTGCCCATGGAAATGGTCGGGCGCGCGACGACGAGCCGGCGGAATTCGCGGTCCAGCACGGTGCGCTTCAAGCCGGCGGCCATCGCCATCAGGGTTTTTCCCGTGCCGGCCTTGCCCATGAGAGTGACGAGCTTGATGCGGTCGTCGAGCAGTGCGTCGAAGGCATAGTGCTGCTCGCGGTTGCGCGGCTTGATGCCCCAGATGCCTTCGCGGCAGTCAATGATGGGAACGAGCTTGGTGCCGGTCGCGTCCACCTTGGTCAGCGCGGCTTTTTTGGGATTCGCCTCGTCAATGAGCGTGCAGAATTCGTTCGGAAAATATTTTTTGCCGCCGTTGATCTCCAGCTCGCCGTTGCTGCGGAACGCCGCCATTTTTTCCGGGCTGACGGTCATCTCAATCATGCCGGTGTAAAGGTCCTGGATGAACACGCGGTCGTTCTCATAATCCTCAGCCTGCAACCCGAGGGCGTCGGCCTTGATGCGGAGGTTGATGTCCTTGGAGACGAGGATGGTCGGATTTTTTGGCTGCGCCTTCTGGACGCTGGCGGCGAACGCGAGGATGCGGTTGTCCACGCTGCTGCTGTTCAGGATGTGGCTGTCGCCGTTCGCCGGGCTCCCGCCGTTTTTCTGGAAGGTGATCTTCAACTTGCCGCCATTGGGCAGGCTCACGCCCTCGCTCAGGCTGCCCTCGCCGCGAAAGCCGTCGAGCATCCGTGAAACCGTGCGCGCGTTCTGCCCGAGCTCGGAGGATTCGCGCTTGAAACGGTCGATCTCCTCGATGACCTCGATGGGGATCAGGACATGATTGTCAGCGAAGTTGAGGAGGGCGTTGGGGTCATGGAGAACAACGTTGGTGTCGAGAATGTAGTTTTTCACTGGGATGTAAATAAAACTTTTAGGAGCAAATCAAAGACAGGTTGCGGGACGACGGCGTTTGGGTGACAAACAGGTTTCATTTCCGGTGCTTTACTTTGGCCATGCGCCGGTGCCATTGCTGGATTTGTTTATGGCGGGCGGGAAGTTTGTAATGGTCGGAATAGAGAAAATTTTCGAGCATTCCGAACAGATCGAAATCCACGAAGCGCGGCTGGTCGTCGAGCAGGAAAGGCTGGCGCGACAGCATAATTTCAAAGGGAGTCAATCGCTCTTCCAACCGCTTGAGCCAGAGTTTTTGCTCCTTGCGCCATTGTTCAATGCAACCACGGCCAAACTTGCGTTCCTTGAAGCGCAGAAACTGCAGCTGGTCCGCCAAGGGTACATTTTCCCGCCAGTAGATGTCGTTGAGCCGGAACGTTGCACCCTCGATTTCGTTTTCGATGAACTTCCATAGGACAGACTGCACGCCGCGCCATTGCGCAGGAAACAGGCCGAGTTCCAGCTTCCCGTCGAGATATTTCGCGACCACCTGCGAATCGTCGCTGATTTCAAAAATTGCTTTCTTGCCATCGCGAATAATCGGCACGCCGTAGTAACGCTGCCGGGTGAGCTTCCAGACCAGCGAACGGTCCTGGTTGGGAATATTTGTGATTTTGAAGGGCGTGCTGGAAAACTCCAAAATCCGGCGTTGAACAATGCAGAACGGACTCCACGGAAATTGAATCAATTCAATCATGTAAAAATTCAGCGCGCGTCCACGAAAGCAATCTAGAACCGGTTTTGCGCGGTGACAAGTGCAAACACCGCTTTACACCATTTTATAAGCGGGCTAAATTTGCCGCATGGCTGCCGAATACGATTCAACCGAGTTTGTGGACACCGACTTCCAGACGCACGCGTCGCCCTACGCCGCGCCTGCGGCCGCCGGCAACCCGCTGCGCGCGCCCACGCGCGACGAGGTGGACCGCAAGGTCGTCGAGGCGCAGCAGAAACTCGCCGAACTGAAACGTGCGCAGGAAAGCCTGGAGCGCGAACGCGCCTCGCTGGAGGAGTTGCGCCGCCGCCAGAGTGAATTCCAGACCGGTCGTCAGGAAATGATCCACAACCTCACGCGCGGGCTTGGCCTGCTGGAGGAGGCGGAGTTCAACACGCGCCGTGAGGCGGAGCAGATGGTCAAGACGGTCGCCGATTTCCGTGACGCGCTCGCCAAAATCGAGGCCGTCCATGACGAAACGTGGACAAAAGAAAATTTTCATGTCGAACTGACCCGCGCGCTTACCGCCATTGAAAACGCGCGCATGGAATGGAACACCGCGCGCCTGAAGCTGCCCGCACTGTCGCCCGAGGCGTTGCAGAAAACCGAGGTAACCGCCACGTCGCCAACCGCCACGGCGCCGCTTGCCAGTCTGGGTTTCGGCGAATTGTGCAAAATCGGTCTGGCGCTGACCTGGCCGCTCGTGCTCGTTGCGTTGGGAGCATTGGGCGTTTTCATCGCCATCCTGTCGCGGCACTAAATTTTTCTTATGGCGTCGTCGAAGAAAAAAGCGGACCCGATTTCCGACCGCGCCCGCGCACTCACCGACCAGATTGCCGCGCTCGAATCCGAGATCCAAAAGCTCGACACGCAGATTCAGCGCGTGCCCACGCCCAAGCTGCGGTCCACCGCCCTGCCGCACAGCGCGACCCTAATGCGAACGCCCGAACCATCACCCGCACCCCTCGCGCATGAACCGGTTTTTGAGGAGGTCAACCAGACGTCGCTGCAGTCGCGCGCCGACATCGAATCTCCCGATCATTACAACGAGCTCGGCGTGCGCAAATACGATCTGCCCGCGCTGTGGCAGCGCATCCGCAACCACCTGCGCGGCCCCACCACCACTAATCCGCGCCTGGTGAACTATCTCGCCGCCGGCGGCGTGCATGGCCTGCGGCCGATGCGCTATGAAAAGCGCGTCGCCCGCAACCGCTTCATCCTGCTGATCGTCGTGCTATTTTTGATTTTGCTCGGCGTCATCTCCATGTTTGTGAAAAGCCGTTGAATGAACACGAAAATACAATTTGTCGAACTGCCGGCCGCAACAGCGGATGGTGAATTCGTCGCGCGCTATTCGGAAAAGGGCCTGGCCGCATTAAATTTCCCGGCGGGGCGAGAAAGGTCGCCGGCTGCCAGGACCCCGCGCGCCGCGAAAAAGGAAATTCCGGCCAAAATTCTTCGCTGGCATTGCACAACGGAATCCGCGTTGAAAACAATTCTCGCCGGCCGCAAACCGAAAGATTTTCCACCGTTGGATCTGGCGGGAACGCCCTTCCAAAAGAGCGTCTGGAACGCGCTGAGGAAAATTTCCCCCGGCAAAACGAAGAGTTACGGCGAAATTGCGCGGGCGATTGGCCGGTCCCGGGCGGTTCGCGCGGTGGGCAGCGCGTGCGGCGCAAATCCGGTTCCGGTCCTGGTTCCCTGCCATCGCGTCTTGGCGGCGAACCAAAAGCTCGGCGGTTTCTCCGGTGGCCTGAATCGGAAGCGCACATTGCTCGCGCGCGAAGGAGTTGAATTTTTTAAGCCGGAAGGCAGAAAGTCACGGCGGTTTTGATTGGGATTATTCCGGTTATTTATTTTCCACCTCCAGAAATCGCATCACGGTATCGCCGTGCTTGAGCCTTTTCACTTCTGTCCACGGCGGCATGATTTCCAGCGTGTCGCGCTTCGTATGGCCGAGCACCCACCTGCCGCCGGCCGCGAGCAGTCTGGGCAGATTTTTGTCGTCGAGCAGCTCTTGGGCGAAGGAGGCGGAACGGCGGTTCATATTTTTTTCGCCATAAGGCGGATCGGCGATAACCAGGTCGAACTGGCGACCGCTGTCCGCGAGCTGGAGCATTACCGGGAAAACATTCTGGGTGCGGACCTCCAGGATTTCACCGTAGCCCGCCGCGTCCGCGTTGCGGCGGATGAATTCCGTGTGCCGGTGCGATTTCTCGATGCACATCACGGAGGCCGCGCCGCGGCTCAAGCATTCCAGGCTCAACGCGCCGGAGCCAGCGAACAGCTCCAGAACTCTGGCACCCACAACGCGGTCGCCCAGCGAATTGAAAACCGCCTGCTTGACAAGGTCGGGCGTCGGACGAACGTCAAGCCCTTTGGGTACTTTGAGGATTCGCCGGGCTGCATGGCCGCCGGTGATGCGCATAAATCAATTGAACGACCAAGAAACCAGGGAACGAAGCGATAAACTCAAATCGCGGCAAATGATTCCGGCGTTACTTGGTTGTTTAGTTGCTTGGTTGTGCAATTAAAAAATCTCCGCAAAGAAATCTTTCATCGCCTGCCACGAGCGTTTGTCGGCTTTTTCATTGTATTTTGCGCCGGGATTGGTGAAGCCGGGATCGGGCTGCGTGAAAGCGTGAACCGCGCCGCCATAGAAGGCGATCTGCCAGTCCGCTTTGGCATCGCGCATCTCGCTTTCAAACGCGTTCAAGTCATCAGGTTTTTGGAACGGATCATCCGCGCCCGCCAGGATGAGAACCTTGCACTTGATGTTTTTTCCGTCCGCCGGCGTTGGCGAATCGAGCCCGCCATGGAAACTGACGATGCCGTTCAAATCCGCGCCGCTGCGCGCGAGCTCGATGACCGTCGTGCCGCCGAAACAATAGCCGATGGCCGCGACGCGTTTGGGGTCCACGAGTTCGTTTTTCTTCAACACGTCGAGTGCGGCGTTTACGCGGGCACGCAGCAACGCGCGGTCGGATTTATATTTTGTGGCTTCGGCTCCGGCTTCGGCGACGTTCTTCGGCCGGACGCCCTTGCCGTAGATATCAGCGCAGAAGGCGACATAGCCGAGCGCCGCCAACTGTTTCGCGCGGTGCTTTTCGTAATCGGTCAGGCCGAGCCATTGGTGGACGACCAGCACGCCGGGGCGCGCCCCGGACATGGAATCATCGTAGGCAAGAAAGCCTTCAAGTGACGCGTCGCCCTGTTTGTATTCGACTGTTTGCGTCACGATTTTTGCCTGGACGGAAAGCGTGCCGGCCAGCGCCAGAAAAAGAGGCATGATGTTTTTCATACAACGTAATTCATAAACCGCAAATTTCCTGAATGCCAGCACTCTTTTGCACCCGGCTGCGGTTTTTTATCGGTGGCTTTTGGGGTTCACGGTTATATTCTCCGCGCGTGAAATTTTTGGGACCGCCGGACTCGCATCATCTCGACGCCGCCATCGGCTGGCTGGGGCTGGGCTGCGCCGGCGAGGCGCGTGCGGAACTCGCAAAGATTCTGCCGGCAAATCAAGATCATCCCGCCGTGCTCGAAGTGCGCTGGGCGGTTTGCGCCCACGAGGCGCAATGGCGCGACGCGCTGGAGATTGCCGGTGCTGAACTCGCCACCGCACCGGACGATGCCGCCGGCTGGCTGCATCGCGCATATGCGTTGCGCCGCGTGAGCGACGGCGGCCTGGCGCAAGCGTGGGAGGCGCTCCTTCCGGCCGCGGAAAAATTTCCCGCGGAACCCGTCATCGCCTACAACCTTTCCTGTTATGCGTGCCAGATGCAACAGCTCGCCACGGCGCGGAAATGGCTGCAGCGCGCCGTGGCGGCGGGAAAAAAGGATGTCATTAAACAAATGGCGCTGGCCGACGACGACCTGCGGCCGCTGTGGGCTGAAATCAAGGAACTGTGAAAAAACCAGAAACCATCTTATCCGTCGGCGGCCTGTGCATCGAACGCGGCGGCACGGTGATTCTCGACGGTCTGGACTGGCGTGTGGCGGCCGGTGAACATTGGGTAATCCTCGGCGCGAACGGCTCGGGCAAAACGTCCTTGTTGAGTGCGTTGACCGGTTATCTCATGCCGACGGCCGGGGACGTTTGTCTGCTCGGCGAAACTTACGGCTGGTCCGACTGGCGCGAATTGCGGAAACAGATCGGGCTCGTCAGCTCGTCCGTACGGCAGATGATGGCCGTTGAGGAGCCGGCGCTGGAAACCGTCGCCAGCGGCAAATTTGCCATGATTGATTTCTGGGGGCGGCTGAACCGCGGCGAAAAGAAACGGGCGCTGATGCTGCTACGTCAGGTCGAGTGCGGGCCACTAGCCGGACGCCCGTGGGGAGTGCTTTCACAAGGCGAACGCCAGCGCGTGCTCGTGGCCCGCGCGCTCATGGCGAAACCGCGCGTGCTGATCCTCGACGAACCATGCGCCGGGTTGGATCCGGCCGCACGCGAACATTTCCTGCAGTTTCTCCAGCGGCTCGGCGCGCGGAAGCATTCCCCGACATTGGTGCTGGTGACACACCATGTCGAGGAAATCATGCCGGTGTTTTCGCACGTTCTAGTTTTGAAAGGCGGACGCGTGCTGGCGGCGGGGAAAAAGTTGGAGGTGCTGAATTCAAAAAATCTTTCCGGCGCGTTTGGGGCGCGGATGCAATTGGAGCGGACGGGCGGCCGTTACGCGCTGAAGGTCACGGCCAAATCGCAATTCATGATGTAACGCCACCGATTGTGCCGGCCAGCCCTTGCAGGATCGCCACGCCGGAGGAGGTGCCCAGCCGGGTCGCGCCGGCCGCGATCAAGACGAGCGCCGCCGGCAGATCGCGGATGCCGCCGGAGGCTTTCACGCCAAATTTCGGGCCGACGGTGGCGCGGAGCAGCTTCACGTCGGCCACGGTCGCGCCGCCGGTGCTGAAACCGGTGGAGGTCTTCACGAACTGCGCGCCGCTCTCGACGATGATGTGACAGGCGCGGATTTTCTCCTCATCGGTGAGCAGGCAGGTTTCCAAAATCACCTTGACGACGCGCTCGTCGGCGGCTTCCACCACATCAACGATTTCGCGCAAGACGTATTTGTCATCGCAGTCCTTGAGCCGGGCGATGTTCAGCACCAGGTCAATCTCGTGGGCACCCTCGTCGATGGCGGCCTCGGCCTCGAAACGCTTCACATCGGCGGCCGCCGCGCCGAACGGAAAACCGGCGACGCCGGTGATCTTAACATCTGAATCTTCCAGCAGTTGAAAGGCGGTGGCGACCCAGGAACCGTTGACGCAGACACTGAAAAAATGGTGTTCGCGCGCCTCGGCACAGAGTTTTTTAATCTGCGCCAATGAGGCATCCGGCCTGAGGTTCGCGTGGTCAATGTAGGCGGCGAGTTGGGCGGGCGTGAGCGAACATTTCTCCATAACCAGAAAGGGATCAAACCGGCAGCAGCTTGATCTGCTCATCCTCCCGCGCTGCGGCTTCGCCGAGGGTTTGCGTCTGTTTGCGGCGGCGCTCGATGATGTGCTTGTCCAGCAGCGGGTCGTAGGCGACGGGATAATTTCCGTCGTAACACGCCATGCAAAAGGCTTCTTTTTTCTGGCCGGTGGCGGCGACCATGCCGGCTTGCGACAGGTAGTGCAGCGAATCGGCGTTCAAATACCTGCGGATTTCGTCTACGGTGTTGTTCGCGGCCATGAGCTTGGTGCGGTCGGGAAAATCAATACCATAGACACATGGGTTCATGTGTGGCGGACAACTGACGGCCACATGAACTTCCCGCGCCCCGGCGTCCTTGAGGGTTTTCACGCGGGTTTTGCACGTTGTGCCGCGAACAATGGAATCATCCACTATCACGACGCTTTTATCCTTCACGAGCGACTCGATGAGGTTGAGCTTCACGCGCACGTTGAAATCGCGGATGAGCTGCGTGGGCTGGAGAAAACTGCGCCCGACGTAATGGTTGCGGATGAACGCCATCTCGTAAGGAATGCCCGACTGTTCGGAATAGCCCATTGCCGCGCACACGCCGCTGTCCGGCACGGGGATGATGAGGTCGGCCTTGACGTTGTGTTCGCGCGCGAGTTGGCGGCCCATTTCCTTGCGGACTTCATAGACGCTGTGGCCGTTGATGACGCTGTCCGGCCGCGCGAAATAAACGTATTCAAAGATGCAAAACGCGCGCCGCCGGTGCGCGGGAAAAGCCTGGATGCTGGTGAGACCTTTTTTGTTGATGATGACGATTTCACCAGGCGCGACGTCCCGGATGAATTCGGCGTGGATCAAATCGAACGCGGTGGTTTCGCTGGAAAGCACATACGCACCGTTCGCAGTTTTGCCGATGGACAACGGGCGGAAACCAAACGGGTCGCGCGCGCCAATCAGCTCCTTTTCCGTCATGATGACCAATGAATACGCGCCTTCGATGCGACGCAGCGTCTGCACGAGCGAATTCGCCACGCCGCTCATCTGCGGCTGGGCGAGCATCATGATGATGATCTCGCTGTCCACGGTGGTCTGAAAAACGAGGCCGCGGCTTTCCAGTTCGTCGCGGAGCTGGGCGGCGTTGGTTAGATTACCATTGTGCGCCACGGCGATCTGACCGCGCGCGCAATCCACCGTCAGCGGCTGGGCGTTGCGGAGGTTGGACGTGCCGGTGGTCGAGTAGCGCGTGTGGCCGATGGCCATGTCCCCGACGAGCTCGTGCAGAATTTTCGGGTCGTTGAAAATCTGCGGCACGAGGCCCATGCCGTGATGCTTGTAAAATTTCCCATCGTGGCAGGTGACGATCCCGGCGCTTTCCTGCCCGCGATGCTGGAGCGCGTAAAGCCCGTAGTAGGTCAGTTCGGCGGCGTTCGGATGGCCAAAAATGCCGAACACACCGCAATAATGTCTGGGGTAATCTTGCTGCATGATTTGCTCGCGCCTGCGCGCTAAATTTGACAGACGGGGACGGTGGACGCAAGCCGGAATGAAAGCGGGGCGGTTCCTGTTTTCACCCGCATTTCATCCGTGGGCCAGGGGTATTTTGGCGGCTAAACCAGTTGCCCTGCGCTTTGGAATGTGGCATTGTGTTGCCATGGAAAAACCAAAAATCATCGCTTACTTGAAACCGACCTGCGGCTGGAGCCAGGGCGTCCGCGCCGTGTTGCGCAAATACGACCTGCCGTTTGAAGACCGGGACGTCATCAACGACCCGTTGCAGCGCCAGGAAATGATCGAGAAAAGCGGCCAGATGTTAAGCCCGTGCGTTGAGATCAACGGCCAGATGCTGCCGGACATCAGCGGCGAGGAGGTCGAAGCCTGGATGCTCGCGAATAAAATCGTGTCGCCCAACGACCGCACGCCCGACGCGCCGATCAACCAGCCCTGCGCGCACGAAATGCCGCAGAGCGCGCCGCTGAATTTCAACGTGCGCCGGTAACCAATTGAATTGCCCGGGCCGCGTGGAAACATCCGCGCGGCTTTTGTTTTTGGCAATCCAGGTTTCAAGCCGCGCATTGTTGACAATTGCATTGATTGGTGTCGCTTCGCCGGTAACTTTTTACCATGCAAATCGTTTCTTCCATCGCAGCCATGCAACGGCTCACCCAAAAATGGCGGCGCGCGGGAATTAAAATCGGCTTCGTGCCGACGATGGGTTATTTGCACGCCGGCCATTTGAGCCTCATGAAACGCGCGCGGCAAGTCGTCGGCAAAAACGGCAAAGTTGTCGTGAGCATTTACGTCAATCCGACGCAGTTCGCGCCGACGGAAGACCTTTCAAAATATCCGCGCGATTTGAACCGTGATTTGAAATTGCTGCGTGATCTGAAAGCAGATGTCGCCTTCACGCCGAGCGATGCGACAATGTATCCAAGGAAAAATGAAAACCGTTACAGCACTTACGTCGTCGAGGAAAAATTGTCGCAGACAATGGAAGGCGCGTCGCGGCCAACGCATTTTCGCGGCGTGACAACCGTCGTCGCCAAATTGTTCAACCTCGTGCTGCCGGACGTGGCGGTGTTCGGTCAAAAAGATTTTCAGCAGGCGGCCATCATCCGGCGCATGATGGCGGATTTGAATTTTCCGGTGAAGATTGTCGTCGCGCCGACCCTGCGCGAATGCGACGGGCTGGCCATGAGTTCCCGCAACAAGTTTCTCGACCCCGGGCAACGGGCGCAGGCCGTGATTTTATACCATGCCTTGCAGGCGGCGGGTGCGGCCGTGAAAAAGAAGCCCGTTTCCGCCGCTCGCTTGAAAGCCGATCTGAAAGAATTTATCACCGCCGCGCCGCTGGCGCGGCTGGATTATGTTGAGTTCTTTGACCCCGAAACACTGGAACCGGTCCAGCAGGTGAAACCCGGAACGCAGATGGCATTGGCGGTGTTCTTCGGCAAGACGCGGCTGATTGACAACGCCAGCCTATGATGTTTGATATTCATGATAGTAAGGAAAACAACCAAGAAAGATTTGTTCTTGGTTCATCCGGCACGAACAAGCTATTCGCGTTTGGAGTAAATCCTAGTAAAGCCAACAAGGACAAATCTGATACTACGATTACAAAGGTCGGTAGATTCTCGACACATTTGAAGTGTGATGGATTTGTCATGCCAAATATTTACCCACAGCGGGCAACGAATCCTCATAAATTACATACAAATCCAGATGGCAACTTGGTTGGAAGAAATAAAAAAGTTATATGCTCCCAAATTCAAAACGAAAGCCAGTCGCAGATCTGGGCTGCGCGGGGTGATCTAATTTGCAGCAGGGATTATCTATGGGATTGCCTTTCAAGAATTGTGGAGGAACTGAATCAATTTGATCTGATTTGGAAACACTGTGGCGAACCTACAAAACTGGGCCATCCTCGTCATCCATCTCGGCTTGCATACAAGGAAGAATTTTCAAATTCAACATTTTCGAGTATTTGAAGGACAAACGAATAATTAAAAAGTGAAACAATTCGACTTTCTCATTCTCGGCAGCGGCATCGCGGGACTGACGTTCGCGTTGCAGGTCGCGCCGCGCGGGCGCGTGGCCATCGTCACGAAAAAAGACCGCGCGGAGTCGAACACGAATTACGCGCAGGGCGGCATTGCGTCGGTGACGAGCCAGGAGGATTCCTTCGAGTCGCACGTCAGCGACACGCTCGTGGCGGGCGCGGGGTTGTGCAAAGAAAATATCGTCCGCACGATTGTCGAGGAAGGGCCGGCGCGCATCGCGGAATTGATCGAACTCGGCATGAAGTTTTCCGAGCGCGAAATTCCGGCGTCGCGGGGCGCGCACGAACTCGATCTCGGCAAGGAAGGCGGCCATTCCAAGCGGCGGATTTTGCACGCGAAGGACGTGACCGGCCGCGAAATTGAAAAAGCTTTACTCAACGCGGTTTCCAAACAGCCGAACATTCAGGTTTTTGAAAATCATCTGGCGATTGATTTGATCACGAGCCAGAAGCTCGGCTACGTCGGCGAAAACCATTGCCTTGGCGCGTATGTGTTCGACAAAAATCACAATCACGTCGCGATTTTTTCCGCGCCGGTGACGGTGCTGGCGACGGGCGGCTGCGGCAAGGTTTATCTCTACACGACGAATCCCGACATCGCGACCGGCGACGGCGTGGCGATGGCGTATCGCGCCGGCGCGAGCATCGCGAACATGGAGTTCGTGCAGTTTCACCCGACGTGCTTGTATCATCCGAAGGCGAAATCGTTTTTGATTTCTGAAGCCGTGCGTGGGGAAGGCGGCGTCTTGAAATCGCTCGCCGGCAAAGAATTTATGGACAGCGTCCATCCGCTGAAATCGCTCGCGCCGCGCGACATCGTGGCCCGCGCGATTGACAGCGAGATGAAAAAATCCGGCGCGGATTGTGTCCTGCTGGACATCACCAGCAAGCCCGCGAAATTCATCATCGAACGTTTTCCGAACATTTACGAAACGTGTTTGCGCTACGGCATTGACATCACGAAAGAGCCGATTCCCGTCGTGCCGGCGGCGCATTATCAATGCGGCGGCGTGGTGACGAACGTGGACGGCGAGACGGACATCGCGGGGCTTTTTGCGGTGGGCGAGGCGGCCTGCACCGGCCTGCACGGCGCGAACCGGCTGGCGAGCAATTCGCTTCTGGAGGCGCTCGTGTGTGCGCACCGCGCGGCGGAAAAATTCATTTCCGAACCGCGCGAGGCATCCGCCTTGAGAATCCCCGCGTGGCAGCCGGGCCGGGCGACGGACGCCGACGAAATGGTCGTGGTCGCGCACAACTGGGACGAGATCCGGCGGCTGATGTGGGATTACGTCGGCATCGTGCGCACCAACAAGCGGCTGCAACGCGCGCAAAAACGCATCGCAAACCTCCAGGAGGAAATCCGCGAATACTACTGGAATTTCATCGTGACGAGCGACCTGCTGGAGCTGCGCAATATCGCGACGGTGGCCGAGCTGATCGTGACCTGCGCGCTGGCGCGTCCCGAAAGCCGGGGATTGAACTACAACCTGGATTTTCCCCAGGCGAACCCCGGCTGGGCGCAGCGTGATTCGGTGGTGCGCAAAGGCGTCTGACTTTCAAAAAACCTTTCCGGCAATTCTACCATGACAACTTACAACAAATGCCCCAGCTTCTCCCGCTTCGTTTTCAGATACCGTTCGTTGTGCGGATTGGGTTTCACCTTGATGGGCACCTGCTCAACAATTTTCAGGCCGTAGCCCTTCAGCCCGACGACTTTTTTCGGATTGTTCGTCAGCAGCCGGATGGTCTTCAGGCCGAGGTCAACGAGGATTTGCGCGCCGAGCCCGTATTCGCGCAGGTCCATTCCATAGCCCAGCTTCAAGTTTGCCTCGACGGTGTCAAGCCCTTGCTCCTGTAGTTTGTAGGCGAGAATTTTCGGCGCAAGGCCGATGCCGCGGCCTTCCTGCCGCATATACAACACCACCCCGCACCCGGCGTCGGCCACCTGCCGCATGGCCTGGTGCAGTTGCGGCCCGCAATCGCAGCGGCGCGATCCGAACACGTCGCCGGTGAGACATTCGCTGTGGACGCGCACCAGCACATCCTTTTTGCCGGAAATGTCGCCGCGCACGAGCGCGAGATGGTGCTGGCCGTCAATTTTTGAACGGTAGAGGTGCAGGTTGAAATCGCCGTAGTCGGTCGGCATTTTCACGGTCTCGACGCGTTCGACGAGCTTTTCGCGCGTGCGGCGGAATTCGATGAGGTCGGCGATGGTGCAAATTTTCAGGCCGTGTTTCCGGGCGAATTTCTGCAATGCCGGCAGCCGCGCCATCGTGCCGTCGTCGTTCATGATTTCGCAAATGACACCGATGGGCCGCGCGCCCGCGAGCTGCACGAGGTCAACCGCCGCCTCGGTGTGGCCGGCGCGCTGAAGCACGCCGCCGGATTTGGCGCGCAGCGGAAAAACATGACCGGGCTGGACAAGTTCGTCCGGCAGGGCGGTCGGCGAGGCCATGACGCAGATCGTTTTCGCCCGGTCGGCGGCGCTGATGCCGCTGCTGATGCCGTGCGCGGCGTCCACGCTCACCTGGAAATCGGTGCGGAAAACCTCGCGGTTTTGCTTCACCATCCGCTCGATGCCGAGCTGCTGCAGGCGTTCATTCGTCGTCGGCACGCAGATCAGGCCGCGGCCGTGCTTGGCCATGAAATTCACGGCGGCGGGCGTGACGAACTGCGCGGCCATGACAAGGTCGCCCTCGTTTTCGCGGTCGGCGTCGTCCACGACGATGACCATTCTGCCCTTGCGGAGGTCGGCGACGACGGCTTCGATGGCGTCAAAAGTTTTTTTCATTCGGCCGGGACAGCGTAGCCCTTCGCCGCGCGAATTCCAGCCGATTCAACTTGCATTTTCGCCAATCGCGTCCATCGTGCAAACCACAATTCGGTGATTTAATTTATGTCATCCGGTTCAAACCAGGCTGGTGATTTGGAGAAATCCGCACCGTCGAATCCCGCGCCGGCTTCCGCCGAACAAATGCGGCGGCTGGACCGGCTGGCAAACCTCGGGATGCTGTCGGCGGGCATGGCGCACGAAATCAAGAACGGCATGGTCGCCGTGAAAACTTTTGTGGACCTGCTGCTGGAAAAAAACCGGGACACGGATCTGGGCGAAGTTGTCCGGCACGAACTGGACCGCATCAACGGGATTGTCTCGCAAATGCTGCGGATCGCCGCACCCGGCCGCACCGTCTTCAAGCCGGTGCATGGCCATGAACTGCTGGAATATTCGCTGCGCCTCTTGCAGCCGCGGATCGGCGGCAAACTGATCACGCTCCAGAAAAACTATTACGCCGCAACCGACGTGGTCCAGGGGGACGACGCGCAGTTGCAGCAGGTGTTCATGAACCTGCTGCTCAACGCGCTCGAAGCGATGGGGCCGAACGGCACCCTGACCATCGGCACGGAAATCACCGGCGGCGAAAACGGCGGGCAGGTTTTGAAGATTCAAATTCAGGACACGGGCGTGGGCATCGCGCCGGAAAATGTGGCGCGGCTGTTTGAACCGTTTTTCACGACCAAGAAAAACGGCACGGGCCTCGGCCTGGTGATCTGCCGGCGCATCATCGAGGAACACCACGGAGTCATTCAAGCGCACAGCGAGGCCGGCCAGGGTTCGACCTTCAGTATTTCCCTGCCGGTCGGAGTGGTTTGAAAATTATTCGCCGACGAGGTGATATCCGCTGACGGTGTCCTGCCCGAGGTGCTGGCTCGGCGAGGCCTTGAGCGAGAAGGTGAAGGCGACGGTGAAATCGGTCGGGCCGGTGGCATTGTCAATCACCCGGAACGTGATCGCGCCGGTCCAGCTCCGCAGGTCGCGGTAGATCGTGTAAAACTGCTGCTGCAGCCGGCCGGTGGCGGCATTGAAATCATCCTCCATGCGGTAACCCCAGTTGTCGTCGAACCGGTAATAAAACACGCTGGTGACGTAATCGGCGCTCTGGGTGAATCCGCCAAAGCCGGCGCGTTGATACCAGTAGCCCGCACCCCAGCTCCAGCGTTCGTCAGGCTCGAAGGTGAGCTGATGGAACGCAAAATTCAAATTTCCGTTCTCAACATTGTCGCGCAGCTTGGAGTCGAGAATGATCCACGAGCGCGGCTTGAACGCGAGGTCGGAATACAGGTCGCTGAACGTGTGCTGCGGGCTGCCGGGTTCGTCGAGGTTGATCGGCGTGCTGCCGGGATTGAGCCGCCAGTCAATCGCGAGGTTCCAGTCGAGCAGCCGGTCGAGCTGGCCGTCGCGCTTGGTCTGGAGCGTGTTGCGCACGCCGAGGCGGACCACGTTCTCGCTGTCCACGGAATCAATGTTGTTGTAATCGGGAAACTGGATCGGGAGCAGTTCCAGGCTCGGCAGCGCGGAATCGAACTGCGGCAGCTGCGGCGGCGCCGTGCTGGGCCGCGGCACATAGACGTAATTCACCGACGGCTCGATGATGTGGCGCAGACCGTCAATCTGCAGGAATGAATTCGTCGCGCCGGTCCACAATTGCGACGCCTTGAACGACGCGCTCATGCCGGTGTTGAAAACCGCGCGGTAGGTTTCGGCGTTGGTGCCGCCCGGACCGGATTCATCGCTGTAATACGTCAGCCGCCCGCCGACGCGCGGCGCGACATTCAGCCAGTTGAAAAATGTCCACGGCACGAGCAGTTCATGATAGGTGTCGGCCCGCGCGGCGGAGTAGCTGGCCTGGGGCGTCACGCCGTTGGTCTGCGCGAAGAACGCCTTGTAATAGCCCACCGAACTTTCGCTGTCATAATAGACCGGCGTGCCCGGCACCTGCTGGCGGAAACCGGTGAGCTTCACGTCCGGCAGGCGCTCGACCTGGTTGAAAAAGTTGTTCACCTCCGGCGTCGTCAGCGCGTCCAGGCTCCAGTTGTTCCAATATTTGTTCGCCTCGACGAACGAGTTTGGCTGCGGATTTTCCGCGTAGTCGCCCTGGAAAAAATCGTGTTCCATGAACGCGTCGCTCTGATAGTTGACGAGTGCCTTCAGGTTCAGGTTCGTGTAGGGCGTCGCCTGCCAGTTGAAATAGGCGCGCTGGCGGCTTTCGGAAATCGGGCCGAAATCCGGCAGGCCGTTCGTGTTCGCATAGGGGTGGTGGTCGTGCAGGTAATAATACTTGAACGCCGCATCGCCCCACTGGCCAAGATGCAGGCTCAGGTCCGGTCCCATGCCGATGCCGCGTTCCGTGTAATAGTCCAGATGCAGCTTTCCGTCCACCGTGTCGTTCAGCCACCAGGTGTAATTGTTCAGGAGAAATCCCCCGAAGGAACTGCGGACGCCGGCGGCGAAGTTGAAGTTGTTCGCGTGCGGCCCGATGTTGCGCCGGTAATACGGAAGATAGAACACCGGCACATCGCCCGCAAACAGCACCGCGTTCCAAAGCTCGACATATTTGCCGGGCACGATCCGGATGTGGCTGGCCCGGATGCGAAAGGTCGGATCGAAGATGTCATCGGTCGTCACGAAGGCGTGGCGGGCGTTGTAAGTCTGGTTGGTCGTGTTGCCGTCCAATTCCCGGCCGGCGGCAAACACCGGCGGCATGCCGGCGCGGAACTGTTCGGTCTGCATCACGTGCGTCGCCATGTTGTAGCGGATATTGTCGCCCACCCAGAGCTGGTCGCCCGTCTCGATTCGCACATGCCCTTCGGCCACCACGTCGTGGGTTTCCTTGTCCAGCGACGCCGTGTCCGCCGTCAGCACCGTCGCGCCATACTTCACATAGACGCCGTTGGTGCCCGTGACGAGGCTGCCCTGCATCAAGATGCTGCCGACCGGTCCGCCGGGAATGATTTGGTTGAGCGCCTGAATATCCCACGTCGGCTGTTCCTGCGCCCGGGCGAGAAACGGAAAAACCGCGCACAGAAAGGCGATGGCGGCAATGGCGGGAAATTTTCTCATCAAGCCCGGCCAATTAAACAGAACGCCCCCGCACTGCCAAGAGAGTTTTAACCGCCAAGACGCCAAGGCCGCCAAGTTTTTACCGAGGAAATCAGGAAAACCGAAACCGGATTTTTCCCGAGTTGCTTCTTTCCGGTTTTGAGAGTTCCGGCCTGGCGTTCTTGGCGTCTTGGCGGTTATTGAGACTTCGGCCAGAACGCGAATGCCACCGCCGCCAGGATGCACACGAACGCCGCGATGTGGTTCCACGCCGGCCACGTCCTGAAATAAAAGCACGCGAACACCACGAACACCGCCAGCGTGATGACCTCCTGGATGATCTTGAGCTGATACGGTGAATACGAATTGCTGCCCCAGCGGTTGGCCGGCACCTGAAAACAGTATTCAAAAAACGCGATGCCCCAGCTTACGAGGATGACGAGCAGCAGCGGCTTGCTCTTGAACTTCAAATGCCCATACCACGCGAAGGTCATGAAAACGTTCGAGACGGTCAGCAGCACGACCGGCAGCCAGCGGGATGAGGTAAAATCCATACCCGGAAAATGAATTCATCCGCCCACCCTGTCAAACCGCAATCGTCTGAAATCCGCCCGCGAAATCCATGCGCCACCCTGCGACGACCGATTTTTGAGACCTGTTCCAAAACAATTTGTGAGATGAGTTTTTCACTGGCTTTCGATTCGTGTTGAGGATGGAAGAAGTGGACAAGTTTGTTGCGGTGATCGCGAATTGAATGGAAACATTCTGCTTCATGTTCAAGTAATACTTCATTCGTGATGTGCTTCAGACGCTGGAGACATTCGTCCATTGAGACCGAAACAAACTCTCCATTTCGAAAAGTCTGTACAGACGCCTTGTCAATTTTGGATACAACAAGAGACCAGTGTTCTCGTAATAGGCGAGCGTTTAGGAAGAGTTCAACAGACGTGGCGAAGTGAATAACAGAATACTTAGGCCGTTTTTCAATCTCTTGAACTGACATCTCAAGGAAATCGATGGCATTGCAAACCAAGCTGTCGAAAAATTCGTCAGCCACCTCTACCTTTTTCACCCTTGAACGGCGCTTCATAATCTTACCGGAATGTTCTTCTGCTTCAAAAACTGTTTCACGTCGCCCACGGTGTAGGTGCCAAAGTGAAAAATACTCGCGGCCAGCACCGCGTCGGCGTGGCCTTCCAGCAAAACTTCCGCTATGTGTTCCAGTGTGCCCGCGCCGCCACTCGCCACCACCGGCACACCCACCGCTTCGCTCACGCGTCGCGTGATGACGAGATCAAAGCCGGCCTTCGTGCCGTCGGCGTCAATCGAGTTCAACACAATCTCGCCCGCGCCCAGCGCCACGGCGCGTTTGGCCCATTCGAACGCGTCCAGACCGGTGTCCTTGCGGCCGCCGTGCGAGAACACGCCCCATTTGTCCGGCGCGATCTTCTTCGCGTCAATCGAGACGACGATGCACTGGCTGCCAAATTTCTCCGCGCCTTCGCGGATAAGCTCTGGCCGGGCGAGCGCAGATGAGTTGATGGAAATCTTGTCCGCCCCGGCACGCAGCATGGTGAACATGTCGTCCACGGACTTGATACCGCCGCCGACGGTGAGCGGCATGAAACATTGGTCTGCCGCGCGCTCGATCACCTCGACCATCGTGCCGCGGCCATGCGCGGTGGCGGTGATGTCAAAAAAAACCATTTCGTCCGCGCCCTGCTCGTTGTAGCGCAGCGCGAGTTCCACAGGGTCGCCAACGTTGCGCAGGCCGCCCTTTTCGGCCACGCCGAACTGGACGCCGCGGGTGACCTGGCCGTCGTGGACGTCGAGACAGGGAATGACACGTTTGGCAATCACGCGGACATTGAAGCGGCAGTCGCGCCGCAAGGCAAATGATTCTGTCGGCAACAAGGGTATTTCCGCGGTTAAACGGGGCGTTTTTTGAATAAATGCGCCCCGTGCGCAGTCAAATCATCTGACTGGAATAAATAACATGTTGAATTTGAATATGAAGACACAGGCTTTAATTTTGGTTTTGGCCGGTTCGGCGGTTTTACTGGCAGGCTGCCAGAATCCCGACGGCACACAGAACAACACCGGCTCCGGCGCGCTGATTGGCGGCGCGGCGGGCGCAATTACAGGCGCGGCCATCGGCGGCCCGCGAAACGGCGGCGCGGGCGCATTGATCGGCGCGGCGGCCGGCGCCATCGGCGGTGGATTGATCGGCAATTCGATGGATCAGGAGCAAAATGCGCGGCTCCGCGCGGAGGCACCGGAGACTTATGCGAAGGTTGACCAAGGCCAGCCGCTGATGGTCGCGGACGTGAAGGCGCTGGCCAAGGCGGGCGTCAGCGACGACTTGATCATCAGCCAGATCCAGAATTCGCACACGGTTTATCATTTGAACGCGGCGGACATCATTGATCTGCGCAATTCCGGCGTGACGGACAAGGTGGTGAATTACATGATCAACACGCCGGGCACGGCCGGCGGCAGCTACGCCATGACGCAACCCGCTGCAACGGTCGTTCAATCGCCGCCACCGCCGGTGGAAGCGGTCACGCTCGCGCCCGGCCCGGGGTATGTCTGGGTTGGCGGGGAATGGGCATGGAATGGTGGCGGATGGTTCTGGACTTCCGGGCATTGGGCATACCCACCGTATCCACATGCCGTTTGGATTGGTGGCCGCCGCTGGCATGATGGCTACGGCTGGCACTATTATCGGGGTCGCTGGCAGTGAGTTTTCCGAAGGAAGATGGCAGCGTGCGTTTTTTTTTGAATTCTTTTGAGGTTGCTTACGTCTATGACACCGTGGGCCAATTGCCCGCAGTAGAAACCCAACAGTATTATGAAACGGAAAATCACACTGATAGCCACACTGCTGACCCTGACCGGGGCGGCGATTTACACCAACACCACGGCCTCCGCGCAAAGCACCACCCCGCCCGTCGCGGGCGAAGTTCAAACTCACGAACGGCATCCGGCCATCCGCGGTGCCATCCGCGCGCTGGAAAGAGCAAAAGTGGACTTGAAGAACGCGGATCATGATTTTGGAGGTCACCGTGAGGCGGCATTGAAGGAATGTGACGCGGCCATTGTGCAGCTGAAGCTCGCCTTGCAATACGATCAGAAATAAGCGGCTCTGGGCCGCCGCCCGTCGTGAACCGGCGGGCGGCATTTCCATTTTTCCATGAGATAATTTGCTTGAACGGCGTTATGGGTTGCCACAAGACTAGCACTGCTCGACAAATTAAGAGAAACACCATGAACACAACCACCTTCCTCGCCGCAACCTTCGCGAGTTCTGCAATTCTTCTGGTGGCGACCGGCTGCCGCTCCGACTACGGCGGGGCGGG